>Ga0080005_129853_pt1 | contig 11448 bp, 8 predicted proteins | sample JossMetagenome_2_FD_69208 | JGI IMG/M metagenome (GOLD analysis project Ga0080005, IMG submission 69208) | Hot spring sediment microbial communities from Joseph's Coat, Yellowstone National Park, USA - JC3_ASED (SPADES assembly) (version 2) | ecosystem: Environmental > Aquatic > Thermal springs >... | reverse complement strand
TAATACTCATGGGATGGGCCATATTTTTGCTCGTCGATGCCATCATATCTCCGGCCGGTACATTGGCTGTCTACGTTGGCACTAGTGGTAGGAATTTGTATGGTATGTCTAGGGTTGGTTATATACCCAGGTTCTTCTCCCAGATACACAGGAGGTTCCAAACACCCTGGGTTGCGCTTTTGGTGGCTACGGTGATCAGTATAGCATTCCTAGCGCCATTCCCAACCTGGTACGCAATAATGACCTTCGCAGCATCCATTGCGATTTATGGGTATCTACAGGTTGGTATAACGAACCACGTACTTAGGAGGGTCGCCCCAGACTTGAATAGGCCCTTCAAAACGCCTGCCTGGTACATATTCTACCCAGTAAGCTTCATCGTAGCCTCATTACTGATTTACTGGTCTAGTTGGACGTACGTAAACGCCATAGTAGCTGGCGTAATACTCGGGTTCCCACTATTATTACTCGGCCCATACAGGTCGGAGATAGGTTTCACGCGAGGTACGGCAGTGACGTTTGCGGTTATCTATTGGATTGTATCGGCCGCATTAATCACTGGTTGGTACCTGGGGTGGTTCTCAGGCCTAGGTTCAATAATGTCATTCGTGACATACTGGGTACTAGTAACGCTGATCCAGGTACTAAGCCTTCTCTATATATGGTTCAGGTCGAAACACCCAGACGCCAAGGCAGCCCTCTGGATACCCATATACAACGTCTTCCTAGGCACAATCTCATACATAGGATCACTAGGCCCACTATCAACACCGATAATACCATACCCATGGGACTATGTAACAATCGCAATACTAAGCCTAATCACATACTTCATAGCAGTACAACTAGGCTACGAAACAAAAGACCTAAAAGAAATAAAACAAAAAGGACTACCCATAGAGTAACAACAATAAGTGTTCAAAATATCAGTGTTTAAAATTATCTTTAATTTTCACCATCCTTTTATATATTTAATCACATTATCATTAACATATCCCAATAACACATCCTTTATTGAACTTTCAAGTATTTCTAACCCTTTATCAAGATCCTCTTTAGATATATTAAGTGGCGGGGCTATTCTAATAACATTACCGTACTTTCCAACGTTCATCGTAATCAAACCTTTTTCCCAAGCTCTCCAGCAAATCTTAAGTGCAGTTGCTCGATCAGGCTTTTTTGCTTTCCTATTACTTACTATGTCTATTCCGATTAATAATCCACGTGCGCGAATATCACCTATTATATTATATTTCTCCCGCATTTCTTCTAATCTTTTAAGAACATACTCCCCAAGTGTGGCTGCTCTCTCAATAAGCTTCTCTTCCTCAATAACTCTTATTGTCGAAAGAGCCGCTGAGGCGCATACCGCATGACCTGAATTAAGAAACCCTATTATTGGCGGGCTATCTATGATACTAGCTTTACCAATAACTGCCGATATTGGCATACCACCTCCAAGTGCTTTACCACTTATTAAGAGGTCAGGCGCTATATTGTAATGTTCAACAGCCCACCATTTTCCAGTTCTTCCCATACCGGTTTGTACTTCATCGGCAATAAGTACAATATCATGTTTATTTGTTAATTCTCTTAAACCCTTTATGAAATTTTGTGGTGGTATTATTACACCTCCATCGCCTTGTATTGGTTCAAATATTATTGCTGCTACATCACCATTCAGTTTCTTAATTTCCTTCTCAATAATACTTAGAACAATGTTTGTAAGTTCATCAGTGTTTGAATACCCATCCACATTCCAGGGATTCCTATACGGATCTGGATAATCGATAAAATTAACGTACTTCATTGGGTATATGTATTTTAACGATTTTCTATTCAAAATACCTGTAACCGAAAGAGAGGCATATGTTCCTCCATGATACGAACCCTTAAATGATATTATGTACTTACGCTTAGTATAGGCTCTAGCCATGATTAACGACATGTCTACGGCATCTGATCCTGAAAAACCAAATGCAACCTTCTTTCTAAAGGTTCCCGGTGTAATCTCAATGAGCTTTTTAGCAAGTAACACTGGTTCTGTCTCATAGAAATATCCTATGGTATAATTCCAAAGGCGATCTATTTGTTCCTTAATTGTGCTGAGAACCTTAGGGTGCCTATGCCCTATATTATATACTGCCCCACCCGAAATAAAGTCTATATATTCATTTCCATCAATATCCCAAACCCTATCACCTTCAGCCCTAACTACCACGAGTAGGTAATACTTCATTGTTAAGGGTTTACATATATATTCATTATCTAATTCAACGATCTCAAGACTCTTTCTTAACCTCTTACTAGTTCTGATTATTTTATGCACACCATATTTAGGCATTAGGGGAATAATTATGGGCTTTTAATAACTCTTTTACTGTTGGGAATTTATCAATGTCCCTGTGTGGGATGTATATGGCTGAGTAGAATTCCTTCTGGAATAGTGGGTGTGCTGAGAGCTCTATGTACTTAACCCTTCGCGCTATTTCCTCTGCCTTGGCCCGGGCCTCCCCAGATAATAGGGCCATATCAGCACCCATTATAGCCGTGTTACCAACAAACCTTATCCTATCATTAGGTATATCAGGTATTAAACCTATTATTTTTGCGTTTACTGGATCTATGTGATTACCGAATGAACCTGCAACGAAGATCTCGTTAATGTCCTTAACGTCCACACGTCTAGTAGACATTGCTATGGATATCCCTGAAAATATTGCTGCCTTAGCCAGCATTATCTCAGTAATATCCCTCTCAAAAACAACGATATCCTTATCTATGGAAGTTTCATGCGCCCACGCAATCACATAACCCCATTCTTCACCATATCTCCTTATCCTCTTATTATTAAGATCCTTCCTCAATTTTCCCCTGCGGTCAATGAAACCATTCTTAAATAACCCAGCAACTATGTCAATCATTGCGGAACCAGTAATACCCCTAGGTTTAACATCACCAATAACCTCATATTTAACCTCACCATCACCATCTATTTCAACTCTCTCTATCGCACCCTCTATAGCCTTCATACCAAACCTAGTCTGTGCACCCTCAAAAGCTGGTCCAGATGGAGCGGAGCACGCGATTATTTCCTCGGAATTCCCAACAAAAATCTCACTATTTGTTCCAATATCAATGAGTAAGGTTATGTCCTTCCTATCAATAACGCCTGTCGCTAACACATCGGCAACAGCATCGGCACCTACAAACCCCGCAATATTTGGTAAAACAGTCACCATAGCGCCAGGGTTTCCCCGTAATCCAAGCTCCCTCGCCCTAAATGATAATGTTTTCTCAACCACGGGTGTGAATGGCGACCTTCCCAAGTATTTAGTAGGTAAGTTAAGAAAGAAGTGATGCATTGCTGTGTTGCCGACAACAACAATTTCGTAAATTTTACCGAGAGGTACCCCTGCCTTCTTACAAACCCTCCCTATGAGATTATTAATAGCGTTTATTACTAAGTCATGCAATTCCCTTAAATTCTCAGGCCCTTTATCGGCATAGGTCATTCTCGACATTATATCAGCACCATAGGCCAATTGTGGGTTCTCATCAAAATCCACAGCCCTTATCTCGCCATTCATAAGATCCACTAAATGCACCACAATTTTAGATGTACCTATGTCAACAGTTACGCCATAGATATCCCTGGTGAGACCACCGATTGGTTCAATTGAAATAATTTTATTACCCCAAAGAATGACGTTAAGGTGCCAATTATATGCTCTTAACTTTATAGGTAAATCCCTTATTAGGTCGAGATCCACATCTATATTATCAGTATTGAGGACATTCCTTAATGTATCAAGGAGCCTATCAAGATCCGCCCTTTGATCCTCTAAAGTTGGTTCTGGCAACATAATCTCTATCTTTCGAATAAACGGATTTACCTCTATCTTTTGCATAAAGCCTTGACTAACAACTCTCCTACCCCTCTCCTTAATCCTAATCTCCTCAGGTACCAATATGATGACGTCACCTAAAACCTTAGCCTGGCATGCAAGCCTATAACCCTTAGAGATATCATCCTTCGAAAAATGCCGAAACTCGGCATTCGTTAACGGAGTTAGATTCTGTTGACCGTCTAAAACAATCACCCTATCCTTGCCGCATACACCAAACCCACCGCACTCTATGGCAATATCAATACCGGCTTTCCTAATGACCTGAAGAAGAGTTACACCTTTCTCAACATCAATAATTATGTTATCAGACTTAATAATTACCTTAACCATCCGCATTCAGCATCTTCCAGGATTATTTTAAATTTCTCGTTAGCTTTATGCGAATTACACATTACTTATTAATGCACCCTTATTCCTACCCCTCGTAATAAACATGTCTATTTCATAACCCCTCTCTTCAGAGTCCTTTTTAACCATTGATAGAACCTTAACGGCCTTTCTATAGCCTTTAACGATGCCGTATGCGGTTGGTCCCCAACTGCTTTGTCCCGCACCATAGGCGCCGTGTTTTAGTAGTGAGTTTATTATGAACTCCGTTTCCTCGCAACAGAACACTCCTCCCTGGTACCTTGAGAAGTACGTGCCGACCAGAGTTTGTATTTTCGTTATTACCTCGCTGAATAGCTTAATATCCTTCTCGATCAGTGAGGGCATTAACTTGAGTATTAGTAGTTTGTATAGTTCGTATTGCATGTCTTTAGGGATTGATTGCGGTGCATCCATTGCTCTCCTCTCCGCCTTCTCGTCGAGCCCTACGCGGTTCCTGGGTATTGCTATTATGAAGTACCAATCCCTCGGCAACCTAGCCCTAAATATTGGGTGGGGTAGGTCATTAATTGATTTGGGGACCTCAACAGTCCCGCTATGAACCCTCCTGCCCGAGTCCATTATGAACCCACCGTATTGAAATGCTGCAATCCCAATCCCCGAATCTCTACCTCTACCCAATGCTACGGCTAGTTCTCTAACATTGACTCGCCTGTCTATGACTCTCATTATTGCCGTCCCCAGTGCGAGGCTTAGTTGGGTTGTTGATCCAAGCCCCACGTGCCTAGGTATTGCCCTCTCAATCCTCACCTCAACGCTGGATACGCCCAATTTATTGGTTACGTTCTCGATGACGTCATCCACGTATACATTGGATTCATTTATTACCTTAAATTCCTGGGAACGCCTAACCGTAATGACGACCTTCGGCTCCTCGAGGGTGAGCCCTATACTGCCGTAGGCCACGTTATCTGTTAGGAAGTTGTAGAAGCCCATGTGAAGACGTGCTGGGGCTTCTACGACAATTCTCACCTTTCGTCACCCCTAATGTCTATGTACCTCGGTAATTTGAATAGGGGCATCTCCTGCACGTAACTCTTATTGAGCAGTAACGCCATCTCAGCCTTCGCCAATTCCTCACCTAGATACAGCGCGTGGGATATCTCTGACACCAAATCCCTCGATGCAATCTCGTACCTGATCTCCCTAGCGCTCCTCCCCCTAATCAAGATTCTGCCCTTCTTACCAATGTACATCGCCTCTATGCATTTGTTCTCATGGTCAACCCAGATCCTGAAAAATCCCAGCGGGTCTAACCTAAAGTTCCTCTTTTCGCTTGATGCGTAGATAACATCATTATACCTCTCATGTACCTTACTCCCAACCCTCCTCTTATCCTTCAGGACAAGCAGTGATATGCCCAGGTCCTTTGGTGGTGACCTCTTATAACTCGCGAGTGCAGCCATCTGGGCTGCGACCTTCGTCTCCAACACAGACCCCTGCGCCTTTTGGCTCTTCTCAACAACGAAAACCACACTAACGCCTATTTCCTGGGCCAACATGACCATCGAGGCGTTAACGCCGATGCTGTCGGCATCTATGAGCTCCGTAACGTTGCCTATACCCATGAACATGGGCACATTGGGCATTACGCGCTTAAACTCGTAATACGCCATTAACGAATTGAAGGTGGATCCGAAGGGGTCGAGTATAGCGTCAGCCATCACCCTCCTAAACCCTCTGCTCCTGGCCTTATCGACGGCTTTAACCAGTAATTCAACCCTAGCCTTAGGGTCTTGAGGTATCATCCTAGCTCCAGGTATTTCGGGGATGATGACTATTGCCACATCCCTATCTATATTGATTCTATCCATGTTGTTCAAGTTAATGTTGATGATGGCGTCGGCGCCGGAGTTAACAGCTGCCTCTATCTCACTCGGTATCTCACTATCCACGGCCAGCGGTACATCATCACGCCACTCCCTTACTTTCCTAACCAACTCGCCCACCTTGTCTGGGTGTGGATTGAGCGCCTCGAAGCCTAGGACCACAATGTCAGCCCCAGAATCGATGTAATACTCTGCCCTCCTAATTACCTGGTCAACACTTAGTTCGTGGGCCTCCGTTACTTCAGCGGCCACCCTAATCGGTGGTGGCGTTAATGGTACCCTCAACCCATTGATACTGAGGCTATTTTCATCATTCAATTTATTCTCGATCTCCAGCAGTATTCTTTCAGCCGCTTTCTCACGATAATCCCTTAGGATTTCGTCTGCCGGTACGTCCGGTGATAGGGAGTCTAGTGAGTCCATGCTCAGTATGTCAGTGAGATCGTAGGCGTTTACTGTACCTTTCAACGCCCTAACCCCAATCGCGTCCTCAATAACCTTTGCTGAGCCCATTGCCAGGCCGGGTATGAGTACGTAATCATAATCAGACGCCTTAACCCCCAGCTTCCTTAGGTAATCCGCGATATACCTCGTCGTCAGGAATGCGGCAACAGATACTGGGGTTACCAAAATATCCACTTTATGTGTAGTTTTTACTTTCGAAATTACCTGCCTAATAATGGGCTCTGCGAGTATTCCGGTCACTATCAATATTTTCGCCATAACCTTCTAATTTGAATGATGACTACAAGTTAAATATTTTTATTAATAATGCATTTTGAATCAATGAGTTTTAACAACTTCGCCTGGGTGATCACGGGTGGTGGTGCACACCTGAGGGAGTGCGTTGACGTAATGTTCTACCTCAAGAAGCACTATAACGCAAAAATCACGCTCTTCCTCACGAAGTGGGGTTATGAGGTATCTAGGCTGTTTGGTGCGTTGCCTAGGCTGAAGGTTATTTCGCCAGGTAGGTACTACGAGGAGTTCCTTGTTGGTGATGAGGGCATGTACTACATAGGCAGGATAAACCTAAGGAGGTACAAGGCGCTTATCATCGCGCCGGCAACGAGCAACACCGTGGCTAAGATCGTCAATGGCATAGCCGACACCATAGCCACGGCACTGTTCTCCCAAGCCCAGAAGAGTGACGTGCCAGTTATAGTTTTACCTACGGACATACCCGGCGAAGATGGACTTATGGAAACCGAGATACCGTGTTCAATAGATAGGGCAATATGCATGCAGAAGAATTGTGAGGTTTGCGAGCCGATGAGGAGGTGCCCTGCCAAGGCTATCGAGAGGGTTGATGGCTACCCCAGAATAAACTATGCGAAGTGCATTGGCTGCACCCTATGCGAGCATGTGTGCCCATACGATGCCGTCAAGTGTTGGGAGAAAGTTAAGTTAAGGCCGAGGTCTATCGATGTGGAGAATATCAATAGATTATCGAAGATGGATAACGTGTTCGTAGTCAATAGTGCCCAGGCAATACTAGACATAATTAAAGATGTAATATTGAACTCACATTAGGATGCTAACAAGGCATTCAGGGTTATCGAGTGATAGATAAACCTCCCCATCCTCGTAATACTCAATCCTACAATTACGAACAAGGAGCCTTGACTGCTCGGGTATTTCACTAAACCTCATTCTCTGGCTTCTCACGAAAACTCTCCCATAATCCCCAAGTATGGCTTCGTACAGGTAGGGCATTGCGAATGGCGACAGCGCCTTGATTATCACAACCTCACCCGTGTAGTACTCCACCCTACTGACGCATTTTGGCACCTCATTCTCTAGGCAGGATATGACCCTAATACTGTACACAAGATCATTGAATATGCCCTCCAATACCCTATATCTCAATAGCGCATTCCTTGTCTTGGGATCAGTCCCGCCGAAATCCTCATTTTCCATGTAAGGCTTGGTCAACCCTCTATTCCTCATATCGACAAGCCTATTGTAAATTCTCAATCCCAAATCCCTCCCCTTCACCAGTAGGTCGAGGTCCCTCGGCTTGACAGGGAGGACCCTAGACACTAGGTAGCTACCGGCTAACCCAACATGCCTAGAGTCCATCACGTTCAATGCATTGAGAAATGACGCAATGCTACCAGGTAATTGAGGCCATTGATCCCTATCGAACGGGTTCAGCACGAACTCCACCTCATCACGTGGTACTAGGGGGACCTCCATCATTAAACAATCAAAATACTTAACCAACCCCAACTTCCTCGCTATAGACACGCCCAATGATGGGTCCTTCACCTTGAGTCCATCCCTCCTCGAGTACCTTGGGTAGGCTATGAAGAAGTCCTTTGGGTGCTCGCACCCCTTGACAACCCATAGGTAGGGTCCATAGGCGATTATGTAGCCCTCAACAACGTCCTTATCATTATACGGCATCGCCGCCTACCTTAATCAGTGCCCTTTTATCAAGCCTTTAGGAATAGGTTCTTACCAATCTCATACGCGGATCTAAAGTCGAAAATGCCCTTGGGCTCCTGAAGTGCTTTCTTTATCAGCTCCGTCTCTATGTTATTCTTAAGGATCCCAATGACTAGGGCGCCAATACCATAAACGCCAGGTATCATCTCCTTACCATCCATGTTGGGGTCAATACCCTCGATACCGTACGGTGGTATCGCGTTGACATCAGCCACAATCCTAACCCTCTTACCATAACTCTTGAGAATGTTCAGCGGTAGTAACGTGACGCTAGGCGCCCCCGTGGATAACACGATGTCCGCATTCTCGATAGCTCTACCCACCTGCTCCGGAGTCCTCGCCTCAACACCGACTACCCTATTAACCTTCAACTCATTATTTATGCTATTAGCCACGCCTTGAGCCCTCGATAATTCGCGGGATGTGACCGTGACGTTAGCCCCCTCAGATGCGTAAAGCCATGCCGCGGCGATGCCCACGGGTCCCGTGCCTGCGAGCACCGTGACGCTCTTCCCCTCGAAAGATCCAAGGCCGAGCTTCATCGAGAGTTGCAAGGTCTTCAGGACGGCAGCGCTTGCCGTTGTGTATGACCCTCTGGGGTCAACGATGACTGCTAACTCGAATGGTGGGAACATTATTTTCCTTAACCTCTCAACAATGGCGTTGACAGTGTTCAGATCCTTACCATTCACGAAAACCTTAGTGAATTTGGCACCCTTCGGCCCCCTAGGGAACATCGCGTCGTATATTATCTTCTCGGCATCGTCAGGCGTTACCTGCTCATACTTCAGCACAACAACGTCAGGTATTAGGTCTATCACGGTAAGTATGTCAAAGGGGCTCGCATGCTTATCAGTGTCTAAGAATATAAAAATGGGTTTGTACTTTTGCGACATCTGAATTCCCGCAGTCACCTACTATATACGGTATTTAATTCTTTACCTCCATAATACCCCTAGACAGCTAAAGTTGGGAAGGCGAGAATATACGGCTTGATGACGTAACTAACAAGTGCGTTATGTATGGTTAAATTGATGGTTTGGGTAGTGCCGTAGTGATGGTCATCGAAGGAAAAGGCATTAAGGCCAAATGCGATGAAGATGCCATGGTTAATTCTAACCTGGCCTTATACGGTGATGCTGGGTGCCCTTATGAAACCCCTATGTAGTGCCGTGGCGATAAGCAAGCCATCTAGGTTGTACTTTATCAATTCCTGGATCTCATCAGCACCACGCAGGCCACCCCCTACGAGTAATGGGCCGTTGTATGATGCCCTGACAAGATCCAAAGCCTTTCTATTTATTCCCTGCATCGTGCCCACGTACTTGAGGTTTATGACTAGTAATGCCCTAGGCGTTACGCCGGTCCTTACGATGCTCTTCACAACTTCGCTCAATTCGTAGGTGCCGTTCATGAACTTGACCCTCTCGTACTCAAGATCTAGGCTGGAAACCCTATTGTTGATTAGCCTTAGTTCCTGCGGGTACATTAGGTACTCGGTCCCAATGACGTAATGCAGGTTCTCGCCATCCATCAACGATAGGCCATCTCTGCCAACATCAGCGTAGACCCTAAATCCCCTGTGCAATGCGTAATCTATGACCCAACGGTTACTCCCAATACCCATTATCGAATCCAGGTCGGCGATATAGATTGTCCTGAACCCCAGGTCGTAAAGCCTGTCTATCACGCATGTTGGCTTCGCATTACTGCACAGGGTGCTGTCGGTAAAGGGCTTGTAATTGTCGCGTTCACCACGTATCGCGTGGACTACGAATCCTCCCATGATGTCTAGCACGGGTATGATGTTGATGACTCTACGTGCCATTGCTACGAATATTAACCGATCCTCCCTATTAAAGCATTGTGATCCCTCGTTAATTATTACTCGTAAAAATAAATTAAAGGGTGGAGTGTGATGCCTCTTTCAATGAGTTACGATAGGCATGTACTATCGCTTCCCAGGGGTATACTCGGGGAGTTCAGGCTTGTGTGGCAGGCCATAGGGGTTATGTCGATAGCGGCGGATGCTGCATACCTAATAACTGGCGCCGCCTACTTTGCCCTCGGTTCGCTACCACTCTCCATCGCGCTGGGGGTGGTGTTCTACCTATTTATTATGAATACTGGTTATCAATTCTCACGGTTCGTATCGTCGGCAGGTAGTTACTACAAGTTCGTCTCTGTCTCGTTGGGTGGTTACATGGGTGTTTTTCAGGCGTGGAACATGGCATTTTACATAATAATTGGTTACGCCTCATTCGGATTCCTGGGTTTGGCGTCCTTCCTATTATTAACTAACTTGAGTTATTCCATCATTAAGTACTGGCCTCTTGTGGTCATAACCGCAGGCACAATATCGCTTTTATTCACATACTTCGGCATTAAAGTATCCACCGACTACCAAATCCTTGGTGGATTATTAGAAATCGGTACATTATTAGTAGGTGCAATTGCCTTAATCATGATGTCCGGCCGTTCTAACACTATGTTGGTTTTCACGACATACTTCATAAAAAATAATGTGTATAGGCTTTTCCAGTCCATGGTGTACTCCGTAGTCCTCTTCTTCGGCACAGCATTGGCCGTTACATCACTTGCTGAGGAAGCAAAGCAACCTGAGAAAACCATTACAAGGGCGCTCCTATATACCGTACTCATCGCAGGGGCTACCCTGGTGCTTGTTTCATACGCCCTCACAGTAAGTTGGGGTCCAATGAGGATGTGGGCATTCGCATCATCGCCAGACCCGGGCTTAATATTGTTCAGGAGGGTGAATTACGCCCTTTACATCCTCCTGCTGGTTCTTACGGTAAATAGCTTCATGGGATTTAACGTTGCATTCAGTAATACAGCAAGTAGGGTATTCT
>Ga0080005_117090_pt1 | contig 11452 bp, 13 predicted proteins | sample JossMetagenome_2_FD_69208 | JGI IMG/M metagenome (GOLD analysis project Ga0080005, IMG submission 69208) | Hot spring sediment microbial communities from Joseph's Coat, Yellowstone National Park, USA - JC3_ASED (SPADES assembly) (version 2) | ecosystem: Environmental > Aquatic > Thermal springs >... | reverse complement strand
TGGTGGCGGAGAGCTTCGCCCGCATATTCTTCAGAAACGCCATCAACGTGGGCCTCCCGGTCCTGCAAGTGCCGGGGATCACAAAAAAGGTAAGAGAAGGCGACACGCTTGAGGTGGACCTAGAGGGGGGGTACTGCCACAACCTCTCCACCGGCGAAAAAGTAGAGGGAAAGTCCATCACTGGTCTTCCTCTAGCGATCCTTAAGTCTGGCGGCTTGCTGAACTACTTAAAACAAGTAACGATCTAGACACATTCTTACAGATAAAAAACAGTATATCTTCTATTAACATCATAATGTTTTCATGAACCGCCTAGATAAGCTATAAGGAGACTCTATTTATTCATCTGGAGTAAGGCTTAATTACTCAATACACCCCGTAAGATCGAATGTGCTGAATCTTTGGAGTATATAGCCTGCTGAATGAATACATAGATGGTAGCGTAGTGATTAAGGCTCTTGCTGTGATGAGGGAACGAGGCACTTGACACGGCGCCGGCGTTGCCCTCTACGCCCCATCCCCCCACGACAGGGTTAAGTTCTTCGCACATGTGCCTCCCCCAGAGGCCCTACGCCGTGGCGTTTATAATAGGCGGCCCCAGGCCCGTCTTCGGCGCTTTGTAGATACACAACATTTCAGGCCGCTGTATGTGGGCCTCGCCGGGGGCAGGTTGTACGTGGCCAGCGAGGCCGCGGCTATCAAGGCGGCGGCTGGCACAAGCTCGCGGCGCTTGGGGCAGATCTGGTGGCCCTCTTGGGGATCTTCGAACATGTCAAGGAGCGTGTCAAGCATATGGGGCTGAGGGCCCGCATGGTGAGATACGAAAACGTAATCAGCGCGTTGACCAAGGAGCTCAGACTCCTCATGGGCGCCAACGGGATCACCAGCTACTACCACACGTTAGTCGGAAACAGAGACCTCCTCAGATCGCTAGACGGAAGAATCGCGAAGCTCCTAGGGGTTGAGGTAGCGGGCAAGTAGCTTCCTCCTGCATCCCTCGCAGAAGTAGGCGGTCTTTCTGTCGGTGTCCAGCAAGGTGTTGCTGAAGTACATGACGCACTTAGGGTTGGAGCAGTGGCTCAGCCCGTAGAGATGCCCAGCTTCGTGCGTGATCTCTTTAGCCAGCCTCTCCGCGAATAGAGGGCCGCGGAGCCTCGCCGTAAACACCACGGCTGTCCTTAAGGCCGGTTGCGCCAGGCCGAAGAGGAAGTTGAAGCCTGGGTAGTAGCCGTCGCAGTCGAGCACGTACACCGTCGGCGTGGAGATGCCTGCGGCAAGCGCCTCCACCGCCACGTCGGCCCGGCACTGCCCCCGCGACCTGTCTAAAAACCTCGACAAGTCCAGGACCGCGGTCCTCCAGGTCACGTCGAATTCCGGGATGTCTACCGGAGGTAGATGCGGCGGGATATAAACCGTCAGCTTAGCCTTGAACTTATCATGGTTAAATTTAGATACTAGATACTTCTAAATGCTGTGGCCGTTAAAAGACACACGTCTGAGTTCTGGCGCTTCAGTATACGCCTTACCGCGCTTCTTCGCGTCACTAAACGATTTGGCTCTTCTAACGGCGTCGCGGTAGGCCCCTTTTATGAGACGCGTCGGTAGCCAGGAGTATTCAGCTCGGAACTTGGCGTAGAAGACTCTGTGCAACGTCGCTTGAGACGCGCCGCGTCTAACGGCATACTCCACAATCTCCTTAAGCATCTTCTTGTACGCATCTTCAGCATTGCTCAGAATCTGACGCGTCAGCCTGTTCCCGAAGCAGTGAACTCTCACAGTCCTAGTCAGAGTTTTGGACGGCATGTTTCACACACATGTTTATCTTCTCATACTTTCTCGACCTCCTGCCACATATCCTCGCTGTACACAACAATTCGACCGCCCTTAATCCACTTAATCAGGTCGTTGAGGTCGGCGAATCCGGAACCTCCTCGCGCACGCCCTCAGGCGTTCACATAAGCTTCCGCCCCATTGTGATCCGCACTGCGGTGAGGGGGCGTCGGGGCACGTCCGCCCCGTGAAGATGCGCCTGAGGGTTGGGAGGGCCGGGGACGAGGTGTGGGAACGCGACGTCTTGGGCGCCGTAAACATCGGCCTCAGGTACCTCCAGATGGGGGGCTTTGTGGCATTGGCCCCGACTGGGGCCCATGCGGTGTGGGCGATGTTGATGAACCCGCGCCTAGGCCCAATCCCTCTGGCGGAAATATCCACAATCATCGCAAGATACCGCTAGCGGGGAGAGGCTTCATTTCTGTAGACTAGGTACTGGGCGGCGGGGCACGCCGCGCTACAGAGAAGACAGCCTATGCACTTCTTCTCGTCTACCTCAAACCTCCTGCCTGGGCCTGTCCTCTTCAACGCGCCGGTGGGGCACCAGTGAACGCAGAGGTCGCAGTCGCCGCATATCGCAGAGCGCACCAGCAGACCAGCGGCGTCTAGCGCAGTCTTGCCGTCACCGGCGGAGATGGCCCAGCCGCTCCCCCTCCGCTCAAGCTTCACGGCGCTCCTCTTGCCCCTGACCTCGTATTCGCCCTCTACGGCCCCTAGCATCTTCAACAGATGTCTCAGGGTTGCGGGGTCGGGCTCCGCGTCCATCTCAACCTCCACCCCGCCTCCATCAACTCTGAGCCTGACGGGGAGCTCGGCCCCCTTCTCTCTTTTCACCCACCTCGCCATGTCGCCCGGTATCTTCCCCCGCCACCGCCAGAGCCCCATCTCCACCTCTTTCTCTGCGAAGCGCTCCCCCAACGCCGCCTCCATTTTCTCGTATATGTCTGGGTAGCTCCTTTTTACGTTGTCGAGCTCAGCCAGCTCATTCGCCGGGCACACGACGCAGCCAAGTCTGTCGAAACCCCTCTCGTAGGCTGGGTTGTATGGGAGCTTGTGTAGGAATATATACAGCCACACCTCCAGCGCCGTCCATTCCTGGAGCGGCGCCGCTACGACTGCGCCGGCCACCCACTTGCTCTGCGAGATCTTGGGCAACTTAGCCCTGAGGAAGGACTCGGCTCCCCTCTGCCCCACCACGCTTATGTAGCCCTGGGGGAACTTAGCCTTGAGAGCCTCCGTGGTGGGGCCCAGCTTAATCACCTTGCAACACCATCGGTAGTCCCTCGCAGGCGGGCCGAAGAGCTTCATGGCGCGCCAGAAGCGGTCCCCGGCGGCGCCTACTATCACCTCCGCCCCGTACCTCTCCCGAACAGCCTTGAGGTTCTCGTAGGTCTCGGGCGGCTCCAGACCCGTGTCGTTGAAGTAGATGTGGAACTTAAGGCCGCTTCTAGCCGCGAGGTCAAGCGCCACGAGGCTGTCCTTCCCCCCTGAGTAAGACACGACGAGGGGCTTCTTGTACTTCTCAGCCACCTCCCTTATGAATCTTATCGCCTCCTCCGCCAGCTCCTCTATGTGCTCTCTGTTGAGCTCTGCGGCCTCCCTAAGGGTTGAGGGGCGCCCCGGGGGCAACGGCGTCTTGGCTCTCCACGACTTCACCACGTGGAGTCGGCCTCCTCTAAACAGCTTCGCAACGCCGTGGAGCCTGCCGTCTCTCGTAGATATGGCCACGTGTCTAAACTTCTCCTCGGGCAGACTGCCCTCCACTACCCGGTCTGGATGTATGTCGTATCCCTCGGGAAGCTCCGCCATGTCCACCACGGCCCAGTAGCCCAGCCTCTCCGCCAGCATGGTAGCCACGCCTTCATACAGCGGCCTGAACCTCCAGCGTCTCTCGAGGACGTCGTAGAACCTGTGCCCCACCGTCTTGCCCCTCACCACAACCTCGTCTGCCTGGTCCGCGTAGCCGGGGATCTTATTCAGTAAAACCACCTCGTCTAGAGGGATCAGCTCCTCCGCAAGCTCGGCGTTGCCGAGCTCGTTTAAGACAGCTTGTCTCGTGATCTCCACGTCTGCGGGGAAGGCGGGACGGGGGTCGGCCGGCTGCGTGAGCTTCACCTCGACGAAGTCGCTACACTCATCGGCAACTTTCCTGGGGTTAAGCACCGGCAGATTGAAGTCGGTGCACCAGTAAACAGCCACGGAGGTCTTTCGTGTTTGAGAAATAAGATTTTTGCATGTATGCTATATATGTGGTAAGCTTTATAAATAGGTCTCTTCATCCCCTTATGCGTTCGGGGAAAACCGCCCAATAATCCTCGACTCGACGCTCCGCGAAGGCGAGCAGACACCTGGCGTGGTGTTCTCCGAGGAGTGGCGTGTGAGGATCGCCAAGGCGCTTTCAGACATCGGCGTGGGGATGATAGAAGTGGGCGACCCCAGCGTGGCGCCCGACATAAAATCCGCCATCAAGAGGATCATCCAGCTTAAACACAACGGCGAAATCACAAGCCACATCGTGGTCCACAGCCGCGCGGTGAGGCAGGATCTCGAAAACGCAACCTCGCTGGAGCCCGACCGCGTCGCCGTGTTCTACGGCGTCAGCGACATACACCTCAAGTACAAACACAGAAAGACGAGGGAGGAGGCCCTCCAGATCATCGCCGAGATGGTGTCCATGGTTAAGTCCCATGGCGTCGCCGTAAGGTTCACGGCGGAAGACGCTTCCCGCGCAGATCTCGACTACCTCATCCAAGTCGTGAAGACGGCGTATGAGGCAGGGGCCGACAGAGTCAGCATAGCGGACACAGTGGGCGTCTTCACGCCAGATAGAGCTAGGGAGGTCTTCGCCAAGATCAAGGCGGCTGTGCCGGGCGTCGGCCTTGACATACACGCCCATAACGACTTCGGCATGGCGGTGGCCAACAGCCTCGCCGCGGTGGAGGGCGGGGCCGACGTGGTCCACACCACGGTCAACGGGCTGGGCGAGAGGGCCGGCATCACGCCGCTCCAGGCCTTCGCCGCCGCGTATTACTACCACAAAGGCGTGAAGCTCGTAAAGCTGGAGAAGCTGCCAGAGATAACCGCCGTGGTGGAAGCGGCAAGCGGCATAACGGTCATGCCGAACTTCCCCGTAGTCGGCGAAAACGTGTTTACCCACAAGGCGGGCGTCCACCAAGCCGGCGTGTTGGCCAACCCCGAGACCTACGAGCCCATCCCGCCGGAGGTGGTAGGTAGGGGGCGCGACTTTTCCCTGGATAAATACAGCGGGAGGAAGGCTGTGCAACACAGGCTGGAGCGCATGGGGATCTCGGTGCCTCCCGAGGTGGTGGATAAAGTGGTGGAGGAAGTAAAGCGGAGCAACGCGCGGCGCCTCAGAGACGAGGACCTCCTGGAGATACTTGAGAAGGTCACAAACACGCCCTACAGGGCCAAGGTGAATAAACACATAGAGGCTTATGTATGGCTCAAGGTCGCCAACAACGTCTACACAACCTCAGTGGCTAGGCGGCTGGCGGCTTTGAGAAACGTGGTGTCTGTGTCTGAGATAACCGGCGAATACGACATCGTCGTGAAGGTTGTCGCGGAAAACACCGAGGAGCTGAACCAAGCTATCGAGGGCATACGCGAGGTGAAAGGGGTTGCATCCACGTTGACAAGCCTAGTGCTCAAGGAGCTTCCTGTAAATCACCGCTAGCTACATATCGGAGTGGGTGTTTCTATAGACCAATATATTTAAGGCCGGTGTTGAGGTAGGTTATGCGTCATCTACTAACGCTTATGGAGTACAAGCCGCATGAGGTTGAATACCTCCTGCGCATGTCTAGGGATCTCAAGACGCGGTACCTAGCCGGCGAGGTCTACACCCCGCTGTTTCCCGGGCGGATAGTGGTCCTGTATTTCGAGAAGCCCAGCACGAGGACGAGGCTGTCGCTTTCGGCGGCCGCGGCGCAGCTGGGGATGCAGCCCGTGACGACATCGCCGAACGAGCTCCAAATGGGGAGGGGAGAAACCGTGGCGGACACGATGAGGGTGATCTCGCGATACGCCGCCGCGGTGGCCGCCAGGGTGTATAAGCACGAGACGCTTGAGGAGATGGCGAGGCACAGCTCAATTCCTGTGATAAACGCCCTCTCGGACAGACACCACCCGCTCCAGGCCTTGGCAGACGCGCTTACCCTCTGGGAGAGGTCGGGCAGGCTACACAGCGTCAAGGTGGCGTTTGTAGGCGATGTGGCTAACAACGTAGCCACGGGCCTAGCCATAATAGGCGCTAAGCTGGGCTGGGAGGTTAGGCTTGTGGGCCCGAAGCAACTGTGGAGCATGAAGCTTATCGACGAGCTGTCGGAGGACTTGGCGAAGACGGGGGCGCGCATCTACTTCACAGACTCCATAAACGAGGCGGCGGGCGTCGACGGCGTCTACACAGACGTCTGGGTCTCGATGGGCTTCGAGAGGGAGGCCGAGGAGAGGCGGCGGCTCCTATCGCCGTATCAAGTAAACAGCCGGGTGATGGAGATCGCGGGGAAAAAGGCCGTGTTTCTCCACTGCCTGCCGGCACACAGAGGAGAAGAGGTCACCGACGACGTAATAGACGGGCCGCAATCCGCCGTGTGGGACCAGGCCGAGAACAGGATGCACACCGCAAAGGCCGTCTTCGCCTACCTACTAAGATAGGTAAGGCCTGGGATCGACAATTTTTCCCTCCAACGCCGTCGCAGCGGCGGTGGCGGGGTTCGCCAGATATACCTTGGAATCCGGGTGCCCGACTCTGCCCTTGAAGTTGCGGTTGCTCGTGGTCACAACAACCTCGCCGGGGCCTGCCACGCCGAAGTGGCCCCCGAGGCAAGGACCGCAGGTGCCGTAGGTGACCACGCATCCGGCCTTCGTCAACACGTCTACGTACCCCAGCTCCATGGCTTTCCTAAACACGTCGTAGCTGGCTGGGATGGCTATGCACCGGCTCTTGACCCTGCCCCTCTTCAGTATGCGGGCCGCGGCCTCTATGTCGCTGAGCCTCCCGTTTGTGCAGGACCCTATAAACACCTGATCCACCTCAACCCCCTCCACCTCCCTCACGGCCTTCACGTTATCCACGCTGTGCGGCGCCGCCACGAGGGGCTCTAGCCTGTCCAGCTCCACGGCGTATTTATCCACATACCTGCCCGGCTCCAGCTGAGGCGGCTTATATGAGGAGCCTCTCTCCCTCTGGAGGTAATCCACCGTCACCTCGTCTGGGATAAACATAAGCGCGTCGGCGCCCATCTCCGTGGACATGTTGGCCACGGTGGCTCTGTCGTCCATGGGGAAGGACCCCGGGTTGCGCACATATACCTCCACCGAGAATCCGCTGAAGCCCTCCGCGCCGAACTGCCCAAGCAGGTGAAGCGCCACGTCCTTGCCCATTACGCCCCTTAGGAATCGCCCCTCAACGTCTATCCTAAACGGCATAGGCACCACCAGCCAGGTCTTGCCCAGCTTAAGCGTTGCGGCTATGTCGGTGGCCCCGAGACCCTGGGCGAAGGCCCCCACGGCGCCTGCCGTGTTTGTGTGGGAATCCGCGGCGAAGACCACCTGCTCCGGCATGGCGTATTTCTCCAGAATTATCTGGTGGAGAATGCCGCCGCCCACGTCGTAGAAATGCGGCAGGCCAAGCGACTTTACGTGCTTCCTGATGTAGACCATGATCTCGGCGGCTCTCTGAGTAGGCGGAGGAGATAGGTGGTCAAACGCCACCACCACCCTGTCTCTGTCAAACACCTCCACCTTCCCCATAGACTCCAGCACCTCCAACACGTGGTACCCCGTGAGGTCGTGGAACCCCACCAAATCCGGCGCCACCTCAACCACCTCGCCCGGGGTCGGCGCCTTCCCCAGCTTTTTAGAGAATATGTATTCAGTCCACGTAGGCATGTAGAGAAAAAACGTTCTATATATAAAAAAGTTTGGGGTTTACCCTATCCGCAATGCGGCGTTTACCGCCGCGTAGGCGTCCACAAGCCCGTAGCCGCTGAAGACGTCGAAGCCGGGCGGACCTATGTCCCTAGCTGTAGAGGTCAACACGTAGTACATCTCGTCGGGCGTCAACGGCCTTAGGCCTAAGGCGGATCTGATGGCTTGTATCAACGCCACCACACCTGTGACGTGGGGCGTCGCCATGGAGGTGCCGGACATGTAGGCATATCGTCCGCCTGGGTAGGTGGAGAGTATGTTGACGCCGGGCGCCGCCACGTCCACCTCGGGGCCGTCGCTCGACCAGGTGGGCACGTTGTAGTTCTGGTCGACGGCCGCCACCGCAATTACCCAGCTGTACCTCGCCGGGTATGCGACGTTGTCTGTGCTGGGGTCGCCGTCGCCTGAGTTTCCGGCGGCTACGACTTGTATGGCGCCTTGTTGGTAGGCCCAGTAAGACGCGTCTCTGAGCACTGAGTCGTCTGAGGGTCCGCCCAGCGACATCGACAGTATCTTGACGCCGGCCTTTACGGCCTCCACTTTGCCTTCTGCGATGTCGCTGTAGTAGCCGCTTCCGGAGTCGCTTAAGACCTTGACGGCCACCAGCCGAACTCTGGGCGCCACCCCCGCCACGCCGACGTTGTTGAGAGAGGCCGCGATTATGCCGGCTACGTGTGTGCCGTGGCCGTTCTTATCTGCACACTTCGCCAAGTTCGTGCCTTTGTAAAGGCTGGTTCCCACGGTGTATATACAATACACCACTTTTCCGTAGAGCTCTGGGTGTTTGTAGTCGATGCCTGTGTCTAAAACAGCCACCGTGACTCCATAGCCGAAGGCGGCGTCTCTAATGGTGGTGAAATAAGCGTCCCACACCAGATGCGCGTTTATCATCTTCACGTTCCACTGCACATCTGAATAATCTCCGAAGCCCATGGCGTAGGCCATCTTATCCTCCTCCACGTACCTAACGTTTTTCAGCTTCCCTTTCAACTCGTTCACCTTGTGGTCGGGAACCTGAAGCACAACTGCCTTGATTTCTCTGATGTGTTTCAACGCCTTTATCTCTCCGGTGTTGTTCAGCTGGCTGAGCCCGTTGAGCGCGGAGGCGTCTTCATACCCCACGACAATTCTCGCCGCGTTTAGAAACGCCGCCAGCGCCAACAGCGCCAGGATTTTAGTTCTTGCGGCCATGGAGCCGTTTGAAAAAATGTTAATAAATGTTTTGGTGTATACCTCTTTAACTATGTCATTAATTCGTTGAAAATCTCCGCAACGCGTTTCTGCACCTTTTTCGACACGCCGACGCTCCTCGCGGTCTCCAGGACCTCAGCCCCTATGCGGAGCTGTAGGTCGAGCTCGCCGAAGAACTGGGGCGCCTGTCTAATGGTGGCCCGGCCATCCCACTGTATTAAATAAAGCGCTTGCAACACCTCGACGTAGTTTATGCGGCCGATTGGGTCAAACGGCGGGAGGCGGGGCCCCCTCTCGCCCCGTCTGTTGGACAGATATATCTCCCGCATGTAGCCGCTCAGCGCCACTATTGACCTGTAGATCTCCTTCGTCCCCCTGGCCTTCACGGGGTCGTACACTATCCTCGCCGCAGTGGGCCTGACGACACGCGCCACCTGCTCAACATCCAGGATCCTCGTCATAGGCGGCATCCCGTATATCCAGTTCACCTCCACACCGTACCCAACGGCCTTGTCGTATATAGCCGCTACCTCGTCCAACGCGGGCAACGGCGGAAGCACAAGCCTCCTCACCCCGAGGGCATCTGCAAACATCACGTACCAGTCGAACTCCTCCCCAGCCATCCGGGGCAACACCAACGCCTCCGGCGGCGTCTCCTCGAACTCAAGCGCCGCGGCGACGGGGGACCGGGAGGTGTCGAGCTCCCCCACCTCCAGCACATACGGCACACCAGCCTGCCCCACGTATCTGAGGAGCCGGCGCCACCGCCCCCTCCTCTTGAGGTAGACCTGGTACCTCATACCAGCCCCGCCGCGAGCTCAGCCGCAACCACGGCCCTGCAGACCGCCTGCGGCGCGTCCATCGCCTCCTCGCCTATCCTGTACACCCCCGCCGCCTTTTCCAGAACCCACCTGTTTGCGAAGTCCCCACGGGGGAACCCACCAACGACAACCACAGAGCCCAACAGCGACCGGCCTAAACCCGGCAGAGACACCTTCTCCCCAGCCTCGTGCAGAGCGACCCAACGGCCCCCCAGCTTCTCCAACAGGTCGCGGAGGCTTTTCCGGCTCAGCTCCATAAGCGGCTCGCCGCTAAGCGGCACCTTCCCGGCCGAGAAAAGCTGCTCCATCAACGACACGAAGTTGTTGTAGTTCTTGGGAACCCTGGTCTCAGGGCGGATTGAAATTACGTGGTCATCCCGCGTATGTACATACACCCGCCCAAGTCCCCTCCTGTTTAGCAGGCTGTATTGAAACGCCAGCAGAACTTGGTGCACTATGTCGGGCCTCCCCCTCCTAGCCGCGTCTGTTAGCTGAGACATGGCCGGGTGGTGCCTCGCCCTGTCGAGCAGAAGCTCCCCAGGCCTCTTGCCCCGCCTCCTCGCGTCGGCCACCACCGCTGGGTGGCCCCAGAGCTCCCTAGGCACGAGCTCCAAGGCGGATTCGGCGAGTACCAGAATCACTGGAGGAGGCTCTTCTCAAGCTCCTCTAGATCAGTCAAGATCGTGTTTACAGCCCTCTGCACGGCCTCCAGGGGGGTGCCCCTCCTCACCTTTAGCTTAAAGTAGACGTTTTCCTGCAGGGGGTGATCCACGTCGAACTGCACATACTCGACGTCTGGGTCGTTGGATAGGTACTCCACCAGCGGCGAGAACAAGGTGTAAGACTCCCCCTTCAGCTTGACCTCCAGATGTTTATCGTCCAGTCTCAAAATCTCTAGGTTAAGCACACAGAAGGCTATCTGAGGTTTTTTAAATTTTCCAACAGAAGAACCCGCGTCTTCTGGGGAGGGTGTCTGAGGCTTAACACGGCGCCTCTGTTTAAAACACCTGCTTTTATAAGCTCCTCCACAGCCGCCTCTATGGAGATCCCCCTGGCGAAGGCATACGCCACCACCACCCTCTTAGCCTGGGGGGTCAAGGGATGTTTCTCCGCCTCTTCGTACATCTCTGAAAGAGCCTCAGCCGCCTCCAACACCTCCTCGTAGCTCAGCTCGGTCTCCAGCACACCTCCCTGAACCTCCGCGAAGAACCCCCTGAACCTCAACGCATCAGCCACTACGTCTGGGGGGATGGGCCTCGTGAGCTCCGCGTCTCTAAACAAGACGAGCAACGGCACCTGGACGACGCCGCGCCCCCCTCTGGCCAGCCCCGCAAGCCTCTTCACAAGAGCAACCGCGTCTTCCAGCTCCTCCCCCTCGCCCTCCAGCTGCACGTAGACGTGTGTAAGGCGGGTGTTGACTATATACGTCGTCTTGACGTGTTTCTCAATAAATATGAGAAACCTCTCAACCTCCTCCCTCGTATTGAACTTAAACGACAGGGTTACATACACGCCGAACACCTGGGGCCGGAGTTAAAAATTTATACATGCGACCAACGACGCGTGTGAAGAAGACCGTGGTCACCCCAGGAGAGACTTTGGCATATGTAGAGGAGTTCGAGGTTAAGGGCTCTGCCTACAGCGTAGACTACAGGTATCTA
>Ga0080005_137872_pt1 | contig 11454 bp, 11 predicted proteins | sample JossMetagenome_2_FD_69208 | JGI IMG/M metagenome (GOLD analysis project Ga0080005, IMG submission 69208) | Hot spring sediment microbial communities from Joseph's Coat, Yellowstone National Park, USA - JC3_ASED (SPADES assembly) (version 2) | ecosystem: Environmental > Aquatic > Thermal springs >... | reverse complement strand
CGCACAAGTCGTGTATGTCTCCACCAACCCTGTAGATACTCATCCGTGGAAACCTCGCCCTGACCAGCTCCACCATGTACTCTGTATCGTCAACAAAAACCGCGTCCTCCTCTGCTACCCCTAGCTCTGTGAGGATCTTCTCGACCATCCTGTCCTTTCCTGGGTGAGGCTCCACGACTGGAAAGTCAAAGAAATTGTCCAGCCCAAGAACTCTAAGAGCCTGCAAAGCTATGTCCGGATTATTCCAGCTAGCTATGGCCAGCAGGATACCCTTCCTCTTGGCTGACTCTAGAAGCCTCCTAGCACAGGGATCCAGCCTTACAAAGTTGTTGGCTGAATCCACGAGTGTCTCATCATCTATCCTAGTGAAGGGTGGATTAGTCGAAGAGATGTCCTTGTGGGACCAAAGCGTCCCGTCTAGGTCTAAAATTATCAGTTTTAGGGGCATAAATAAATGAAACAATTTAAGTCTAAAAAGTGTTACCACTTTACCTGGGGAAAAATTTGAAAAATGCTTCAGTAGCGTGAACAACAAACTTTAGGGAAAAACTTTAATTTTAGAAAATATAAAACAAAAAAATAAAAAATATTTTTTATTTCTTTTTAAGAACAATGTAGGCCATCACTGCTAGGACTATAAGTGTCAGCACAATGTTTACTTGTATAAGCGTGGCCAGACCCGAGAGTTGCGCGACAAGGTTATCTATGTTGCCTTTAAGCTCGTCTATCTTCTTAGAGTTCTCTGCAACTTGGTTCACCAGCGGCTGTATATTGGGGGCTGCTGGAGCTGTAGGCGCTGGAGGAGTGAAAGATGCGTATCCCTTCTTTATCCAGAACTCTGCGTCATCTGCAGGTATTCTTGCTGCGTCACCTGCCTTAAACGGCCCATACCAGATGAGATCTATTCCTCTGAACTTGGGTGTATCCTTCACGAAGTATACTGTAGCATAGTCGATCTTTGTGGGCTTAATTCCGCCAACCCACTCGCCAGTCTTCGGTGATGGGTATCCAGTAACAACGCGACTGAAGGAATTCCACCACGGCGTAGGCTGTATCCATGGGTTGTCGCTTGTTGGCCATCCAGTCCAGTAGTAAGTGCTGAAGGGAACTACTGCAGGTGCCTGTACAACGGGTATCACAGGGAGGTCTCGGTAGAAGATGTCCATTGCCTTCCTAAACAGACTAATAGCCTTTTCTTGGTTCAGTGGAGATGTCATCATAAGTTCATCAACGATCTTGTCGTACTCGGGGTTTATGTACCTCCAGCCGTTCCACTGCCAGTTGCTAACGGGCTGTCCAGGGGGCGCTGCGAACTTGCTGTGGGAGAGGTATAAGTTGAAGAATGGGTCTGAATCGCCGGGCGTCATAAAGCCGTATCTTAGCGTCCAGTCACCACTGTTCATTGTGTTTTCGAAGGTTGGACCTTCAAGACCCCTAACTATCACATCGATACCAAAGGATCTTAGCATCTGGGTTATTACCTCCATAGCCTTCCGTTGCTCAACGGGGTCATCAGCAGTGTGATATATGTATATTGCCTGTACTCTTGTTCCATTTGGCGTAACCCATATTCCGTCTGGGCCCTTTTTGAAGCCTAAGTTTTTGAATATCTGTTCTGCCTTGGCAGGGTCGTATTTTCCGATTTCATACTTCTCTACAAGATCTTTTATTGCATCAAGGTATGGTTTCATTGTCCCGTATTCAGGGTGAATGTATACAGTCGGTGGGGCTGTGTTGTCATATACCAGCTGGCTGATTAGTTTCCTGTTTAAAATGTATGAGAGGGCATGCCTGACCTCGGGGAGGCTAAACGGGTACTTCTGATTGTTGACCATTAGTACTCTTACACCGGGGTCTATCCATGCATATGGTGGTGCTTTAGACCATAATATAACGTATGGGTTCTTCTCTTGTACAGTCTTGACTGTTCCGAAGCTTATCATACCTATATATACCGCGTCAACTTCGTTAGCCGCAAGAGCTGCTGCCAAGCTTTCCTCTGGACCATAATATTTGCAAACAATGTACTTAGGTCCAGGTCTTATACCAAAGAGTTCCGTTGCCCACCAGTCATCTCTTCTCTCAAGCAGGAAGGCTGTCGGTGATGCACTTACAACCCTGTATGGGCCTGTAGCAACAGGAGGATTGTTAGTGAAGTTTAGAGGATTGACTTTCTCCCAGATATGCTTGGGAACTATAGTTAAACCTCTCGATACTAGCACAGCTGGGAAAGCATCCCTGTTAAGGTGGAAACGAGGGTTGGGTGACTTCAAGTTTATTTTCACTGTGTAGTCATCAATCTTTTCGACTGATTCCACGTTAGCAGCAACTGTTCCAGAGAACAAAAGTCTAGGAGCATATTTTAAGTGCATGTTGTAAGTGAAGACAACGTCGTCTGCTGTGAAAGGTACACCATCGCTCCACTTAACTCCCTTACGGAGGTATACGATTATGGATTTATAGTCTGGAGTATATTCAAATCTCTCTGCCAGCCAGGGAATATACTCTCCTGTTTCATAGTTCATGTAAAAGAGGTACTCCCAAACAAATTGTCCCATGCAGTTGGAAGAAAGGTAGGGGGCTCCAGGTGCATAATAGTTAAAGTTATTTGGGTTCTCAACCCTTCCCCAAATAGTGACGTATAGCGTTTGTTCGCGAGGCGGAGGCTGGGCCTTAACGGTAACATATATGTTCAATAGAAAGACAAACAACAGCATGAAGGCGAAGACGCGTGCTGTGGGTTTTTCTATTTTTAAGCGGTTGCTTGTTTTCACAAATATGTTATTGCCAAAAGGCTTATATAAATCTTTCTTACCCATAAAAAATAATAATTATGATGGAATAACATTTTTTGATAAAATTTTGTAAGAAAGAATTTGTTAGGTGGATTTAGGAACAAAGGCTTTATCATACGTAAACCTTTTTAGCTCTAGTGGCTCTTTGGTGCTAATACCTATCACAAAGCCGCGTGGGTATCTAAGAGAGATCCTTTATTCGTCATGTATTATTGGCTCCCTAATATTAATAAAAAAGGTTGCCACTAAAAGCTTATAAAGAAACAAATCAAATCTAGCAGTTGAGGCGCTTCGCATGAGTGCTACAACGAGGTACTTAATAGAAAGGTTTACTATTTACCTGCTAACAGTATATATATCTTTTACAATAGTTTTCATATTGCCAAGGCTAGTGCCAGGTGACCCCCTAACAATATATTATGCTCGTCTTCGTGATATAGGATCTGTCCAAGGAGTTGAGCAGATGATTGAAGAGTATAGGAAAATGCTTGGCTTGGATAAAGATCTTTTTACCCAATACGTTTCATATATTCGTTCACTGCTAAGGGGTGACCTAGGATATTCTATTGGAAACTTCCCTGCCAAGGTCTCGGACATGATTGCGGATGCCCTTCCATGGTCGATAGGGCTTTTGTCCGTGACAACTATTCTTTCTTGGCTAATAGGGACTCTTCTGGGGGCAATTAGTGGATGGAGGGGCGGGAGGCTATCAAGGATATTTTCCATAGGTGCTCTTTTCCTTAGCAACCTACCATACTATGTGCTGGCAATTATACTGGTTTTTGTCTTCGCTTATACTTTGAGATGGTTCCCCTCTACCGGGGGGTACTCAGTAGGGATGACTCCTCGACTCTCCATCGACTTCATACTTAACGTGATTTGGCACTCTGTCTTGCCTGCGCTCAGTATAATCCTAAGCTCCCTCGCGTGGTGGTATCTCAGTATGCGCTCAATGGTTGCCACTGTTAAGGGTGAAGACTTCGTTGTTTTCGCGGAAGCGAAGGGTCTCCCTCAAAAGGATATTATGTGGAACTATGGTGTTAGAAATGCTATTCTTCCACAGGTCACAGGGCTAGCTTTAGAAATGAGTAGGATTTTTGCCGGCGCTTTGGTCACTGAGGTAATATTTGGGTACCCTGGTCTTGGGACACTGATTGTTACGGGGATAAGGACTCTTGACTATTTTCTCATACAGGGAACGATTCTTCTCTCTATTTTCGCTGTTGCAACAGCAACTTTTCTTGTAGAGTTGATATATCCCTTGCTTGACCCGCGAATAAGGTATGGAGGTGGATAGAATGTCAAAAACCCAAAAAATTACAAAAATGTTTAAAATCTTGGCCTCGCTACGTAAAAACAGAAAAGTGGTCTTTGGAACCACCGCTTATGTTCTCGCTCTCTTTATTTCAGTCTTCGTCTTGTTAAACTACCCTCCCAGTAGCAAGAAGGTTGGCTATGCTGAGCCTCTCCTTCCGCCTTCCCCTGAGCACATCTTGGGCACCGACATCCTTGGCAGAGAAATGATAGTCCTACTGGCTGAAGCTGTTATCAATTCTACGATTATTGGGCTTACGGCTGCAAGTATAGGTGTGTTAGTAGGGAGTCTTTTAGGTTTCGTAGGTGGATACTATGGTGGAACGATCGACTATGTATCTAGAGTGTTTACAGACGTTTTTCTTTCGGTACCTTCTCTTCTCTTTCTTATCCTGATATCATCGCTAATATCCTCTCTTGGAAAGCAACTTAATATAGTGGAAGTGGGATTACTAATCGCGTTGTTCGCGTGGACCTGGCCCGCTAGGCAGGTAAGAGCGCAGGCACTAAGTCTGAAGGAAAGAGATTTCATATATTTATCTGAGATCTCAGGAGAGAGGAAGCTGGAGATAATAATCCGTGAAATGATGCCTCATATGATCCCATGGATGACGGCTAGTTTTGTGAACGCCTTTATGTCGGCTATACTGACTGAGGCTGGGCTTTCTATATTGGGGTTGGGTCCACAGACAGATATGACCCTTGGGATGCTACTGTGGTGGCCCTTAAACAATGCCGCAATTTACCGAGGGCTTTGGTGGTGGTGGATCTTTCCCTTGGCGGCCTTCATATACATGTTTTTCTCTTTATATATAGTGCAAATTGGTATTACCGAGATAATTAATCCGCGCTCCAGGGTGGTTTAGTTTGAGCGTATTGTTAAAGGTTGAAGGGCTTACTGTTGCCTTCGAGATCAATGGTAAGAGATTGCTAGCGGTCAATGATGCAAATTTGGAGATCCACCAGGGAGAGATATTTGGCTTGGCGGGTGAGTCTGCCTGCGGTAAGACGACGCTGGCGAATAGCATTCTTAGGCTTATTAAGCCGCCGGGGAGGATCCTAAAGGGAAGAGTTGTATTCGATGGGGTCGACCTGCTTTCTTTAGATGAGGAGGAGTTTCGAAAGATCAGATGGGAGAAGATAGCTTACGTACCTCAGGCCTCCATGAATGCATTGAACCCCGTTATGCGGATTTATGACCAAATATTAGACGTTGTTAAAGCTCATAGGAAGGACTTTTCGGAGGATGAAATAAGGAAGAGAGCTGAGGAGATATTCGCAAGCGTGGGTCTGGCTCCCGATGTTCTTAAAATGTATCCCCATGAGTTGAGTGGTGGAATGCGGCAGCGTGTAATCATAGCCATGTCTTTGATCTTGAATCCCAAGTTGCTGATAGCTGATGAGCCCACTACAGCCCTCGACGTTGTTGTCCAGAGGGGTATCATCCAACTCTTAAAGGAGATTAATATGAAGTTTGGGACAACCGTGCTTCTGATAACCCATGATATGGCAGTTCATGCACAGATTGTTGATCGATTAGCTATAATGTACGCTGGGAAAATTGTCGAGGTTGGACCTGTTAAAGAGATGTTTGAGAAGCCACTTCATCCTTATACCCAGCTTCTGATAGCTTCTATCCCTCGAGCTGGGGAAAAGAGGAAGCTAGCAGGAATACCTGGGCTCCCCCCGGATCTCAGAAATCCACCGCCTGGATGTATGTTCCACCCCAGGTGCCCATTTATGATTCAGGGTAAGTGCGATAGAGTGGAGCCCGTGCTTCAAGAGGTCGCGATCAACAGAAAAGTTGCGTGCCACCTTTATAAGGGGTGATGGCTGTGAGTGTCGTCAACCTATTGGAGGTAAGAAATATCTCTAAGACTTTTGTAAGCGGCTTTCTCTTCTCTGGAAGAAAAGTGGTTGCTGTAGATAAGGTATCCTTCAGCATCCCCGGGGAAAAGCCCATAATATTCGTTCTGGCAGGAGAAAGCGGTAGCGGAAAGTCCACAATAGCTAGGATTATCCTTAAGTTCATTAAACCGGATGAAGGGGAAGTGCTCTACAAGGGTAAAAACATTTTTGCTATCAACTCAAAGGAAGATCTCCTTTATAGGAGAGAGGTTCAGGCCGTGTTCCAGGATCCCTACAGCGCATTCAATCCTGTATATCCAGTAGATCACATTTTGTCGATTACCGCGAGGAGGCTGGGGGTTGATCAAGGAAAAGGGATCGATGAAGCTATAGACGTGGCCCTTGTAAGCGTAGGGCTTAGACCCGAAGAAGTAAGGGGCAAGTATCCATACCAGCTGAGTGGGGGTCAGAGACAGAGACTACTCCTAGCAAGAGCGCTCATTCCTAGGCCTAAGCTCATAGTAGCAGATGAGCCTGTGTCCATGCTTGACGCCTCACTTAGGGCAGAGATACTCAACCTCATGCTTGACCTGAAAGCTAAGAACGGTGTGTCGTTCCTGTACATCACGCATGACTTGTCGACAGCCAGCTACGTTGGTGACCATATTGCCATACTTTACAGGGGGTCTATTGTCGAGATAGGTCCAATAGATGACGTCATACCCAATCCTTACCACCCCTACACCCAGCTTCTCATGAGCTCTATCCCACAACCTGACCCTTCGAAACGCTGGCAGGAAAAAATAGCAACGCCAGAAGTATCGGCCTACAAAGAACAGCCAATTGGCTGTAAATTCTATGACAGATGCCCGTGGAAGAAAGAGGAGTGTAGAAAAGCTCCACCTCCACTCAAGAAGATAGGAAACAGGTACGTCGCCTGCTACCTATACTAGAGGCGACCACAATTTTTCGATAGCTAAGCTTTCTTGCTACGATCGTTCTTTTCGGCTTTTTTGCCTACGCCACAGTAGAGAGCCTCACCTATTTTTAGGCTACTCAGTCAATTCGTAAAGGCTGACAGGAAAGACCTCGCAGTGTTGAGCACGCATCTAAAATTATTAGTTTTGGTGGCATGGATAAATGAAACAATTTAAGTCTAAAAAGTATTACCATTCTACTTAGGAAGAAAAAGGATATTGTTCTATCCTATGGAGAGAAAAACGTAGCCGCCACGTTCATCTGCACACTCGAAGGGGCAGACCTTATACCTGTAGCAGTTCCCCTCCTTGTATTTCCTTGCATCAATGATCTCGAAAGATACTTGCCCCTTCTCAAGGTCTTCTACAAGCGACTCCATTACTCCCAGCGGTTCTAGGACGCCCTCAGCCCTCTCCCATGCTAATTTGCATTCTTCCCTAAGGTCCTTGTCCTGAATCTCGTCACAGCAGGACGGGTCTCCCCCACCCATAATGCAGTCCTGATACTCCTCGCTATTCTCAACTTCTTCAAAACACTCGTCTTCACAGTCCAGATATCTAGGGTTGTCCTTGTCCATCCCCTTACAGCGCCTAGCTATGCATTCTTCCATGAGCTTGCGGCCGAGTTCCTCGCAACATAGATGTTCCGCGGCAGAGAGTTTTCCATATGGATTCAAGTCTTCTATGGAGTCCAATTCCTCGCGGATGAAATCGGCAAGGGCGGAGAAAAGTTTCTCCTTGCTCTTTATCCGTGTAACGACGCCATAGAACACGTCCACAAGTAGATACTCCTCGTTTGGTGTCTCGATAATGACGGACGAGTAATATGGCGGATAGTCAAAACAGGCGTCTGAACCTTTTACCCTGACAACGACGGATCGATAAGTTTTTCTCGCCACGTCGATAACTTTTCAACAAAAATTATAAAAATTTATTGTTAGCTAAAATAAATTTAAGGAATAGCGTAGCAGGTTATACCTAGCTCCATATATTCTTATGTTATTAACCATCATATTTTTTATATAAATCAGGCAAAGAATTAATCATTAGATGGAGATGAGTGGAGTATCTCCTATTGTCTCCGCGCTCTTGCTCGTGGTTATTTCAGTAGTAGCATCCGTCCTTATTTATTTTTGGGTCACAAGTTTCCAGGGACAAGTCACACAGCAAGCAGGCACACCCAAGGCGTTAGGCGCCTGTCTAAAAATTGAGGGACTTGAAGTAGCTCTTCGAGATACTGGTGGAGTTGCCTATAAAATATGGCTCAAGAACTGTGGAAGCCAGACCCTGCACCTCGACTATGTATATTTGCTTGACCTGTCTGGCAACGTTTATCATAGCTATCTTGCAGGTGGCTGGTCTCTTTCTCCCCAGGACACACAGTATCTCTGGCTATGGGTTCCCATAGATAAGTTGAGAATCGGAGAAAGGACAACTGTAAAGGTTGTCACTGCAGAGGGCATAGAGGCGTACTATGTATTCACACCGACCTAAAAGATAAATTAAACATTTTTTAAATGTATGAAAAGTTCTTTCTTTAAAACTTTAAATACCTCTAAACAAGTCTACGTATTGAAAAACCATGAAGATAATTGATTTAACAATGGAGCTTAAAACTGGAAGCCCAGTTTTCCCAGGCTACCCCACACCAATAGTCCACACCTGGACAACTATAAAGGAACACGGCTACTACAGCAATCTCCTCCAGCTAGTCGAGCACACAGGAACACATGTCGACTCGCCCGCACACTTCATCGAGGGTGCACCCACAATCGACAACGTTCCCCTGGAGAGGTTCATGGGTAAGGGCATCGTTGTTGACGCTACGGGGCTCGGGCCAAAAGCGCTCATTACAAGAGAATTCCTTGAGAAGGCTCTAAAGGGCAAGGGCGTTGGGAAGGGCTGGGTTGTCCTTATTATGACGGGATATGATTCCAAGGCCGGCACGCCTGACTGGTTCAACCATCCGGGCCTCGATGATGGTGGAGCAAAGTACCTTACCGGACTCGAGATAAATGCGGTCGGGATTGATGCGCCCAGCATAGACCAGCCGCCTTTTCCAGGCCACAAGAACCTCTTGCCAAGGGGCATAGTGATCTTCGAGAACCTGACAAACCTAAAAGAGCTCGTTGGAAAAGAATTCACGTTCTATGGCTTCCCGCTTAGAATCAGAGACGGCTCAGCAAGCCCCGTAAGGGCGCTAGCAGTCCTCGAGTAGCCAAAAAATCAGTTTAGTAGAATTTGCGAGGGCAATCTTATGAAGACTAAATTTTACGGCGTAATCTCTCCGTTCATAACACCCTTCAAGGAAGACTACTCTATAGACCTCGAAGCAGTCAGGTGGCTGGCGAGGTTCCAGGCCGAGAGGGGCGTCCATGGTATATTCCCAAACAGCACCACTGGGGAATTCGTACACCTGTCGAGGGAAGAGGCTTTAGAGGTAACAAGGGTTGTTCTCGAAGAGGTCGGAGGAAAGGTCTGGGTGATCCCAGGGATTAGTGCCAACTATACGGAGGACTCTATTGCTCTTGGCAAGACATTTAGAGACATGGGGGTCACAGGGGCGGTCGTGACTCCTCCCTTCTTCTTCAAGGTTTCGGGGGAGCGCCTAAAGAAGCATTTCTCAGCGATACTCGAAAAGGTAGATCTACCCATAATCATCTACAACATTCCGGCAACTACGGGGATAAACATACCCGTAGCCCTCCTGCACGAGCTCGCCAAAGAGTATAGCAACCTAGCAGGGGTAAAAGCTACAGTAGAGAGCTTCACATATTTTAGGCAACTCGTACAGCTCGTGAAGGCCGATAGGAAGGACATAGCGGTGCTGACGGGCCTAGACGACCTCTTGCTCCCAGTCCTAATGATGGGTGGAGACGGGGGAATAATGGCCCTAGCAAACGTTGCTCCACAGATACACAGGGCTGTCTACGACGCCTACACAAGCGGCGACCTAAATAGGGCAATACAGGAGTGGCACAGGCTCCTTAAGCTGGTACAAGTATACGACTATGCTACATCCTTCCCAACCGCCGTCAAGTCACTCCTAAAGGTGCTAAACGCACCCGTAAAGCCCTATGCGAGGATGCCCCTTACCCCAGAACCAAAAGAAACGGAAGAAAAAATAGCAAAGCTAGCGAGAGAGCTGGGCTTGACTATCTAAAAATATTTTTTCCCTTCTCACTTCTAGACAAAATTTAGAGGAAAGCTATAGGAATACGTCAAGTATATTGTGAAGAGAAAAATTTCTGAGCGCTCAATCCCTGGAAATGTAACACGCAAAATGATTTCAAAGACCCTCTAGATTATAGCAAGTGACATATGTCAGAAAATCTTTTATGTATAATGCTACCCTATCAACAATTAGGTATGGTCACGAAAGACTTTACCGGCACTATTACCGAGAAAGGAAGGATAACAATTCCAGCTGAGATTAGAAAAAAGTATAAGTTGAAGAAAGGTTCTCGCGTAAGGTTTGTAGAGACAGAGGAAGGCATTTTGATCGTACCCATTATTCCCTTCGAAGAACTTTTCGGCATAGATAAGGATGCAAAGGAGATTATATTTGAGATGATAAGGGAGTTGGAGGAGGAAAGGAAAAGGCAAGCTTTCTTAGAATAGTTAACGAGCAGTGTGGAAACAATTGGGAAGCAGATACCCCTATACAGAACGTGTTTCTCAAGGAGTTCGCTGTTTCTAGTAAAGATTTAAAAGTCACTCAAAAAGACTAGTTAATGGATATGGAAATAGAGCTCGGCGAAGACTCGTCACTTATAAAAGCCTCATTATTTAGAGGATTCCTGCGGAGACTAACGAGGGCTCTAGACGTGGAGATAGCTAGAAGGTACTTTGCACTGAATCTCTTCGACGGCATACTGACAGTACTCGGCTTCACCGTGAACTATTTCTTTCTTGGTGGCCGTAGCCCCAGCGTGCTCCTAGCCTCAGGCCTAATCATAAGCATAGGTATGGCTATCTCGGGCCTCACAAGCGCCATGCTAGTCGAGTACTCAGAGCTACAGAAGGAGCTAAACGAGCTCGAAAAGGCCCTGTTCAGAGACCTTGACGGCACACACATCGCTAGGACAAAGATGGCCACAGCACTAATGAACGCACTTGTAAACGCCGTTGCACCAACTCTTGGAGCCCTCGCGGTCCTGTTTCCGGTTCTCTTGACAAGCATTGGCCTAATCGGATTCACCCAGGCATTCGAGCTATCACTATTCCTCAGCATGCTATCCCTTTTCCTGCTAGGCGTCTACCTGGGGAAAAACGCGGGTAACAGGCCAATAGTATATGGATTCATAATGGTTTTAGCCGGCTCAGCAACAGCTATAATAGCATACCTGCTGGGTGCAGTATAATGGTCGCTGTGAGACTCATAAAAATCGTGCTAGACGTATTGAAGCCACGGGAGATCCCAGTATATCATCTCGCAACATCTCTAGCCGAGCTAGAAAACGTCCAACAAGTAACAGTAGACGTCATAGAGGTCGACGTAAAGACCGAGACAGTAAAAC
>Ga0080005_135411_pt1 | contig 11462 bp, 10 predicted proteins | sample JossMetagenome_2_FD_69208 | JGI IMG/M metagenome (GOLD analysis project Ga0080005, IMG submission 69208) | Hot spring sediment microbial communities from Joseph's Coat, Yellowstone National Park, USA - JC3_ASED (SPADES assembly) (version 2) | ecosystem: Environmental > Aquatic > Thermal springs >... | reverse complement strand
AGGGGGATGAGCGAGAAAAGCCGAGCGAGCCCCAGTGCGCTGTTAGAGTGAGGGGCGGCTACAGCGCCATAAGGGAGGTCCTTGACAGGATCAAGGAGGAGATATACCTATACAACAGCGAGGCCTCGAAGAGGGGCTACTACCTTAAGCCTGTCCACAAGGTCTACAGGACGACGGGAGGCCTGAGGAGAATATACGAGTACTACGGCCGCTACTGGTGGAGGAAGGGCGACGGGAAGCTGATATACGCTGGCGCGAAGAAGCCCAGGGGGCTCCCCCAGCCCCCCTTGAACCCCCTTGAGGGGCTCTCGGTGATCAGGGAGGGCGATGACGTGATAATTCGTTGTGACGTTTACGAGAGGTTCAAGTGGGTCTTCGAGGGCCTCGCCGTGGAGAGGGCGTGAGCCAGTTGGCCAGGAGGTCCATGAGCGCCCTTGACGTTTTCGCCTGGGTGAGCGCGGCCAGGGGCTACCTCGTGGGGGAGAGGGTGGATAACATCTACCAGGAGGGGAACCTGCTGGCGCTGAGGGTCAGGGGCAGGTACGGCGACCACCTCCTAGCAGAGCCTTCCGTGAGGGTCCACATGAGCTCACGCTTCAGGCCACAAGGCCCTCCAGAGGGAGGGCTGGGAAGAGCCCTGAGGGACACCGTGAGGGGACAGAGGATAACTGACATAAAGCAGGTGGGCTTCGACAGAGTCGTTGAGGTTGTCTTTGAGAGCGGCCACAGGCTCATAGTTGAGCTCCTGCCGAGGGGGGTCGCGGCGCTAGTTACGCCAAGCGGTTTGCTGCAGGCCTCCACGTTCTACTTTGAGGCTAAGGACAGGGTCCTGAGGAGGGGGCAGCAGTACCTGTACCCGCCGCTCAGACTTGACGACCCCTTCTCTTTACCTCCTGACAGGCTTCTCTCGAACATAGTTAGCTCAAGGGCTTCAGACCTGGTCAGGTCGCTTGTGCTCTCCCTGGGCATCCCAGGCGAGGCGGCCGAGGAGGCCATCAGGAGGGCTCAGCTAAGCCCAACTATGAAGCCCCAGGACTTAACTGTCCAACAGGCTGAGCTGCTCTCCCAGTCCCTAAGGTCGATCAGGGAGGAGGCCTCGGCCGGCAGAGGCTACCTAGTGATAGCTGGAGGTCGTCCGGTGGAGGCAGACCCCTTCAGGCCCACGGTGTCAGAGGCCGAGGTGAGGGAGTTCGAGACGCTTGACGAGGCCCTTGACGAGCTCTTCTCAGCCCACGCCCGTGAGGCCTCTGCGCCCTCAAGGCTCGAGGCTGAGAGGCAGAGGCTCCTGAGGAGCCTTGAGGCTGCCAGGAGGGAGTCGCTGGAGTACGCGCAGAGGGCTGAGGAGCTCGAGGCGCAGGCCAACGCTCTTGCCTCCCATTACGAGGCGGCACAGAGTGCTATAGAATGCGTAAGGCGCAAGGCTGGCGAGTGCAGCCCTATAGTCAAGTCTTTCAACAGGTCCTCAGGGGACCTAGTCCTAGACCTGGAAGGCGTTGAGGTCAGGGTCAAGGTGTATGAGGACGTTGATGAAGCTGTCAAGAGGCTCTACAGGGAGGCTGGCGAGCTGAGGGCCAAGTCCCAGAGGGCTGTCTCAGCCGAGGCTGAGGTCAAGGAGAGGCTGGCGAGGCTCGAGGAGGAGCTCAGGCTCCAGGAGCTCAGGGAGAGGGCCAGGAGGAGGAAGAGGGAGTGGTACGAGAGGTACCACTGGCTCGTTACGTCCTCAGGGTTCCTGGCCATAGGCGGGAGGGACGCTGACCAGAACGAGAGCATAGTCAGGAAGTACCTGAGGGATGACGACATATTCCTTCACGCTGATATACACGGGGCGCCAGCGGTAGTTGTCTTCGCCTCTGGGTGTAGCGTGCCCGAGGACGACATAGAGGAGGCGGCCGTCCTAACGGCGGCCTACAGCAGGGCGTGGAAGGGAGGCATGGGCCACGTCAACGTCTACTGGGCCATGGGGTCACAGGTCTCCAAGTCGCCTCCGGCGGGCGAGTACTTGACTAAGGGGGCCTTCATGGTCTACGGCAAGAAGAACTACGTTCAGCCCGTTAGGCTAGAGCTGTACCTCGGCGTGGCCCTTGATGAGGAGGGGCTGCCGGTGGTTGTAGTTGGGCCTAAAAGCGTCGTCGCGCCTCAGTCCCTCTCATACGTCAGGCTGGTCCCTGGCGACGAGAAGGCGGAGGAGCTAGCGCTGGAGGCCCTGGAGGCGATGGCAAAGCAGGCCCCCAGTCCTGACCTGGTGAGGTCCCTTGACCCGTCTGAGGTGGCGGCTCGCCTTCCCGGCAGGGGCCGCATAGCCGGGGCCTGGAGAGGGGAGGGGAGAGGGGTGAGGAGGCCATCAGCTCCCCCCTGCAGGACCTCCTCGGCAGGCTAAACTTAAAAGCCGCCTAACGGTCCTTCCGCAGGGAGAACAATGTCAGCGGTGCTGGTCAGGAAGATCGACATGCTTGACCCCGTTCAGCCGCCCATATGTACTAGCTGTGGAAGGCTGATACACCCTAAGGAGAGGGCTGTGGCCTTCTACTGCCCCAACTGCGGCAAGGCGCTGATATGGCGCTGCGAGAAGTGCAGGAAGCAGGGCACCCCCTACAGGTGCCCCAACTGCGGCTTCGTGGGGCCGTGAGGGTGAGGGCCTATGGCCAGGGTAGCTGTCCTCCTGACGGTGATCCCATCATCGATAGACGTCAACCTCTTGGAGCTCCTGAGGGGGATTGAGAGGGCCCTCCCCGCGGACTTCAAGGTCCTGAGCTCAGGGGAGGAGCCCCTGGCCTTTGGAATCAAGGCCCTGAAGATATTGGTGTCGATGCCTGAGGACTACGAGGGGGGCACGGACGCGCTCGAGGAGGCTGTAAGGTCAGTGCAGGGGGTTGAGGACGTTCAGGTAGAGGCGGTGACGAGGTTAAGCGGTTGAGCCTCCTCGAGGCCCTTGAAGCCCTGTGGCCGAGCTTCTTCTCGGCGTTCATCCTTAACATGGTGCCCTTTGGCGCGCCGCCCTATGTAGTAATAGTGGCCTACGAGGCCAGGCGCGGCCTCGGCCTCTGGCCGCCTGTCCTCTCGGCTGCCCTCGGCGCTGCCCTAGCTAAGATGATAATGTACTACCTGGGGGTCGGCCTCAGGAGGCCCCTGAGCAGGAACAGGAACGTCAGGCTCTTGGCCAGGTACTCGACGTCAGGCTGGGTCTACCTGTTGGCGTTCATAGCTGCCGTCATCCCTGTAGTCCCGCTTGATGACTTCATTTACCTGGCCGGAGGGGCGTCAGGCCTGAGGGCCCTGGCCATGGCGGCCATAGCTGTAGCAGGGAAGTTCGTGAAGACGATAGCCGAGACCCTGGCCATAATTTACGTCAGTGACCTCTTCGCGGGCGCCCTTCACGTCCCTCAGCTCTACGTGCTCCTGTTCTTCACGGTGGGCGGCGCTGTGGCCGGCGTCATAACCTTCGTGCTTGACTGGGAGTCCTTGGCGAGAAGGCTCGGCATTAAGGTCTAAAGCCCTCGCCGTTCACATTATCAGCGCCCCGCGGCCAACGCCCGGCGGCGCTGGGCTGACGGGGAGTCGTAGCTCCCGGAGTGAGGCCCGGTCTCTGGCTGCGGGGACACCTTCGGCCATGGTGCAGAGTATTACCTTTCAGGCGGGGCCCTGACTACCAGCAAGCGTTATAAACCCTGGACCTGTAAAGTGATATAGCGCGGTCCCGCAAGGGACCTGAAGCTTAACACATGGGGGCCTAAGCAAACCCTGGGGACGTTACCCTAGGGACGCTTGGGCCTGACGGGGGCCCGTGGGCCACGCAACGGCAGCGTCGAGTCCGCCTCAGCCGCCTTGCGGCTGAACTCCGGTTGATCCTGCCGGACCCGACTGCTATCGGGGTGAGGCTAAGCCATGGGAGTCGCGCGCCCCGCCGCCGCGGGGCGCGGCGCACGGCTGAGTAACACGTGGCTAACCTGCCCTCGGGACGGGGATAACCCCGGGAAACTGGGGCTAATCCCCGATAGGCGAGGGGGCCTGGAAGGGTCCCTCGCCGAAAGGGACCTCAGGGGGTTATCGCCTGGGGTCCGCCCGAGGATGGGGCCACGGCCCATCATGGTAGTTGGCGGGGTAATGGCCCGCCAAGCCGACGACGGGTAGGGGCCGTGGGAGCGGGAGCCCCCAGATGGGCCCTGAGACAAGGGCCCAGGCCCTACGGGGCGCACCAGGCGCGAAACCTCCGCAATGCGGGAAACCGTGACGGGGTCACCCCGAGTGCCCCCGTAAGGGGGCTTTTCCCCGCTGCAAGGAGGCAGGGGAATAAGCGGGGGGCAAGTCTGGTGTCAGCCGCCGCGGTAATACCAGCCCCGCGAGTGGTCGGGACTCTTGCTGGGCCTAAAGCGCCCGTAGCCGGCCCGGTAAGTCCCTCCTTAAAGCCCCGGGCTCAACCCGGGGAGCGGGGGGATACTGCCGGGCTAGGGGGCGGGAGAGGCCGGGGGTACCCCAGGGGTAGGGGCGAAATCCGATAATCCCTGGGGGACCACCAGTGGCGAAGGCGCCCGGCTGGAACGCGCCTGACGGTGAGGGGCGAAAGCCGGGGGAGCGAACCGGATTAGATACCCGGGTAGTCCCGGCTGTAAACTATGCGGGCCAGGTGTCGGGCGGGCGTTAGAGCCCGCCCGGTGCCGCAGGGAAGCCGTTAAGCCCGCCGCCTGGGGAGTACGGCCGCAAGGCTGAAACTTAAAGGAATTGGCGGGGGGGCACACAAGGGGTGGAGCCTGCGGCTCAATTGGAGTCAACGCCGGGAACCTCTACCGGGGGCGACAGCAGGATGACGGCCAGGCTAACGACCTTGCCCGACGCGCTGAGGGGAGGTGCATGGCCGTCGCCAGCTCGTGCTGTGAAGTGTCCTGTTAAGTCAGGCAACGAGCGAGACCCCCGCCCCTAGTTGCGACCCTGCGGGCGACCGCGGGGGCACACTAGGGGGACTGCCGCCGCTAAGGCGGAGGAAGGAGGGGGCCACGGCAGGTCAGCATGCCCCTAAACCCCCGGGCTGCACGCGGGCTACAATGGCGGGGACAGCGGGATCCGACCCCGAAAGGGGGAGGCAATCCCTGAAACCCCGCCGTAGTTGGGATCGGGGGCTGAAACTCGCCCCCGTGAACCTGGAATCCCTAGTAACCGCGCGTCACCATCGCGCGGTGAATACGTCCCTGCCCCTTGTACACACTGCCCGTCGCTCCACCCGAGAGGGGGAGGGGTGAGGCCCTCTCCCTCGGGAGGGGGTCGAACCCCTCCCCCTCGAGGGGGGAGAAGTCGTAACAAGGTAGCCGTAGGGGAACCTGCGGCTGGATCACCTCCCGCCGGCGGGCTCGACGCTGCCGCGTGAAAGCCCACGGGCCCCCACTGCCGATGCAGCCCACAAGCCCTGGGGCTTGTGGGCGAAGGGCGCTAAGGGCCTCCTTAGGCCCTGATGAGCGCCGCCCGCCCGTGGGGCTGTGCCCAGATCTGGGCCGGCCTCACCAGGGGCACCTGCTTAATCCCCTGGCCCTTGCGGCGCCACGCCGTCCGGTGGATGGCTCGGCTCGGGCGCCGAGGAAGGGCGCGGCAAGCGGCGATACTCCCGGGGTAGGCGCATGCAGCCGCTGAACCCGGGGTCCCCGAATGGGACCTCCTGCACGGGGCGAACAGCCCCGTGCGTCCCGTAAGGGACGGGAACGCCCCGAACGGAAACATCTTAGTAGGGGCAGGAAGAGAAATCAATCGAGATCCCCTGAGTAGGGGCGACCGAAAGGGGGGTAGCCCAAACCAATTCCCTGCGGGATAACCGTAGGGAGATGAGGGGTCGCTGCCTCCGCGGCTGGGCCTCGAGCCCAGCGGGCTGACCCACGGTAGCCGAAGAGGCCTGGAAAGGCCCGCCGTAGAGGGTGATAGCCCCGTAGGCGAAACCGTGGGGGCCCGTGCCGCGGAGGAGAGTACCACGGCTTGGTTTTGCCGTGGGAAGGCGGGGGTCACCGACCTCCAAGGCTAAACACGTCCCGAGACCGATAGCGAACTAAGTACCGTGAGGGAAAGCTGAAAAGAACCCCGGGTAGGGGGGTGAAAAGAGCCTGAAACCGGACGGCTACACAGGGCGCGGCCCTCAAGGGGTGATGGCCCTGAAGGAAACCCGGGCGACCGGGGAGTACGAGGGGTCCGGACCAGGGTCGCGCCTTCCGTCTTGAAACACGGGCCGGGGAGTTCACGGCCGTGGCGAGCCTAAGGGGGTCAGCCCCGAAGGCTCAGGGAAACCGACAGGCCCGCAGCCGGGCGAAAGCCCGACGAGGGGCGGGGTTCTAAAAGGGCCCGGAGTCACGGCCGTGAGACCCGAAACCGGGCGATCTAGGCGGGGGCAGGCCGAAGCGGGGGGCTAACCCCCGTGGAGGGCCGAAGGGGTTCTGACGTGCAACTCGTTCCCATGACCCCCGCCTAGGGGTGAAAGGCCAATCTAGCCCGGTGATAGCTGGTTCCCGCCGAAGTGGGTCGAAGCCCAGCCCCGCTGGAGGCCGGGCCGTGGGGTAGAGCTACTGATTGGGCGACCAGGAGGGGAAACCCTCCGGCGCCCAGTCAAACTCCGAACCTGCGGCCGCCGAAGAAGGCGGGAGTGGGGCATCCCGGCATAAGGCTGGGAGCCGAGAGGGAAACAACCCAGACCGGGGTTAAGGCCCCTAAGTGCCGGCTAAGTGCCAATCGAAGGGCGTCCCCCGCCTAAGACAGCGGGGAGGTGGGCCTAACAGCAGCCATCCTCTAAGGAGTGCGTAACAGCTCACCCGCCGAGGCGGGGGGCCCCGAAGATTGGTCGGGGCTAAGCCGGCCGCCGAGACCCCGGGCCACCCCCACCATGGGGGTGTGCGGTAGGCGGGCGTCGGGGTGGCGCAGAAGCGGGGCCGTGAGGTCCCGTGGAGCCGCTCCGAGTGCAGATCCCGGCGGTAGTAGCAGCGAAGCGGGGTGGAAATCCCCGCCGCCGGAAGGGCCAGGGTTCCCCGGCAATGTTCGTCAGCCGGGGGTCAGCCGGTCCTAACCGGGCCCTTAACCGGTGCCCGGGAAGGGGAAACGGGTTAACATTCCCGTGCCGCGGGGGTACGCTTCGGGGCAACCCAAGGCCCAGCCCCCGACGCCTCGGGGTAGGCGGACTGGGGGCCTCCGTTTCGGGGGCGACCCAGCTAACTGCCCGAAGGCCGCTGAGTGCCGTAATGGCGAGAGGCGGCTCAAGGGGGGAATGGCCCGCCTTTTGGCGGGTTCCGCCGAGCCCTGGGGCCCATGAAAAGGGGGCTGGGAAGGATCCCCCGCGCCCGTACCGAGAACCGACACAGGTGCCCCTGGGTGAGGAGCCCAAGGCGTCGGGGGGTCAACCCGGGCCAGGGAACTCGGCAAACTGGCCCCGTAACTTCGGGAGAAGGGGTGCCTGCGGTCCTCGGCCTAAACCGGGGTCCGCAGGTCGCAGTGACAAGGGGGACCTGACTGTTTAACAAAAACATAGCTCCCCGCTAGCCCGAAAGGGTGTGTACGGGGGGTGAATCCTGGCCACTGGTGGTACGTGAAACCCGGGTTCAACCGGGCGAAGCGCCACTGAAGGCCGGGGGTAACCCTGACCCTCTTAAGGTAGCCAAATGCCTTGTCGGGTAAGTTCCGACGCGCATGAACGGATCAACGAGGTCCCCGCTGTCCCGGCCCGGGGCCCCGCGAACCCACTGGGTGGGTGCACAGCCCCACAACCCCCCGCAGGGCGAGAAGACCCCGTGGAGCTTTACCGCAGCCTGCCGTTGACCCTCGGGTGGAGGCGCGTAGCGTAGGTGGGAGCCCGTGAGGGGTCCCTTTCGGGGGACCCTGAGGTGACAATGAAACACCACCCACTTCCGCCTGGGGGTCTAACCTGGCTTCGGCCAGGGACAGCGGTAGGTGGGCGGTTCGGCTGGGGCGGCACGCCCGCGAGAAGGTAACACGGGCGCCCAAAGGTCGGCTCAGGCGGGTCAGAAACCCGCCGTAGAGTGCAAGGGCAAAAGCCGGCCTGACCGGGCCCCCAACGGCACGGGGCCCGGACGGGAAACCGCGGCCTAGCGCACGCTCGTGCCCCCTTCGGTGGGGGCCGGGCACGACGGAAAAGTTACCCCGGGGATAACAGGGTCGTCGCGGGCGAGAGCTCCTATCGACCCCGCGGTTTGCTACATCGATGTCGGCTTTTCCCATCCTGGGGGTGCAGCAGCCCCCAAGGGTGGGGCTGCCCGCCCATTAAAGGGGAACGTGAGCTGGGTTCAGACCGTCGTGAGACAGGTCGGGCTCTACCCGCGGGGGGTGCTGGCCGCCTGAGGGGAAGGTGCCCTCAGTACGAGAGGAACGGGGCGCCGCGGCCTCTAGTTTACCGGCTGTCCTGGCGGGCAAGCCGGGCAGCCACGCCGTAAGGGGTTACCGCTGAAGGCATCTAAGCGGGAACCCCACCCCGAAAATAGGCGGCCGCTCGTCCTCTCTGGCTCTGCCAGGGAGGACGACGAGGGCTCCCGTAGAAGACGGGGTTGATGGGGCGGGGGTGTAAGCCGCGAGGGGGAACCCCCGAGCGGTTCAGCCCGCCGCTCCCAATCGCCCGAGGCCCAGGGGCTAGGGGCTTAGGCAGACCTTTGGTGAGGCCGGCCCAGAGGGTATACGGCCTCACGGGCGGGCGGCGCGAAGGGCTACGCTTTAGTTCCTCTTGGCCTCCTCCTCTCCCAGGTGTGGATATGAGGGCCCTGGGCATAGACCCAGGCACTGGCACCTTCGACCTAGCTGTTGTGGACGGCGAGAGGGTGGTCTACGAGGACAGCCTCCCCGCAGCTGAGGTGGCTGAGGACCCGGAGAGGCTCGCAAGGGCCATAGAGGCCTCCAGGGCTGACGTCATAGCCGCCCCCTCAGGTTACGGCGTCCCCTTCACCTGGGCAAGCGACGTCAGGGACCCCCTCAGGTTCACCTATGAGGTACTTCTGCTCAGCACGCGGGAGCAGATAGCCAAGGCCTCAGGGGAGCTGGGGGTCAAGGTCTACGAGGCGCTGGCGCTCGTGGTGAGCCAGCTGGTCAAGGCCGACGTAAGGGCTGTCTTCGTGCCCTCCGTCATACTCCTCAGGACTGTGCCAGCCTACAGGAAGTACAACAAGGTCGACATGGGGACGGCCGACAAGTTGGCCTCAGCCCTCATAGCTGTTCACGGCCTGGCCAGGAGGAAAGGGGTAAGGCCAAGCGAGGTCAGCGCGGTGGTGCTGGAGCTCGGCTTCGGCTACAACTCTGCTATAAGCGTGCTCAGGGGAAGGGTGGTCGACGGCATAGGGGGCACGTACGCCTCCTTCGGCCCGCTGACCGCTGGCTCGCTGGACCTGGAGGTTGTTGTGGGGGCGCCGTCCTGGAGCAGGTTTGACGTCTACAAGGGGGGCCTCGCCGAGGTCTGCAGCACGTACGACCTGAGGGAGGCCGAGCGGAGGTATGAGGCTGGGGAGGAGCCCTGCGCCTCCGCTTACAGGGCCTGGCTTGAGGGCGTGCTAAAGGACGTGGCCAGGGCCTCGGTGCCTATGGGCAGGGAGGCCGAAACTGTTGTGCTCAATGGGAGGTACTCAGGCCTGAGGAGCCTGAGGGAGGCCCTTAGGGAGGCGATGCCCGACGTTGAGGTGGTGGAGGGCAGCAGGCTCCCCGGCTCCTCAGTAACTAAGGAGGCCTCTCAGGGCTACGCCGCCATGGCTGCTCACGCGGCCGGCGGGGGAGAGGGGTTACTTAAGGAGGTCATGAGGGTTGCTGACATAGACTCTGCCTGCGGCACGGTAGCTGACTACGTAGTTCACCCCGCCGCAGTCCCCCTGAGGGAGAGGGTCAGGAGGGCCTACGTGGAGAGCGTGGCCAGGCCTAAGCTGTGCCCTTAGCCCGTGCCCAGGGCCCTGAGGACAGCCTCAACTCCCCTCTCGGCTATGAGCTTCCTGAGGGGCTCAGGCACGTTGAAGCAGTCCCTCCCCCTCTCGAGCAGGCCCGCCTCTATGAGCTCCTCGACGACGCCCGCGGGGTCCCTGATGCCCTTCTTGCTCAGGTCACGGATGGCCCTCAGGTCGCCCACGCTCACGTTGTCAAGGAAGTACAGGAAGGCGTCCCTGGCCTCGCCCTTCAGGCCCCTGGCAAGCTCCAGCAGCCTTGACGCCTCAGCTCGCCACCCCTCGCTCAAGGCTGATTATCCTCCTCCAGGGACACCTAGGAGGACTTAAGGGTGCGCCTCGTTGAGGGTTGAGGTTAACGAGGAGAGGGCCAGGGCCGTAGGCGCGCTGATAGGAAGGGCCGTCAAGGACTTCAGGCCTGACCCCTTTGACGACCCCAGGTATTACCCGCCGCCCGGGGCGCCGAGGAGGCAGGTCATGTCGTACTTCCTCGTTATGGTGGCCATGGACCACAGGCTCAGCAGGGGAAGGAGGCAGTACGAGGCAGTGATAAGTGGAGAGCTGTACCACGGGGCTGACCTCCTTTACAGGCTCGGGGCCCAGAGGCTCAGTGACGACCCAGCGTTCTTCGAAGCAGAGAGGCTTGCTAAGGTCACCGAGAAGGACGTTGAGGAGTGGCTGACGGTCAAGGACGAGAGGGGAGGCGTCGCTAGGCCCCCTGACCCCTCAGTCAGGGCCGAGCTCCTCAGGGACCTCGGGGTGAAGCTGTTGAGGCTCTTCGACGGGGACCCGATGAACGTAGTCCTCGAGTCCAAGGGCTACCTCAGGACTGGGGTCTCGGGGGGCTTCATAGACCTCCTGAAGACCTTCAAGGCCTACCAGGACCCAGTTGAGAAGAAGGCCTTCCTCCTGGCCAAGTTCATAGAGAGGAGGGGGGTTATCAGGTTCCAGGACCCCCAGAACAAGGACGTCCCTGTAGACAACCACCTGACAAGGATAGCCCTGAGGACGGGCATAGTAGAGGTTGACAGGGGGACGCTGGCGAGGATAGCGAGGGGGCTGCCCTTTGAGCCTGAGGAGGACGTGCTCCTGAGGCTCGCGGTGAGGAGGGCCTACAGGGTGGTTGCCCAGGAGGCGGGCCTTGACCCGTTCATCATGGACGACTTCCTCTGGCTCTTCGGGAGGAGGTGCTGCACCTTCGAGTCGCCTTCGTGCGCGGCGGGCTGCTCGCCCCGCTGCAGCTCAATGGGGGGCTGCTCGGAGGGCGCGTGCGTACTGGCTAAGGCATGTAAGGCCTTTGAGGACAGGACCTACCTGGTGCCTGAGCACAACTTTCAGGAGACGTGGTGGTACTGACTTGTACCTGACTAGGGAGGAGGAGAGGGTACTGGCCGGCGAGGAGGGGTGGGCCAAGGCCAAGGCCCTCGAGGTTGTCGTGAAGGTAGGTGAGGCGCTGGGCGCTGAGAGGCTTCAGCCCATAGTGCACGCGCACGTCTCGGGGGTCTCTTACTATAACATAGGGGAGCCGGGGAGGAGGCTCCTGGAGGACCTGGCGTCCTCAGGGGCTAGGTTCTCGGT
>Ga0080005_114435_pt1 | contig 11462 bp, 12 predicted proteins | sample JossMetagenome_2_FD_69208 | JGI IMG/M metagenome (GOLD analysis project Ga0080005, IMG submission 69208) | Hot spring sediment microbial communities from Joseph's Coat, Yellowstone National Park, USA - JC3_ASED (SPADES assembly) (version 2) | ecosystem: Environmental > Aquatic > Thermal springs >... | reverse complement strand
GCCCTCGCCGGGAAGCCGGTGGAGGTCGAGCAAGTTGAAGCGGGGGTCTAGCGCGCAGCCCTGCCGGCGCAGCTGAGACCCGAAGCGCAGCTTACCGCAGCGGCCCTCCCCGCGAGCCGCGGGGTTCAGGGTTTTCAGAGGAGCATGCTCATGCACTCCAGGATGTTCCTACCCTTGTACGCGACCGTCCTGCCGTCGACGCGGCGGACGCCGGGCCTCTTCGACACCGCGTCCGCCATGTAGGGCAGCGTGTAGACGACCTCCATCTCGACGGGTTCGGGCAGCTTGAGCGGCTTCAGGGAGCCCTGAGCGGCCCTCCTCACGGCCCTCTCGGCCGCTTCGCTGATCAGCTTCCGCGTGACGGAGGGGTGCAGGCACTCCGCCGCGTACATGCTGGTCGCCCGCTTGACGGCGACGCCCTCCACGCCCCCCAAGAGCCTCCTCGCCTCCTCCACCGCCGCGGCGTCGCCGGCCACCATAGCGAGCGGGACGCCGTAGCTGCCGGCGATCATCGCCCAGAGGCCGACCTCGCCGACGGGCGCGCCGTTGACCCGTATCTCGTAGATCGCGGTGTGAGAGAGCGTGTGGCAGAGGAGGGCTAGCGGCGCTCCGGCCATCGCGTGGGCGCCCACCGCCAGCACCGCGCCGAAGCTCTCGTCGAGGCCCTCCATCTCGAGCGCGCGCTCATAGTATTCCTGCGTATTCTCTATTCTTTTCTTTAACTTTTGATTAGAAAAGATCACTTTCAGGCTTCTCAACATCGAATTTATAAGCCCCCGCCCCGCTTTCCCGAGCGTTAACCGCGGGGAAAACGCGGTAGGGGAAAACGCGATGAGGGGGTCTGCGCCGCACGCGAAAGCGGCGACGAGACGTACGTTGACCTCAACGGCTGGTTGAGGAAGCACCCGCGGGGGCTGCTCTAGTATAACAGCGAGAGGCAGCTAATTAACGGCGCCCCGTTCCCCGGGGGAGGCACCCCCTCTGGGGGAACCTCCCCTGTGGGCACCAGCGCGCGGGGCCGAAGAGGCTGTGAAGCGCCGCAAGGCGCCGAGCCCATGAACATCCCCAAACGGGGACGCCCGGACACCGGGATGAAGGGCGGGATGTGGGTGCGCGCGCGCATCTCGAGGACCCTGCGCCCCCTGATCAGCTTCGCGGCCGGGTGCAGCTGCTCGATGAGGATGCTGAACGCGTCCCCGTGCCCGTCGAGCACGACGACCTCGTCGGCGCCGCCCCGCAGGGCCCCCTCCACGGCCGCGTTCACGTCGCTGGTGAGGAGCCTCCTCGCCTCCTCGTGGACCCTGCCGCCGGGGCCGAAGTCCTCCCAGCGGCCGGCCACGCCGCTCGCCCCCTCCAGATCCGTCATGATGTAGACCTTCATCGCGCGGCCAGCGCGCGCTAGCCAAAAAGCGTTGCGCGCTAGCCCCGCGGCGGGATCCCGAGCTCCCTCAGCACGCGCCTCGCGGGCTCGCGGGCCAGCTCGAGCTCCTCCTCCGTCGTCTCACCCGCGATGGGGCAGTCTTCGTCGAGCTCCACGCCCCCCGTCTCCACGTTTATGACGATCGGGTACATGGAGCAGCCGATCGGCCTGTACTCGTAGACCGCGCAGCGGCCGCCGCGGAGGAAGTAGCAGCGGCCCCTCACGTTCCTGAGCCTGTAAAACCCCCCTCGCAGCTCGGCGAACTCCTCCTTCCTGTAGCCGAGCGCCTCGAGCCTTCGGATGTCGCTCGGCGTCAGCACCATCTCGGTCTCCCTGCAGCAGGCGCTGCAGCTCAGGCAGAGCGGTCTCGCCCTCCAGACCGTCGGGGTCGGCTCGACGCGCCGCACGGCAGCTGCTTCGGGCTTCCTCAAATGAACCTATCGAAAAGGGCCTTCCGCAACACTCAATTTGCGCTAAGCGCACCCGCAGGAGCTAAAGGCCCCTTCGGTTGAATGCTTTCGGTGCTCGGCGGAAAAAGATAAGTATGGTTCAGCTGTAGTTTACTTGGGAAACTGCGTGAGGGTGCGGGGCTCCGGCGCGTTTGCGTTTGTTCTTGGGGTTGCACTGCTCCTCCTCCTCGCTGGGGTGCCGCTCGCTTCTGCGCTCGGGGGGCTCTACGAGGCTTCCCTCGAGGGTTGGCAGCTCGTGGAGGTGGAGGTCGAGATCTTCGACGAGAGCGGCGCGCCGGCGGGCCCCGCGCGCGCGTTGCCGCTTTCGAGCTGGCGGACGGCGGGCCGAAGCTGCTCGCTGAAGGGCGGGCTAGCTTGAGCGGGGTTTTCAAGTTTGGAGCGAGGGTCCCGAGGAGGCTTGTCGCCGAGCTCGAGAACGGGACGAGGATCTACGCGCCCCTCAACCTCTGGATCGTCGCGTGGAGGGAGGATAACCTGCTCGCAACCCTCACCCAACCCATCGACATCACAGCGATGAAGCACCCCCTCGACACCCTAAAACTCAGGCTGCAAGCCAGGAGGATCGCGCAAACCGCAACAAAAGAGAGCGCGGCAACCGCAAGCTGGTGCCCGTTGCCCACCGAAGGGGCAGAGTCGTGGGCTTGGACCAGCGTTTTACAAGTGGGTACGTGGGACAACATCAGTGCCAAATGGTACTACCCTATAGGAACTCGCATTATGGTAGAAAGTAAGGAGAGAGTCTGGTTGGTAAACGAATGCAGATACGGCGGAGATTGGTACAGCGCCGGTAGCACGATCGTGGCGTTAGAGCATGGCGTCGGAAGCGCCGATTGGGTCGGAGGGAGGAACGTTTACACGTCCAAGTTCTACCTCAAATACTACATGATGGTAAGGTACTATCCACCCAGTTCTACCTCGCTTCAGATCGAGAAAGCTTACGCTGTCGATACATCTTCTGACCCGCTCGGTGCAATGCATGAGACTGCGAGCTGGAGCGGGCAGCTACCCGGATGGAGCTACTACAGTTTGATTGGACAGAGCTGGCAGAGGGATATCCTCGTTACAGCAGCATTTAACGTATTAACGGTCACGGTCTCTTTCTCGCTGAGCACAGGGGGCGTTAGTATCGGTTTGGGCGTGGGTAAAGCGAGTACGCCTGAAGGAACCCTTTCGATAAGAGCGGGCACTTGGCAGCCGGGGTACATGGTTAAAGTAGAGTCGAGCGATGGCAGCTACATAGTCACGCGCTGCAATTGGGTTCGCCCGTAACCAGATTATTTTTAGGGTTAGCTCAACCTTGATCGTCCGTTACTTCAGCCAGTTCGCGCGGCACTTTCACCAATGTGAACACGCAACTGCCTTCTTCTTTCTTGACGAAGTATTGCCCCTCCCTTTTCGGGCTCCAGCGGGATCCCTTGGACGAGAGGTGGGCGGCGGCAACGTGCGGCAGGGGGCAGAAGCGGTCGCACGCTGCCAGCGAGAAGGGGCACGCCGCCACCCTAACGCGCAGCTCCTCCGCGCCGGCCGTCACCTCGGCTTCGACCCCGAAGGCGGATAGCAGCTCTCTGACGGAAGCCGCGGGGTCGCCGGAAGCTTCCAGGCGGAGCTCGCCGAGCACCTTGGACGCGGCTTCCTCGGCAGCCACCTTTGAGAGGCCGACGGTCAGCACCCTCAAGCCGTTGAGGGCTTCGACGAACGCTTTGAGGAACTTCTCCCTCGCCTCGACAGCCCCGCAGCCGCTCACGGGGGTGCGGGCGAGCTCGGCCTTTTAAAAACGCGCGCGGAGCCTAACCCGTGGTCCACCTGAAGGTCCACGTGGAGGCGGACGCCGCGGGCCCGAGGTACAGGGGTGCGGTCGTCTACCTGACGTCGGGGGAGCCGTTCGAGGGCGTGCTGAGGCTCGAGCTGAGGGAGGGCGTCGCCGTCACGGGTTGCTGGCCGCGCTGGCCGGACGAGGCGGGCGAGCGCTCGGCCGCTTGGAGGGTGGAGCCCTACGTCAGGCGCTTCGGCGGTAGCGCGCTCTTCTCCTTCGGCGTCCGCCTCGACCTCGAGGGGAGGGCCGAGCTCTCCGCCAGCGTGGGCAGGTGGTCGGCGGAGGGTGGCGTCGTCGAGCTCGAGGCGGGGAGGAGCGGCGGCCTGAGGGCGGTGGTCGGGCCGTTAACGCCCGGCTGCAAAGTTCTCGGCTTCAGGGGCTCCCTCCGCGTAATCGAAGGAGCTTCAACGTACGTGGTCGTGGAGGGCGAGCGCGTGGCTTTGCGGGTCAGCGCGAGCGGCCTTGTGACCGGCTACCTGGAGTACGTGCCGCTGCCGAGCGAGCTGCCGTTCGAGGTCGAGCTCGAGGGTTTGCGCGTGGCGAGCGCGGAGCGCACGCTCGCAGTGCGGCTCGAGGACCTGCTCGCGTAGGCGCGCTATCCTTTTGAGCCGGCCCGCGCGCGGAGCGCGTGGCCGGCGCCAGGACTTCCCGCATCCCCGAGTTCTACAAGAAGCCGATGGAGGAGCGGAGGAGGATCGTGGCGGAGTTCGCCGGCTTGACGGAGGAGGAGGTGAAGCTGATCAGCAACTTCGGCAACCTGGACCCGGAGGTCGCCGACCGGATGATCGAGAACGTGATCGGGGCGATGAGCTACCCCCTCGCAGTCGCCGTGAACTTCCTCATCAACGGCAAGGACTACATCGTCCCCATGGTCATCGAGGAGCCGAGCGTCGTGGCTGCCGCGAGCAACGCGGCTAGGGTGATGAGGAGGGACGGCGGGATAAGGTCGAGAGCCACCGAGCAGCTGATGATCGGCCAGATCCAGGTCGTCAAGCTCAAGGCCCCCTACTACGCGATGGCCCTCGTCCTCGAGCACAAGGACGAGATCGTACGGCTGGCGAACGAGGGCCACGAGTCGCTCCTCAAAGCCGGCGGGGGCGCGCGCGACGTGGAAGCGAGGGTCGTCGAGGGGCCGAGGGGGCCCATGCTCGTCGTCCACCTGCTCGTCGACGTGCGGGACGCGATGGGCGCGAACGTCGTGAACTCGATGGTGGAGCGGGTCGCGCCGCTGATCGAGCGGATCACGGGCGGCAGAGCGCTTTTGAGGATCGTCTCCAACCTGGCGGACCGGAGGCTCGTGCGCTCGTGGGTCAAGGTCTACAAGGAGGACGTCGGGGGCGAGGAGGTGGTCGACGCGATCGTCGACGCTTGGGCTTTCGCCGCCGCGGACCCGTACCGGGCGGTCACGCACAACAAGGGGATCATGAACGGCGTCATCGCGGTCGCGCTCGCCACTGCCCAGGACCACAGGGCGATCGAGGCGGCAGCCCACGCGTACGCGGCGCGCGACGGCCGCTACAAGCCCCTGAGCGTGTGGGAGAAGGACGCGGACGGCAACCTGGTCGGGTACCTGGAGATGCCGATGCCCGTCGGCGTGGTGGGCGGGGCGGCGAGGGTGCACCCGGTGGCTCGGGCGGCCCTCAAGATCCTGGGGGTGAAGAGCGCGGCGGAGCTGGCTGAGGTGATGGGCGCCGTCGGCCTAGCCCAGAACTTCGCCGCGCTGCGCGCTCTCGCGACCGAGGGCATCCAGCGCGGCCACATGGAGCTCCACGCGAGGAACCTGGCGATGATGGCGGGGGCTAGGGGCGAGCTCGTCGACAAGGTTGTGGAGATCATGGTGAGGGAGGGCAAGGTCTCGTTCTCCTACGCGCAGGAGCTCGTGAAGAAGCTCTCGGCCGAGGGCGAGGCCGACCGGGGAGGCTAGCGGAAACCTTTTTACCGACCTCGCGCCTCCCGCCCCCCGTGAGGGCTAGGCTGGGGCTCGTCTTCTCGGTGATGCCGAGGGAAGTGGCCACGTGGCCTTACAAGGGATTCGACTACGACGCGCGCGTCGCCTACCTCTCCCGAGCCGTCAGGGAGAGCCTCCCCGACGTCGATTGGGTCGAGCTCGTCGCAAGGAGCCCGGCGGAGTTCAAGGAGCCGCCGGGCGTGGGCGCCTACGCGGTGGTGATCGTGGGGATCTGGAACGGCGTGCCCATGCGCGTGGCGGAGACCGGTAAACCGACCCTGCTCGTCGACGACCTGTACGGCGGGAGCGGCGAGTTCCTCCTAACCCTCGCGGCCGCCGCCCAAAAGGGTCTCAAGGTTGCCGGCGTCGCCTCCTCCAACTTCTCCGACGTGGTCAGGGCCCTCCGGGCGCTAGCCGCCGTGGACGCGCTCGCCCGATCGAAGCTCATCGTCGTGAGGGAGGTGAGCGGGGAAGCGTTCGAGAAGCTGAGCAAGCTGGTGAGCGAGCGCGTGGGTACGAAGCTCGTGCACGTGAAGCCGGAGGAGCTGGTCGCCGAGTACGAGCGCGTGAGCGAGAGCGAGGCCGAGCCTGTGGCGCAGCGCTGGATCTCGAGGGCGCTGGCCGTCGTCGAGCCGAGCCGCAGCGAGATCCTGAAGTCCGCCCGGATGTACCTCGCCATGAGGAGGCTGCTGGAGAAGCATGGGGCTCAGGGGATCACGATCGACTGCCTCGGCCTCTTCTACGGCGGCAAGCTCCCCGCGTACCCGTGCTTGGGCTTCGTCGAGCTCCTCAACCAGGGCTTCGTCGCGGCGTGCGAAGCGGACGTCGACTCGGCTTTGACGCAGATGCTGATCCAGTACGCGACGGGGAGGCCCGGCTTCATCTCGGACCCCGTCATCGACCTCGGCTCGCGGTGGATAGTGTACGCCCACTGCCTAGCAGCCACCAAGGTCTACGGCCCCCAGGGCCCTGAGGTGCCCTACAAGATCAGGTCGCACGCCGAGGACCGCGCCGGCGCCTCGCTCCAGGCTTACTGGCCCGTCGGCGAGCCCGTGACGACGTTCAAGCTGAACGTGGCTGAGAAAGCCGCCGCGATCCACAGCGGCGTGATCGCGGCGAACGTGGAGGAGGAGAAGGCTTGCAGGACGAAGGTCGCTGCTGCATCGAACGTCGAGAGGATCCTCGAGAACTGGAACAGGGCGGCGAACTTCGGGTGGCACAGGGTCAGCGTGGTCGGGGACTTCAGGAGAGAGCTGGTGACCGCGGCGAAGCTCCTCGGCTTCAGGGTCGTGGAGGAGGACAGGTAGCGCCCGGCGGGCCGCGCGGAGCTCTTAAACAAAATTAGCTAACATAGCAAAGTTTAAGAGTGCCTGGGCGCCGCGTCTCAGGTATGCCGAGAGGCCTGGCGTGGCTCCCCCTCATCCTCGCGCTGCTAGCGGTTCTCGCCCCCGCCGCGCCCCAGCAGGTGCTGGTGGTGAGGGTGTCCGGCGACCCCGGCGCCGCGAACGCCAAGCTGCACCTGAGCTTCTCCGCGGGCAACGTGACATGGGCGGAGAGCTGCACCCTCGCCGGCGGCGTCTGCGAGGTACCCGTGGGCGCCGAGGCCCCCACGGTCGTCGGAGCCCGCTTCGAGGGCGGCTACGCGGCCGTGAGGGTCCGCGGGGCCGGCGAAGCTTCGTGGAGCGGCGATTTCTGGCAGGGCTTCTGGCGGCCGGAGCTGCAGGTCTCCCTGGTCCTCACGGATCGGGGCGTCGAAGCGCGCTTCAGGGTTCAGCCGGACAGGGTGGGTGGCAGGCTCAGCTTGGAGATCGAGGCTAGGAAGGTCTGCGTGATCGCGATCAACACGAGCGCCGGCATCGAAGGGGTCGACGTCTTCTTCCCCTCCAGGTGGAGGTTCGCCGCCCGCGAAGTCAACGAGACGCTCTACGTTGTCGTACCCCAGGGCGCGCAGCTCCAGCTCGGCGTCAGCGTGAGCGAGAGCACGGAGCTGGGGAGGCTGCTAGCCCGCATCGTGTCCTACGGCGCCGCCCAGCGCCCCGGCGGCCTCTGGCGCGGCCTCGTCGTAACCTGCCCCGTCGCGTGCGGCGACCCCAACGCGAGCTTAGCCTATTTCCTCGCGAGGGGCGTCAGGCTCGCGCTGGAGAGCTACTTGGCGGGCGAGAGGTCCCTGGCGAGCAGGATCGGCTACGACGTGAGCGCTTACCTCGAGGACGCGGAGTTCGCGCTCGTAGCTTTGCGCGAGAGCGAGAGCGCGCTCGCTAGGGGGGACGCGGAGGTGGGGAGGGCTTTGCTGGAGAGGGGGTTGGCGAAAGCCGCTTCGGCGCTCGACTCCCTGAACCAGGCGAAGGCCGATAGCGTGCCCTCCCTCCTCTTCCTCCTGGTCTTCACGCTCTTCCTCTCCCTGATCGTGGGGAACCTCGCCGAAAGGAGGAGGGGTCTCGTGGCGACCGCCGTTTTCGCCGGTTTAGCGCTCGCGGAGCTGGCGCTGATACCCTACGCCAGGATGGCTTTCGTCTACCTCGACCCCGCCACGCTGAGGAGGGCTTCGCCCTCCTCGCTCACCCTCGCGCTCGTCACGGCGGCCCTCGGGCTCGCCATCGTAGCCGCTTTCGCGCTGGGGGCTAAGGGCACGGCGCTCAGCGATTTCTTCTGGTACTCGGTGAAGAGCATGAGGAGGAGGCGCCTCAGGGCGCTCCTCACGATCGCCACCGTGGCGGTCGTCACGGCGGTCTCCGGCGCCTTCCTCGCCCTCGGCTCCAGCACGGTGGTGAGGGAGGAGGTTTACCCGAGCGGTTTCCGGGGGCTCAGCGTCAGCCGCCACCTCACCACTACGATGTACATCTTCAGGGGCCTGGACCAGGCGAACGAGTACATCGTCGCGGAGAGCTACGTGCCGCTCTCGCAAGGCGAGGTGGAGTGGCTCTCCAAGGCCGGCTGGGTCCAGAGGGTGTACATCGTGCTCGTGGGTAGGGCGGTCGTCGAGCGCAACGGCTCGAGGGCGCTGGCGCTCGTCGTGGCCACGAACGCGACGAAGCTGGGCGGCGCGCTCGTGTCGGCCAGCCTAGCCGAGCGGCTCGGCGTTGGCGTCGGCTCTGCGGTGAGCGTGGCGGGGAGGAGGGTCGCCGTAGCCGGGGTGTTCAACAGCACTTCCGACGTGAAGCTCCTCGACGGCTCGCCGCTCGCCGAGATCCCGCCCGCCAATCCCCCGCTCCAGGGCGTCCTCGTCGTACCGGTCGAGCTAGCCCCCCGGGGCGCGCAGGTGTACAAGGTGCTGCTGGAGGGCGACCCGCCGAAAGGTTGGAGGGATTCGCTCGTGCGCATGAGCTACACCTGGAGCGGGAACACGACGACCTCCGGCGGGGCGCAGGTGACAACCCACGTCTACGAATCCTACAGGGTTTGCGAAGCCGGCGGGGGGAGCAGCAGCTGCCTCGTCGTCGTGGGCGAGTTCGTCCAGGCCTCGGGGGTCCCCGAGTTCGCCGTGGTCCTCCTGCTCTCCTCGATGGTCGTCGCGATCTCGCTGCTGGGCTCGATGCACGAGAGGGGTAGGGAGTACTCGACGGTGAGCGCTCTGGGGGCGAGCCCCGCTTACGTTTCGGCGATCGTGCTCGTCGAGGGGCTGAGCTACGGCATCCTCGGCGGCGTAGCGGGCTACGTGCTGGGCCAGTTCCTCCAGGCCCTCGTGCCGGCTAAGGCCGTCGCGGTCAGGCCCTCGGCCTTCAGCCCGATGCTCGCTACGATCGTCGTAGCCATCGTGCCGTCCTTCCTGGGCAGCCTGATCCCAGCGAGGGAGGCTGCGCTGAGGGTGGTGCCGAGCCGCTTGATGCTGAGGAAGCAGGCGGAAGTGCGGGTGTACGAGGACATGGCTGAAGCGAGCGTGCCGCTGCGCATCACAGGGGACAGCGAGGAGTTCGCCGAGTACGTGAAGTCGCTCGTGAACAGACCCCCGCCCGTCGGCTGGGGGCCGATATACATGCGCGTCGACGTGAGGAGGAGGGACGGCAGGGTGGAGCTCATCGAGGCGCTCGTGAGCTTCAGGTCGGAGAGGGCGGCGATGTTCCTCGCGAAGATCTACGTGCCCAGAGGCCCCGGCGAGACCGTTAGGGTAGTGGCCGCGTCGCCCACGGGCGAGTGGACCATCGACCACAAGGCTTGCGCCACGGACTTCCTAACGGCGCTGCGCGACGACCTCCTCCGCTACGTGGAGTGGAAGAAGGAGAGAGCGAAGCGGGCTGCGGCCAAAGCTTAATAGGGTGCAGCGGGGCAATCCCTCGTGCCGAGGCTCCCGGCTGTGCTCCCCGCTTTAGTAGCGCTCGCGGCGGTGGCGGCTTCGGCTCAACCCAATTACCGGGTCGGCCCTCTGCTCTTCGCCATCAGCAACAGGGGGGCTGTGAGGATCAGCGGCGAAGGCTTCAACCTGGGTACCGGCAGCCTCATGAGCTGGGGGCCCGGCTGGTAGTGGGTCGACAGCTGCAGCTGGCAGGACAGCTGGAGCCTCGTGAGCGGCCCCACGGGCTCCGAGGTCGAGTACGAGGTCGAGTGCTACGCGAAGTGCGCGTTCGCCGAGTTCAGGCCTAAGGTGAAGTACTGGGTTGGGGCGAACGCGACGCTGCTGGAGGTGAACCTGACGGTGGTGTCCGACTCCTCGTTCGCCGGGATGGCTTGGACTCTTCAGATACCGATCGAGCGCTTCGCGGGCAAGACGATCTACGCGATTAAAGCCGACGGTTCTCTTGTCCCGCTGAAGCTCAGGGAGCAGCACGTGCCCGGCCAGGCGGGTCTCTTCAGCACCGACAGCGCGGTCGGCTGGCTCATCCCCGCCACCAACGAGACCGGCTTGGTGGTCGCCGTCGTATCGGACCTGTGGCCCCAAGGGATCATGGTCAGCGTGGTCGACGAAAGGGAGTGGGGCGGCGGCACTTACGCGCTAAGAAGCTGGCTCTCCCAGCAGTTTCAGCTGACAGCGAACCAGCGCTTAAGTTTTCTCGTGTACTTCGCCCCCTACAGCGGCGATCCCCAACCGGCTGTGCAAAAGGCTGTAGAGATTTCGCAGGCTTTAGCCAAGGGCTCCACGCTAGACGAGGTCAAAGCCGCTGTCATAGGGGGGCTGGGCGTCGAGGAAGCTCGAGCGGCAAGAGTGAGCCCGACGGCCCTCTACGCCCCCTACGCGGTCCTCGCTGCGGCAGCCGTAGCCGCGGTCGCAGTCGTGTACGCGTTCGCGAGGAGGCGCGCGCACTCTTCTTGAAACCTCCTTTACGCTCGCAGCGCTAGAATCACTCCCGCAACCGATTTTTACCGTTTCGCCCGAGCTAGCTCGTGCAGCCGAAACCTCGGAGGGACGTTGGAAGCTTGGTCGCGTCGATGGAACTCGAGGAAAAAGTCGCCCAGCTGCTCTCTGTTCCCGTCGAGGCTCTCCTCGAGGGTGGAGAGTTCTCGAAGCAGAAGGCTAGGGAGCTGCTCGCCCACGGGATCGGCCAGGTGACGAGGGTTTCCGGCAGCCGCCTGGGTCTCAAACCGAGGGAGGCGGCCCGCCTCGTGAACGCGATCCAGCGCTTTCTGGTCGAGGAAACCAGGCTGGGCATCCCGGCGATCGTCCACGAGGAGTCGCTGGCCGGCTTGATGGCTTCGACAGCTACCTGCTTCCCGCAGGCGATAGCGCTCGCCAGCACCTGGAACCCCGACCTCGTCTTCAGGGTGGCCAGCGAGATCAGAAGGCAGGCGCTCCTCGTTGGAGCCCGCCAATGCCTAGCGCCCGTTCTCGATCTATGCCTCGACCCGCGCTGGGGCAGGGGCGAGGAGACCTACGGCGAG
>Ga0080005_138235_pt1 | contig 11464 bp, 13 predicted proteins | sample JossMetagenome_2_FD_69208 | JGI IMG/M metagenome (GOLD analysis project Ga0080005, IMG submission 69208) | Hot spring sediment microbial communities from Joseph's Coat, Yellowstone National Park, USA - JC3_ASED (SPADES assembly) (version 2) | ecosystem: Environmental > Aquatic > Thermal springs >... | reverse complement strand
GCCTCCTACACTCATCAGTCCAAACCCTAACCTCCCTGGAGTCAGGGAGCCTATAAACATTGTGAAGACCAGCGGTGGGTAGGTGGGCTAGCAAACCACCACCCCTTATATCGAGCGCCCTATTCACGATTAGGTTCACCCTGGCATGGCGATTACCCCTAGGCTCATTCAACACCTGGCTAACAACATCAATGGTCTCCTGAGCCTCACCAACGTGGGTGCTACCATCGAGAGCCACTATATTAATAACATCGGCGCTCGCTATGAAGGCCCATGAGAGCGGCCTATGGATATTGCTCGGCACGTCAATAATGACAACCCTAGACCCAAGGCTCACGTACAACTTACCCAACTTGCTAAGGAGGTAGTCGGCGAACGCGTCAGGTCCCTTGGCTGGGTCTCCCGCGTACTTGGCGGAGAGGACAGATAGGTGCCAATGCACGGCATAGGGATTCAAGCAACCAGGCGGTACTAGTTTCAAATTATTAGTAATATTCATCGGCTGAGGAAGACCCGTCAAGCCCAGGAGGTACTCGTAAAGCCCACCCGAGGCGCACTGGCTTGGGTTCGTGTAACCAGCACCCAGGAGCTTGGATAGTGTGGCATTCGACCCAATACCAGCATCAATAACACCAATCGGTTGGTTAGCACGCCTCATGAGTAATACGGCAACGTTCGCCGTAACCGTACTCACACCAGCACCACCCTTACCAGTCCCCAGGAACAACACCACAACAGGACCGTTTCTAGGCATCGAGGATGGTCCTAACACTATTCCTTAATTAGGAAAGGGCAGGAACGGCGGTGGCCTCATTACTCAGCCACCACCCCTGCCCAGTCCCCAGGCGGGCAACCCCCAAACCGCCCAGGGACGATTACGGAGAGGACACACCCTTAATTAGGCTGGGGGTGGGGTTGGAACATTACTGAGGGGAGGGGGAGGAGAGGAAAAACAATGTTTGATTTTGAATTTTAAGGGGAAAGCGGACTTAAGGCTCAGCCTATTGGGACGCTGACCGACTTACCATTGTTATAGTAAATCGTGACCGATGTACCGCCTTGGCAACCGGGGCTTAGTATTATGGTGGCTGACTGCCCAGTTGGTATGGTGACTGGGAAGCTCGTGTATGACTGCCCATTCGTGTATATCGACTTCAGGCTGCAGGACGACGTGGAGGCAGACACACCACTGGGTACGGTACCAGCCGTGGCTATCACACCGCTTGGTGAGTAGACGGCGAGTCCCTGCATCACCACGTCACCGCCGGCTGCGGTTGCCGTTATCGTTATCGAACCGTCTGGGTTTATAATGGCACCACTTGGTGAGAGTGTGCCCATGGCGCCAGCGGTCTTGAAGGCGTAGAAGTATAGGAAAACGGCTATGCCTATTACCAGCACCATTATTATTATACCCACCACCACTCCAGTTATGTTCTCTATACCAGCCCTAGACCTATTCATTTTGGTCGAGCCATTGACCAGGGCTTTTTAATTAGAACAGGTAGAGGACCTGGTCGTGCGGATACAGGCCTATCGTGACCATCGGCAACCCATTGTACTTCCACCTGGGCCAAGCCATCACCTCCAGAATAAACCTCCTACCCGAGTGGCTCGTCGTCCTGTAACCCATCTTCGCAACAAGTCCCCTGAGGTTTTTGAACAATTCCCTGGAGCAACCACAACCATGCCCCCTAGTCCTCACCTGGATGCGTTTCACGGGTGGCTTGTTCCTGGCAAGAACCTCATAAGCCAGCTGGAGCGCCTCGCCCCAATTCCTAACCGGGGCCCTAAGCGTGACTGGCTTTATGATTTTAACCTTGTACCCAGCACCTATGCTGTGGAGCCCCCTGAATTGTTGAATAATCTCCCCATGGGGCTTTGGGGATTCTACATAGAGCCAGGCAACGTGAGTCACAAGCCCACTCCTCAGGCTCGTGGTGTAGATAACACCAGTCCTGAGGACAACCCTAGCACCCCAAAACCTCCTAACCCACTCAATATTCCTCTCAGTATCAGTCACGAGGACTAGGTAGCCGAATAATTCACCATCAACCGTGGGCAACACACCAATACTAACACCCCCTCCTTGGGGGTTACTGAACACTTCGGTAGACACCACGTGGTGCCGTGATTTTATTAATTAATTAGATGGTCACTCAAGCCTTACACCAAGCCCGTGCTTTTCGAAGGACTCGTGAAGCGTTAGGACACTTACCTGGCACGCCTTCTTCCACGGGAGCTTGTTTACACGCCCTTGCTTACCACCACCCAGCCTAACTGGTATCACGAGGGCGGAGTGCCCGTGGTGGCAGTAATAATCACTACCCAACCCATCACTAATAGGCTCGTAGACAGGGCTTCCAATATTGCGGATAACGAGGGTGAATCTACCCAACCAGTCTAGGATAGTCCTAACACCAGCGTCGCCACAGGGTATGTAACGCCCGAGCACGCACATGCCAGGCTCTGGTTCGCCACTAACGACTGGCGGTTCATTAACTACCTCGCCAGTGTTGCCGGAGGCACGGGCTGGTGCTGGGTGCGTGATAACCACACTCCCGCTGGTAATAATGATGAAGGAATCCCTAGGAGCCAGGAGCACCTCGCTCAACCCAGCCCTCCTCACCACCCACCTTTTCCTCCACAGTGTCACGGGACTCCCCAGTACCTACTGTATAATTAGGGTTGTAACCAATCAACTTCGCGTAATTATCCCCAGGCAGTGTGGCTAGGAAGGCTAGCCACGCCTCGGCTACCTCATTAATATCCGCATTAGGCGGGAGCCTCCTGAGTAATTCGGCGAAGACCATTGGGTACTCGCCACCATCAAACGGCGGTTCCTCAACACACACCCCAAGGGACTCATCAAACCTAAGGACTCCACTAACAACCCTACCCTCCCTAGCATCCGCGCACCACTTGGTGTCAAGGGGCCACCAGGCACGGACGGCTTTCTTATCCCTCATTAGGACAACAATAATCCTCCTAAGCACGTCAGTGGCGTTACCCACGCCGAAGGCGGTTAGCCTATTCGCCAAATCAACCCAATCACTGGAGTGTATTGTCGTAAACCCACCGTGCCCACTGAACACGGCAAGGAGCCATGCCCTCACGTCCTCAGCCGTCAATACCTCATTCACTGTAACGTACTGGGCACCACTCCTCATGGACAGGGCAATCAATTCAGGCTTCGTAATAGCCTTAACACCCAACCCACTTGATTCACGGGTATTCAGTAGTATGAATGACCTACCAGGCAGTGGCCTGTACTCATCAACGTCCTGGACAAAGGCAACCCTCTCCCACGGCGGTAGGGTGTTGGCGACAGCGGCTGTGAGCGTTGTCTTGCCACTACCCATCTCCCCAATCACGAGGATTGGAACCTTACGACAACCACTCACGAACTCGCAAACACCAGTCGTGGCTGTAAGGAGCTTGGCACCAAGGGCTGGCGTTAGGGAACCACTACTGATTAGGGCTGGTATTGTCCAACCCCCCAGCGGGTGCTTCCTATAGGCACCAACCCAGGTGCTGACTGGCTCACCAACAATGAGCCCCCTAACCCTCAACTTCGCATAGGTACTCATGGCGTGGGGTTGGTAGGCGGTCACGGGACTCCTCGTGAGCTCGCTATACTTATTAACAACATACTGATTAAACGAGAACACCCCCTCCCCAACCCCCTCATCACCCTCACCACCAAGCCTAAACAACCTCGCCAGAAGGCCAGCATCACCACCGGGCTTAGCCGTGCACTGGTTGGGCTCGATAACGACCTGGTGGTAGGCGTCGCCAAACCCCCTAACCCTAACATGCACGTTAGGAGTCCCATCGGGGTTCATTGGGTCCACAACCACGTCATTAACCAACTCGCTCCTCAGGAGTGGTTCCAAAACACCCATGCCAAGGTACCACCTCTGAAACACCCTACCCAACTCATCAGCCAACGCCTTTGTATCAACACCCCTCAAAACCCCCCCAGGCAAAGCCTTTAGAATAAACCTAGGCTCAAGGAGCCTCTTGAGGCTCAAGCCACTGGCGAGGGCATCCACCAGCTTCCTAAAATCCGCACAGGCTATGACGTCTGGGTACTGAAGCTCGTCATGCAATACAAACCTCCAACCCCACGTGTGGGGGATGGCGAACACCAGCGTGGTTATGCCGAAGGACTCCACGGTCTCAACATTCCTCCCAGCACTGGTGTAGTATGTGGATACCTTGAAATCATAAGCTAAGTAAACCACATCCAACCCAAAACGGGTTCATAAATTAGTACAGGAAAATTTACCCATCTCCCATTTAGCTTGCGTTTTCCAAGCCCCAACCTCATTATGTATATTTTGTTGTAAGGCCCACCAAGCCTTTCTGGTGATACATCCTCAGCGGTTTTTATTTGTTTATAGCCTCTCCTCGCCAGCTCCTCAATTGCGTCTAATACGTCCTCCAGAGTTCCGAACTACACAGGCAAGCCCTCGAACTCCTCCTCCCACAATTTATCGTCGTAGTTCCATTAATAACTTTCTAGAACTGGTTAAGCTCGTGGTTGTACTCTCTCAATGCCCAGTGTATTGGAACTAGGTCTCTAGGCGCCTTGAACCCACAATTACCACAAACCATGACCCTACCAGGTAATTGGATTAACTCATGCCTGCAAATTGGACAGATACTACTATAAAGTCTCCTGAACTTATACGGCACACCATACCACTCTAACTGAGTTACCAACAGCTTGACAAACCTCCTTGTGTACACAAGGTATAATTTCCTCAAGCCACTGGGTATTTTCTCCTCGATTAACTCCCTCCTTGACTCCTCAACCATGTCGTCAATAATGACTAATGCCCTATGCCTAAGGGCTTTCCTAACAAGCCTATGCACGAGCTTTTGGGCATAATCCCCCAACTTGACATAGAGTCTCCTTCTCAGCTTCTTTATTTTCCTCCACAATCTCCTTCCCTCCTTTGTCTTGTTAAGACCCAACCTCTTCAACATACCATACTTCTTACTAAGCTCTACAGAAAGGTTGTAGATATTATCAATCTCCCTAAGGTTTGGTACTTCCGGTTTCCACCTGATGATGAAGCCATCCTTAATTAATCCCCATACAATACCGTGGTTCCAAGCATTGACGTCAATCACGAGCATGTAATTACTCGGCTGGTAAGGCCCAACAACACGCTCGGCAATCAAGGCTAGGTATGGCTCACCATCCCTTAAACCAATCATGACAAACTTAACGTCACCCCTCTCCCTTAACCGCTCAACAACCCACCTAGGCATCGGGATCTCAACAACATATCTAGGCTCGCCCCTACAAACCAAGTGTATCTTAATAGTATTGCTCCTAAAGTCTAGAATCACTGGAGCACGCCCATCGCCCTTCATGGAACCATCAGCATAAACCCTCAGTGTTGTTAATGGAACCCACGTCCTTGCGAACCACTTTTTAGGCATAACTCCAAAGACCAGGCTCTCCATGTAGTTCTTGAACTTATAGAGTCGGTGTTGTATGTTTTTAGGAATATCCGGTACCCAAACCTCATACCCTCGGTAAGCCAAGTTTGTCAGAGCCATCAATCGCCTGATGTAATTAACATCGCACTTATCCCTCGGTAGTCTAATGAGTACTGCCCTCCTCGCAATCATCCTTCACCACCACTAATCCCTCGACTTCCTCATTTGCGCATTTCGCCAGCTCCTCGCCACCGTAGTCTGTATATACGTAAATCCTGACGTAGGGCTTCCCATGAACTGGTATTATCTGTACCTTCCCCTTAAAGGTCAACACCTTCACGATTTAACGGTTAGAAAACTTGGTTATAAATCTTTCTAACAAAAAGCTTAAATTTTAGCCAAAATAGAGACTAACTAGTCCTGGGTACGAGGCAACTGTGAGTGCCCAGGAGCCCAGCCCGTGGGCGTCTGAGGTCAATGATGCCCCGAGGGTGGGGGCGAGAGCCCGACGAGGATGAAGGATGATTAGGGGCGCAGGCATGAGGGGTCACAGGACGAAGTACGGGCTCAGGAACACCCACGCAATGACACCGAGCAAGCCACCGATGAGGACGCCGAGCCTGTGGTCGAGAATCATTGACCCACCGAGGACGCCAGCTCCAATCGCACTGTAGTAATTATTAATGCCTAACCCGCCCACGAAGGGTATCGAGACACCGGCCTGTGTGGCGTATTGCAGGGACTTCCAAATGAGGCTTAGTACCCACGTGAACATGCCAACACTCACCCCAGCCCCAACCCCAATGACCATCAAGCCGTAGATCAAACCGTAACCCGTGACGTTGCCAATGATGCCCAGGAACTCCGTGACCAGCACATTGGCCCAGGCAACGAGGTGCTGGGCACCACTACCCCTCGCGTCCTCCCAGAGGGGCTTCAAAGCCCTCTCTATCGGGCTTAGGTCAATGAGTGGTGTTGGCACTGGCTTCGTGGTTAATTCATTAAAACTATTCAAGACCCTGAGCCTCATTGACTGGCGCAGCCTGTAGTCACGAATTGTATTCGGGAGTGCAATCAAACCATAGGCGAGGAGCCCCACGGACACGCTCAAGTTTGGGTGATTAAACACTATGCTGGTCACTAGGTATGCAGCCACGGCACCCGCGACGGCGATGAAGTCAAGCTCTGTTATTGTAATATAGTGAGCCTTCGGGCTCATGAGCATTACAACAATGCTCATGCCAACAAGCATGAGCAAGCCCATGCCTGGCAGGGCGGGCATTACGGCGGTGAATAGGCTCATGACGAGCCCGGTGAGGACAACGGCCATGTACAATTGGGTGAGGTTGTCACCACCCCTCTGCATGATACGCCTAACCTCACCATACAACTGCTGGAAGTAGGCCTCAATACTCGCACCACCCTCAATCCTGCTGGCCATGACTAGTAGGTAGGCGCTCCTGAGCACGCTCCCGTACTCCCTAGCCGAGGGCGCCGTCTCTACAATGGGGACAAAACGCCTAAAGCGTTTAATACCCATGGCAGACTCCCTCCAACCAATCATTGGAGCCCTCAGGGCGAACCTAATGTAATCAACCCAAGCCCCAACAAACGGGTCAGGCAGGCTTAGCCTAACCCTCACACCTCAACACCCTTCCTAACCAAGTCACCGAGCCAGTCCTGCCTCAACTGCCCAGTCCTTTGGATGTACTTCCTCAGGATGAGCCTCCTAACGTCTGGTGGTACGTCCTTGTCCTCAAGCACTTCGGCTAGGGTCTTGTCCACACCGAGGGCTTGGGCGATTAGCCTCAGCCCCTCGTCACTGTTCAAGAAAGACCTCGCCCCCTCCCTCAAGTCGGCATAGTTTGTGTTCAATAGCGTGTACAATGCCCTGAGTAGGTCGCACTGCTGGCTTTGTTGCACGACCAGCGGTTGGTATTGTTGCAACTGGGGCTGTTGCTGCTGGTTTTGTTGCTGTCCAACATCAACAAGTCTTGAAAGAGCCATACAATCGAGCCCGATTGTGCGTTTTTAATTAGAGGTAATTAGTGCCCGAGCACTCCGATTGGCATTGGTAGGCTCCCTGGTAGCTCGTAAATACAATAGTGGTAGGGTGCTGGGTAGTAGGCAATCCCACACTTCACCAGGACTGCCTGGCCCGCTGGGTAGTACACACCACCAGAGAGTACTATGTACTTGACCTTAAACACCGGCCCAGCCCACACCACCTCAATGTACCAGTGATTCTCACCCCTCACCACGGCAGTGAGGGTGGTGGCTTTGGTGATGGTGTTCGACGTGCCCACGTAGTACGAGTTAATCATGTAGATGCCAATACCAAGTAGGGCGATTATTAACGCGGCTAGTACTACACCAATAACCGCGTCTGTGATCTCCACCCCTAACCACCCGTGGCGTTAATGAGCCCACCCATGATTTGATTGTACGTGTTTAGGGCGTTCACTGTGGCGTTTAGTAATTCATCAGTGGTCCTTAGTGTGGTCACAGTCTCGTTCAGTGCATTGGCGTAGGCGTTAACCAATGAACCGCACTGGGTCATTGATGCATTGTTTGTGGTTATTACATAGTTCGTGTAATTGAGCACACTGCTTGTGTAGCCCAGCACTGTTATTGAGTAATTCGCGAGCCTCAAGGCGTTGTTTGCCAGTGTTGTGTAATTCCTCGCGAGGCTTTCGTAGAGGCTTGCGAGTTGGGTATTCGCCTCGTAGTAGTGATAGGCAGTGTAGTACATTCCAACATAGGCCAGCATGAATATGACGGCAAGTACCCAACCACCCGCGGCTAGCCCTATCACAAGCCAGGCTTTCCTCCCATATAGGTCAGGCATGGGCGATTGGGCGTGGGTTTTTAATTAGGGCGAAACGGCTTACGTATTTCCCACACCACTGCATGCATTCATCATCCAGCGTGTTGTTTAGGTGTGGTAATTAGTAACAACCTGTTAGTTTTATAAGCACCGAGTGAATAATCACTTGGGTGCTTAATCATACGAGCCCCCACTCTCGATGAAATATGGGAACCAGCCTTCATAAGCCTGTTAATAAAGGCTGTAGTACGCACGGCAATACCATCAATCCAAGCCTCACTACCGTATTATATTAAGATTAGCGAGGCGCTTGTGGGCGTGGTCAAAGCCCTCCTTACTGATAATATTAGCGCCTATATTGCCAGTTCAATAATCCTAGCCCACACGCTTTGGGGTGCAATTAAGGCAATACCCCCTTTATTAATGAGCCAAGTGGGGTGACTAGCAATGGGCGTACTTAGGGCGATTGGTATTGCATTCCTCGCCCTAGTCCTGTTCTTCCTAGCCCTGTTAATCGTGGGCTACATTTATTACGTGAGCCAACCACCAAAACCAGTCCTGGCCATGAACTGGCCAGCTGGTATCACCTACAAGGGGCCAGAGACAACAGCAATAGCGGGCTGGTATTGTATTGAGAATATTAACTCCTCCAACTACTACTCAATACAATTAAACGCATGGTTGAACAATGGATTAAGAGTCCAGAACACGTACGGTCCGTCCGTGACCTTTAATTATATAACATGGCAACCAGCCCTCGTCGATAATGTTTGGACACAGAATATTAACGGAACACTAGCGCTCCTACATGCTAATAACCCGATTAATGACGTGGTCAATGCACCCTGTGCATGGCTCGTGATTGCCCTCAAAAACGGTGTTGCCTACTTTGGTTACTCCCTCGATGGCAAGTCAATCACGTGGTATGACTCATACCCCGTGAACGCTACCTACATACTACCCAGTGGCTACACGGGCATTGTCCTGGCTGGAGCGAGCAATGGGGAACAGGCACAGCTGGGGCGTGGGACTCTAGTCTATCTCGCGTTGTATTACTGGAATGGAACCAGCTGGGCACCGGCTCCGGTTGGGGTTAATCAGGGCCTCCAGACTGGGGAGACCGTGAACCACGCCTGGGAATTCACGAGCGGTTCGTGTGGTGGTTATGTCGCGTGGTTCGGTTGGAACAAGACTAACCCAGAGTCACCTGTGTTACCGAGCAATCTAGAGCCAATCTGCCCAACCCCACCCAGTTTTGAACCATAAAAGAATTTTGATTTTAAAAGCCCCCCAAGCGAGGGGGCTTATAGGTGGCTGAACCAACCCATGGCTTGGTTCCAACCGTTATTGATTGCCGATTTCCATGTATTAAGCACCGTACCCGCCGCGCCAATTATATTACCTATACTCAACGCGTGGGCGACATTCCACGGGTTGTTCGGGTTCGTTACAGTATTGAACAGTGTACTCACCACACCGGAGTAGAAGTTCCATGCTTGCTCGTAAACGCCCTTGAGGTAGTAATACGCGGAGTTCCAGGCGGACTGGGCGGCGCCTATGACATTACCATGCAATAGGTCTGAAATGGCTTGTGTCTCGTAGAGGTTGCCAGTCAGGTAGGCAACCGCAATGTCCTGTGGGCTGTAGTAATACGGATTCAGCTGCACAATCTTTGTGTTGTTGCTCCCTGGTAACGTGTTCGAGTAGTACACGTACGTCGTGCTCGCCAGTCCATTCGGATTGGTTGTGGCCAATTGCTGGATATTATTCACCGCCTGCCCAGCACTGTTCACGGCTTGCTGGACGCCCGTTAGCTGTGGCGGGCTCGATGACTGGCTGACTAGGTACGGCCCACTGCTTGATTGGCTTGTGCTTCCTGTGTACCAACCAGTGATTTGGGGCTTTGTGGTGGGTGCAATGTTGAATATGTAAATTGCCTCCTGGGCGAAGACTGGGACGAATATGCCACTCCCACTACCAAAGCCTGGTAGGAATAGTTTCTCATTACCTACATTGTGGTATCCTGGTGCCTGGAGTTGCCCGATGTTGGTTAAGGTGAACACCCACTTGATGACGGGGTACATATAATAGTATATATAGTGGTTCACCTCGTACGTGTCGTATATGTATTGTGTATAGGTCTTGGTGATGGTTATCGTCTTCGTGATAACCGTCGGCGTACTCGTTGATGTTGTTGATTGGCTCGTTGTTTGTTTAACAGGCGCGTGCACGCCACCGTGGCCGATGGTGCCGTAGGGTGTTGATTGGTAAACAACACCGTTGGAGTTCTCCGTGACCACGGCCTGTGGTTGTCCATTACCATTACTACTCGGTGTTGAGAACGTGCTTGTGCCTCCACCGCTTCCAGGGGCATAGTGCATTTGTGGTTGCCATATTGGTCCGTGGTACCCCGAGTGCGAACCACCACCATTGCCTATACTACCACTACTACCACCACCGCCACCTATTGGGGCAGTGCGTATTACTGGGTAGTACCTTGGGAAGAGGGCGTATGATGTTGTTGGTAGTATTATGGCTAGGCTCATTGTCATTACTAGTATTATTCCCATTGTTATCTTTAGTGTTCTATTGTTCATACTGGTCGATTGTACCAGCTGGGTGGGGTTAATTAGAAGAGAGATTGAATAGGAGGGGGAAATGGAAAAGAAGTGGGTTGGTTTTGAGGGGCGTGGGTTTTAAACGCTTGGCTTATTGGTTCGCCCAGCAGTACAGTGAGTTACAACCACCTGGTGGTGATGGTGGTGCTGTTACTATTAGTGATATTGAGTGTGGTTTGAGTGGTATTGGGTGTGGTGGGGATGGTGGCGGTACTACTATTGGCGCCCCAGAGCCTGGTGGTAGTGGGTAGTTGCAGATGATTATTTGTGGCAACCATATTGGTGGCTTGCCGTGCCAGCCAGGCGGTGGCGTTGGTCCCCAGCACCTGCCTGGTGGTGGGAATATTGGTATTATTGCCATTACCACTAGTACTACACTCATTACTAGCCCCATGCCCCTCATGTTTGGTCACTACACGCAGGTCCAGGGCTCTTAATTAGGCCGGGCATTATTTGGGGCATGAGATGCCGACACCACCGCCTGGGTAGACGTAGGCCAGGCACGGACCGCATTGGTACAGGCCGGTCTTGTTGGTGGGTGTTATAATTGTTTGGTTTGGGCAGT
>Ga0080005_144674_pt1 | contig 11480 bp, 12 predicted proteins | sample JossMetagenome_2_FD_69208 | JGI IMG/M metagenome (GOLD analysis project Ga0080005, IMG submission 69208) | Hot spring sediment microbial communities from Joseph's Coat, Yellowstone National Park, USA - JC3_ASED (SPADES assembly) (version 2) | ecosystem: Environmental > Aquatic > Thermal springs >... | reverse complement strand
CCTACACGCTCGCGCTGGCCATCAGCCTGATAGCGGGCCCTGCCCTGGAGTCCCCGGTCCTGGCGCACTTCCCCCTGAGGCTGTCTTTCCTCTTCTTCGCGCCGCTCGCCATAATTGTGGCGGCGCTGTCCCCCCTTGTGAGGTTCCCGAGGGAGCCTGGTAAACGCAGGGAGGACGGGAAAAGGGTTCCTCTGTGTGGTCAAGGGCGGGCTTCAGGGTCGGAATTTACACGTTCCTCGTGTACAGCGCGCCGACGGCCGTGTTACTCACCTTCGGCGGGATATTCGTCAGGGAGGCGTTCCACGCGCCCTACTGGCTCGTAACGCTGATATTCGCTGCCTTCTTCACCGCGTCGTTCCTGACGAGGGTCCTTCTGCTGGTCAGGCCCATAGGCAGGCTGATCCCTTACGTGATCACGATGATGTCGATCTCGCTGGCCGGGCTGACGCTCGTAGCAATCAGCAGGAGCCTGCTGCTCTACGTGATCGCGTTCTCCGTGCTGGGCGTACCTCATGGGCTGGGCATGCCGCTGGCCATGATCTCCATAAGTCGCTCCTTCCCTGAGGAGGAGAGGAACAGGGCGAACAGCTACTTCACGTCAACGATGATGGCCATGCAGATAGCCATGCCGCTCGTCGGGGGCCTTGCCCTTAAGTACACAGGGTTCAGGGCCCTGATGCTCTACACGATACCGGCGGTGCTCTTCCTCCTACTGCTCACGCTCTGGGAGCGCGCGAAGCTAGGCCCTGCCCCTGGGGCGGTGGGCCTGAGATCGCCTCCTGTGGGCCCAGCATGAAGGGGGCTTGAAATAGTGGGCGACGCCGATGAGATAATTTCAGTTCATGGAGGCGCCTGACCCGTCTGCGGTGATGTCTTGTAGGTCGCCTCAGGCCAACTGCCTGTAGCTAACTGACGCCAAGCCCTATGACAGGGGCTTGACGGTGCCTGGGGCGCTCTACGAACGGGACGGCTTCGTAGGCCCTATGAGGATGTGCAGGTGGCGCCTCTCTGCGGCCCTGCTAGTGGCCGAGGTACCTGTAGACGAGGCTGCGAGGCCCTGAGTGGTGTTGATGACGGAGCCGTTGCCCGTGTAGACAAGCACATATGAGCCAGGGGACGGAGTGAACGTTGTCAGCGTTATCATTATTGGTGTTCCGGCCGTGGTTTGTAATTACTGAGGGTTGGAGAGGAGAGGGAGTAAGAGGTCGTGGTGGTCATCGTTGTCGTAGTAGACGATATAACAGTGGTCGTCAGTGTGGTCTTCGCGGTGGACAATGAAGTAGTTGTTGAAGCTGTCATGTGCTGCCTGTTGACGTAATATGCTGCCCCTCCGGCTATGGCGACCACTGCTATGATCACGATCACGGCGGCCAGGACTGGCCGTACGAGAACCTCGCCCCTGGGGAGTGAGGCGACCTCCTCCCTGGTGGGCAGGCCCTCCTCAGCCAGCAGCTGGGGGTTCACCATTATCAGGTTCCCCGTGAAGGCCGAGAGGCCGCTGTAGGGGGAGTTGTCGTGCTCAGGGGCCGTGGGGTTCAGGGGGAAGGACCTGCCAGTACCTCTGCCGGCGTCCCTGAGCAGCTCGAGCAGCTCATGGGCTGAGGGCCCCAGGTCGCCTACCAGGGGGCCCGGGACCGACGTGACCTGAAGCGGTGAGCCGTTTCCCTCTCCACCTCAGCTCTTAGGGCTAGCTATGGGGCCACAAATTGAGGGCTTAGCAGGGAAGGCCCTTAAGGAGTAACCACAGGGCAAAAAGCAGTTGATGTTAGAAGGCCCTCCCTCAGCCCCTCAGCGCCTTAATTGAGGCCCCGGAGGCGCCCGCCGAGAGCAGCATCAGTGAGGTGAAGGACAGGGTTATGCCAAGGGAGGAGAGGGGCGCGGCGCCCATCCCGAAGAAGTAGTCTATGGCGCCTATGGCGGAGAGGTGGACGGAGCCCAGGGGCAGGCCGAGGACGGCGTCAAGTATCATTGCCAGGACCATGAGCCCTGAGATAGCGGCTATGGCGATGTGGATGGGCTTCACGGCCTCAGGGGGTCTCCTTCCTAAGCGTGACCACCGCCTCACCCCCTCCCGTCGGGTAGTGCCTCTCCTCAGCCCTGACGTTCACGAGAGGACACATGGGGTCTGAGGCGAATAGGTCGCCGGTCAGCGCAAACGCCCTCGCCCTGCAGCCGCCGCAGACGTCCCTGAACCTGCAGGTGGAGCAGGGCCCCTTCAGGTTGTTCCTGTCCCTGAGCGCCCTGAAGACGGGGCTATTCCTCCATATCTCCAGTGCTGACTGGTTGCGCAGGTTCCCCGCCTTTATTGGCACGAAAGCGCACGGCCAGACGTCGCCGTTCGGCTTTACGTAGAACATCCCGCCGCCCGCGCTGCACCCCCTGAAGAAGTTGGAGTACACCCTTAGCGCTGGAGAGTCCTTCACCAGGTAGGCAAAGTACTCCGGCAGCCCCACCGGTATGATGACCGGCTTCACCTCCCTCTGTATCCTCTTAACCCTCTCCATCACCTGGAGGAGCTCCTCGCGGCTGAGCAGCAAATTCCTCAGGGCCTCGCCCCTCCCAGCCGGCAGCAGCTGGTAGAGGAAGACCACGTAGGCGCCGAGCCTGTCGGCGAACCTGATCAGGTCCTCCAGCTGGTTGAGGTTAAGCTTCGAGAGCGTTATGTTTATATGAATGTAGAGCCCCTCCTCGGCAGCGTTCTTTATCCCCTCCACAGCCCTCCTGAAGGCCCCGGGGACGCCGCGGTACTGGTCGTGCTGCCTGGGGTCCACAAAGTCAATGCTTGCCGCTATCCCCTCTACCCCGAGGTCCCTCAGCCTCCTCGCGACGGCCTTAGTTATGAGCGTGGCGTTGGTGGCTATTAGGACGCTGAAGCCGAGCCTCTTGGCGTAGGCTATGAGCTCATATATGTCGGGCCTCACCAGGGGCTCCCCTCCAGTGAAGACGAGGGTGCGGAACTCCGGCACCTCAGCGAGCTTCCTTATGACGTCCTTTGCCCCCTCCGTATCGAGCTCGTCAGGGAGGGGCTTTCCTCCCCTGGCGTGACAGTGTATGCACCTCAGGTTGCAGGCGGCGGTCACCTCGTAGACCGGGTGAATGGGCATGCCGAAGCAGCCGAAGCCGAGGGCCCCGGCAGCGGTCCTCAGCATGAGCCCTGCCTTAGGGAGCCACCTGTCAAGGCCAGGCCAGCCGGTCAGCCTCTTAAAGGCCATGAGGCTCGCTACCTGCCTCAGCACAAGCGAGGGGGGATCGTAGAAGGGCTTCACGTGGGGCTCCTTAACTCCCATTAGATCCACCTCGCCATCGCGAGGCCGAGCGACAGGAGGAGCGTTGACAGCACGAAGACAGCTATAGTTCCGCTCATTGACGGGACCAGCCCCTTAGGGCTGTCCATGTTCCTCCTGGCGTTAGCGATCGCCCTCACAGCCATGGGGGCCGTGAGCAGGGCGAGCAGGGCGTAGACAGGGAAGAGCCTCAGGGCGACCCCTGCCACGACGACAGCGTAGCCCAGGGCGAAGAGCCAGGGATAGACCAGCAAGGCCCTCCTCTTGCCGAGCCTCACCACCATGTTCCTCTTGCCCACGGCCCTGTCGGCCTCGTAGTCAGGGAACTCGTTTATCCAGATGACCGCCGTGATCAGGAAGCCCGGGACCAGCGACGCCAGGACTGCAGTAACCCCCAAGCGCCCCGTCTGGACCAGGTAGCTACCCAGCGTTATCAGGGGGCCGAAGCTCAGCCCTATCATGAGCTCGCCGAGGCCCCGGTAGGCGAACTTGAGGGGAGGCGCCGTGTAGCCGAGGGCCGCCACGAGCCCCACGGCAGTTAGGAGGAGTATCAGCGGCCCCCTGGCCAAGGCCAGGTAGAGCCCCATGGCGGCCGTTGCCGCTGCGGCGGCCAGGCCCGCCTGGAAGACCCTCTCTGGGTTCAGCAGGCCTGACGGCAGGACCCTGCTGCCGGAGTTGAAGGGGGTCACGTGCGCCTCATCAACTACGAGATCGACGCCGCTCCTGAAGTCAAAGTACTCGTTGAAGGTGTAGGACCCTATCATGGCTGCTATTATGCCAAGCATCGTGAGCGCGAAGAGCAGCGGGCTGAACGACCCCTCAAGGTAGTAAGCCAGGGCGAAGCCGAGGATCACGGGTGGTATGCCGGCCGCAAAGAACTTGACCCTTATAACGTTAACCCAGGCGTGGACCCTCTCAAGGACACCGTCGCCCATAGGGTCCACCTTTCTTCATAACCACTAAGTAGTGGTGATCCTTGCCATTTTAAATTTACTTGTCCTGCTTTAAGCTAGTTAGAGAGCCCTTGGCAGCAAGCGCTGGCCGCGACGGATAACTATGGCAATGCTCGCGCTGTAAGCCGAGTTTAGCGCGAGCGCCAGGACCCAGCAGCCTCCTGAAGGTGAGCCCTTAGCCTAAGCCCTTCACGTGGCCCTGTCCTTGTATATCAGGTAAATGGCGCCGTCGTAGCCCGCCTTCACCGCCCCGCTCAAGACGAAGGGCATGCTCAGGAGCCCTGAGGAGAGCATCGCGCCGACCAGCAGGGGACCGGGGAGGCCTGCCAGGCTCCTGAAGGTGTTAGTCACGGGCGAAGGCCCTTACCCTCTCCTCCTCGTCAAATATCTCAGCCATGAAGGCCTGCCTCGTGGGCACGTCCATCTGCGAGAGGCTCTGCCTGGCCAACAGGAGGGGGTTCAGCTCTCGTATAGGTTCATGTTGCCTTACGATCATCGCCTCATCCCTGTTCCCCCGCACCCCGCTCGGGACTTCATCGGGCTTGGGGGCGTTCAGGGCCACCCCAGGGGCCCCACATCTTGAGTGCTCTTTCACGTACTTCCTGTATATGCTGGTTGCAGTGACAAATTACAAACATACATGAAAGTTGAAACAGCTACGTAGGGCGTAGCCCAGCAGGTTATAGGCCCCGAGAGCCCTGCCAGGCCTCTTGGCCAGCCTGGGCACAACGCTCACCTCAACGGACTGGAACGGGCCTGTCTCGGTGCCCGTCGTGCTCATGCCGCTGAGGAACAGGGCCGGGGCTATGACGTAAAGGCTCCCCGAGAGCTCAAGGGCCGCCCGGAGGAGGCCATGAGGAGGCTGTAGAGGATAAGGAACCCCCTCCTCCCCATGCGGGCCTCGTAGGAGGCAAGGAAGAGGTTAAGCGTTACGTTCCCGAGGATTATGAGGAAGACGCCGAGGGTCACGTAGAGCACGGGGTAGCCGAGGGCCGCCAGGTAGAGGGGAAGGAGGACGCTCACCAGGCCGAAGACAAACGTCCTGAGGCCCTTGGCCGTGAATATCAGGTAGAGGTCCCTGCTCACCCATCACCACCTGAGACGTCTTTCCGCAGCTCCTGCATGTCGTGGCCCTGAGCGTTGCCTTAGGACAGGACGTAGCTGCCCCTATTTATGTTAAGAGACCCTTGTCACACGCCTCCTTTAAGTCCCTCGCTGGCCGGGACGGCTACGCCCTCGGTCAGCCCTGCCTCCGCGACCTGCGGCCTCTTCGACCGCGGGGCCCAGGCCCCATGAAGGCCTGAGGCCTCTGGCCCTGGGCCTGGCCTCCCTCTCCTGAGGGCGCCTGGCCCCCTGACGACAGGAAGGCCTTGACCCTGCTGATCGCCTCCCTGGGGTCGCTGATTCCCCTCAGGGACTCGGCGAGCCTCGCCTCGCCTATGTAGTTTAGCCACGCCACTATGTGGCCCTCCCTGAGGTGGTACTCCAGCGCTGCTGGGTCCTCCTTAGTGAGCCTCTCCATCTCGCTGGCCAGCTCCTTGACGTCGTGGGCCACCCCTATGACCCTGTCATAGGACTTAAAGTAGAACGGCTCCTTCCCCTTGGCCTCCAACAGCTTCACCCAAAGTTCACAGAACACGGGGAGGCTTTACGTGTTCTGGCCCGCCAGATGTTCAGATAAAGGAGGTCTCCCTGAGGCGCTTAGTCCCACTCCCAGAGCCTTCCACGCCCCCTGAACCTCGACCTGACCCGCATGTAGACCTCGTTAAGATAAAGCGGGTTAAGGATGAGTTACTGGCCGCCGCTCCTCATTCTCTTAGGCCACCAGGCGTACCTGCCCAGCAGGCTGACCACCAGCGGGGTGAAGAGCAACGAGGCCAAGAGGCCCGCCAGAAGGACGCCGAACATCAGCGCCAGCCCCATCCCCCTGAAGCCTGGGGCTGAGAAGGCCAGCAGGCCTGAGAACGCGCCTGTCATTATGACTGACAGGCCTACCACCAGCACGCTGGTGCTGCCCATAGCGCTCAGCACAGCGTCCCTGCTGCAGCTCCTCTCGCACTCCTCCCTCATCCTGTTAACCATGAAGCTGTTGTAGTCCATGCCCACGCCAAGGATTGCGGTGAACACCACTATGGGCAGGTACCAGGGCAGGGTTATGCCCATGGCCTCATAGGCCGTCACCGCCAGCGCTGTACTAAATACCGCAGAGAACACGACGCTAGCCAGCGCAGTTAAGGCCAATGGTATGCTCTCGTAGAATATGGCCAGCACTGCAAACATCAGGACTATAGCTATCGGGTACACCATATCGTAGAAGTCGTGATAGACCAGGTTCCTGAGGTCAAGGTTGACGGCAGGCATGCCCCCGACCATGGTCTGGGGCGAGACGCCCTTGGCGGCGCTCCTTATGGCCTCCGTGCAGGCTATGGCCTGCCTTCCCAGCGGGTAGACCGAGAGCGTCACCTCGAGTATCGGCTTAGAGCTGTTAAGCAGCTGTGTTGAGGCGACGCAGCTCATACTTGATATCGTCTGGTTTATCCGCTCAAGTGTCGTCAGGTTCGGGGCCACCACGTAGTCCGGGTACATGATGTTGGCCCTGTAGTTGTTAGTCAGGTAGTGAAGGGTCACGACGCCCTGGGCGCTCTGGGGCATCATCAGGGTGAAGTCGTAGCTGCCCCTGAACGTGGCGTAGACGTAGGCCGCGGGGACCAGGAGGGCCACCACTATCGCCAGGGCCACAGCGCTGCGCCTGACCAGGCCCTCGTAGCGCCTGCCCGCCGGCCTGCCGCTGCCGTCATTCTTGAGGAGCCTCGAGGGCCACCACACTGCCCTGCTGCCGCCGACCACGGCCAGGAGGGCTGGGATCACGGTCAGGCTGACGGTCATAGTTATCAGTATGGCTATGGGTATGGACTCGCCAAGGCTCGCCAGGAACGGGAAGTTGCGGGCAATTGACATGGCCCCGAACCCTATGGCGGCGGTCAGACCGCCGCTCAGGACTGCCCTCCAGCTCCTCCTCAGGGCCTCCTCAGCGGCGGCCCTCGGGTCCCTGAGCCTCTGGAACTCCTCCCTGAACCTCCTTGATATGAGCGTTGAGTAGTCGATGCCGAGGCCCAGGCCCGCCTCGTACATTATGGTCCTGCTTATGGAGTTCAGGGTTATCACGTCTCCCCTGGCCAGCAGGTAGGCAGTGCCGAGCGCTATGACCAGGCCCAGGCCTATGCCTGTGAAGGGCAGGAGTATGGCCACCAGGCTCTCAAGGACTATGGCCAGTATGACCAGGATCAGCAGGGTGCTTATCAAGTCGCTCTCCGATATGCTCCTCATTGACGAGTGGGTCAGCTCGTAGTTCAGGACCTGGTTGCCTGTCATCATAACCTTAGCCTCGCTGTACCCCAGGCCCGCCAGCGCGCTGGCCAGGTCGTCCTCAAGGCTCTTCGTCTCGCTGTATGAGAGGTTCTCAGGCACTATGACGAGGAAGCCTTTCCTGTCGCTCTGCACGAGCGTCCCAACGACCTTATTTGTTACGTTGTTAATGGTCTCGTTCAGCAGGCTCTCGCTGACGTAACGCAGCTGGACCGAGTACCCTGAGGAGTTGGTGAAGACCTCCATGGTAGCGTTCACTATGAGCCCGGTCACGTTTGACGGCACCCCGTACCTGCCCAGGAGGTCGTAGAGCATTGACGGCATCAGTGAGACCAGCTGGCTGTAGTTCCTTATGGGCTCGTGCTCGGCAACCTCGTCCAGCAGCTCCCTCGCGACGGTAGAGTTCAGGCTCTCGTTGATCACCTGGATCGCAACCGCTGTGGGGCTGCGGTTAGCAGCTAGCTCGAGCAGCAGCCCCCTGTCGGATATGTTGAAGAGGGAGCCAACTACGCCTGCCGCCACGACGTTAGCGTAGGTCCCGTTGTAATAGAGGGAGCCGTTAGCGTAGGGGTCATAAGCCATCAGGAGGTTGGGCAGCTGCCTCAGCACGTAGGAGTAGTTGGCCTGAAGGCCCTTAGGCATGTAGAGGAGCACAGTGTTCAGGGCGTTGACCGCGGCCACCTCCCTTCCGAATCCGCCGTACACTATGTAGTAAGACATGTTCTCGGCCACGGGCGCCGGGACCCTGTATGAGCTCAGCGCCTCAGCTACGACGTTGTACATGGTCTCGTTGAGCACTGTCTGGTTGAAGCCGCTCTCAGCATACTGGTAGGCCACAGGCAGCACGAGCTCCAGCTCCTCAGGGTTCGTCGTGTAGCCCTCCACTGCATCAATGAAGGCCGTGACCGCCGCCTGTCTTGACATGTTGCTCACGTAGCCCAGCAGCCGGTACTGGCCCGGCAGGCTTGCGTTCTCGTAGAGCACGTAAAGGAGGTCAGGGTACCTCCCGCTTACGTTGTTGAAGGCGCTGTGGTAGGCGTTCAGCAGGGCCAGGCCCGTGCCGTTGAGCTCCCTTGACAGCAGCTCGTAGGTGAGGTTAGAGGCTAGAACGTTGTTGAAGGCGCCGGGGCCTCCGCTGCTAAGGACGCTGTAGTAGACGAACTCCACCAGCTGGGGGGTCGGAGGGCTTATGTTGTCTATCTGGGGCGAGCTCTCTATCACCACCTCAACGTCGGCCGGAGTCAGGTTATAGCTCTCGTAGGCGTTGGTCCTGTTCTCAAGGAAGAACTCCGTCCTCAGCACGTTGAAGTAGACCGCCGCGTAGTAGCCTGAGATCTCCTTCGTGGCGTTACCGAGCTCCGTCAGCTGCTGCCTCGCGCCGCTGACGCTCCGCGCGAGACCGCTGCCGAGAGAGTAGTAGCCTGCGTAGACCCTGTCGGCGTTCCTGAGCAGCGATGAGAGGGTGAATATGCCGTCCTGCAGCTCGCTCAGCCTCACCGACAGGTTGTTGACGCCCTCCCATGTCCCCTTTATCCCGTTGGCTAGCTCGAGGCTTGAGTTGAGCAGGAGGCCGCTCCTGTTCAGTATGACGAAGTAGGCGGAGTTCAGCAGTCCTATCCAAGACACGGCGTCCGAGACGTTGTGCTCCTTCAGAACCCTTGTGAAGGTCGAGTTCAGCCTGTAGAAGGTCGTGGAGTTCACGGACACGTTGGCTATAACGTAGATTACGTTAGCCTGGGCGGCGGAGACGTTAGAGACCATGTTCATGACCTCTATGCTCTCCACGTTCTTCGGCAGGAGGCTCGTCTCGTTGGTGCTCACGACCTGGTTTACCCTGGCGGCGAAGGGCACCATGAGCAGGGCGATTACAAGCACTATCACTATTACCGCGTATGGCGCCCTCCTCACGGCCCTATACATAGCTAATGTCCCAGATATATCATTGGTAGAGATATTTATCTTTTAGTACCAGCTTTTACCTTTTCAGGCAGTATAAGATATTTATGCTAACACCACTGCGCCGTGGATATACACCTAAATGTAAAGGCCTTCAGAGGGCAGCTGCCTTTACCTCCTGTCGCCCTTCGGACATCTCCATTATCCTCCTCATGGGAACCACGCTCTGGCCCAGCACGCACAGGCCCCACAGGGCGTTGACCAGGGGCGGGAATACGTTGAAGAGGGCGTAGAGGGCGCCCGCCAGGGCGCCTATTGAGAGCCTCCTGGCCCTCACCTCGCTGACGCCCATCACCGCCAGGGCGGCGGGGAGGGCGTAGCCGTAGAGCAGGGAGAGGGACCAGAAGAACCTGTCGTAGTGGACCTGCCTCAGCATGCCCTTCTCCCACATCCTGACAGACCTGACGAAGTCCTCGTCTGACGCTGTGCCCTTCAGCCTCTCCCCTAGCCTGTGAACTAGCTCGCTGTAGTACCTCCTCTCAACGGTCCTGGCCCTCTCAACCCCGGCCAGGTAGGGCTCAAGTATGAGCAGGGAGAGCGGGAGGGCTGCCACGGTGACCACGCCCATGGGCTCGGAGAGCTGCCAGACCGTGGCAGTCGCCACCAGGGCCGTGAGCAGGTTGGGCACGAAGGTGGTGTACATGCCCCCTACGTTCCACATGACGAAGTCCACGTCGCTGGCCAGCCTGCCCACGAGGTCGGAGGGGTCCTGGCCCCTGGGGGCACCTGATATGAGCCTGGCCTTTATGTTAGCTATGCCCCTCGCTATTGAGGCCCAGAAGGGCCTGAAGAGCCACTCCGTGGCGCTGAATATGACGGCGGAGGCCGCAAGCATGAGTATGGCCCTCCTCAGCCCGTGGCCGTTGTCCTGCTGCAGGTAGTTCACTATGTCAGTTATTGAAAGCGGTATCAGCGAGCCCGAGGCGTATGCCCTGAGGGCGAACGCCACCAGGGCGGCCAGGAAGCCCGCCGTGACGTCCCAGTTCCAGAGGTACCCCCTGTAGAACCTGGCGGCGAGCGACAGCGTCTCGGCGGTCCTGAGCCTCAAGCTGATTCCCGGCCCTCAGTAGGGGGCCGGCCTAAAAACGGCCTAGGCAGCCCGCGGAGCCAGAAGTAAAGGGCTGTCGCCAAGCGACCTAGGCAGAAATGCCTTGAAGGGTCTAGCGGTCCAACGGGCCTGTTCGTTGATTTCATCGCTCCCTGGCCCTCAGGGCCCACTATAGTTAAATACCATTCTCTTTGCCTCTCCTTACAGTGGCCTTTGTATGAATAATGTGGGAAGGTCGCTCGTGGGACTGGCGGCCATCGCCCTGGCCCTCCTTGTCGTCCTTTCCTTCGTCGTGACGGCCGCGGGCCAGGCGCCGCCCTATGCAGTCTTCCCGCCGGTTCACGGAAAGCACGTGGCCAAGGGCGCTTACATCAACCCGTACCTCTACTACACCTCGCCGCCCGCCCCGACGGGCATAACTGACTTCGGCCTCTACAACTACACCAGCACGGGAGGCCCCGTCATACCCTACACGATAATGACCGACAAGGTCCTCGGCTACGCCAACATAACAAGCCTGCTCGCCTACTACAAACAGGCCAGGAAGTACGGGGTTAACCCCTACTCCGCGACCCTCCAGCTCAACGTCGTCCTCCAGGTCAACACCACCAGCGGCACCTACGCCTACTGGCTCCAGGACGTGCCGAGCTTCCAGACCAACAAGAACCAGGTGACGTTCATAGACAACATATGGAACCTGACAGGCAGCAAGTCCGTGCTCTCCTCCTCAGCGGTCTCGGGCAACGGGAAGGTGGCCTCGGCCGGCTACGGCAACACCTTCTACTACGACGTTGGCCCCTCCTACACCTACAGCTTCCCCTTCGCCTTCGTCCTCGTCATAAACGTGTCCTACACGCCTAACGCCGCCTAACT
>Ga0080005_129761_pt1 | contig 11484 bp, 10 predicted proteins | sample JossMetagenome_2_FD_69208 | JGI IMG/M metagenome (GOLD analysis project Ga0080005, IMG submission 69208) | Hot spring sediment microbial communities from Joseph's Coat, Yellowstone National Park, USA - JC3_ASED (SPADES assembly) (version 2) | ecosystem: Environmental > Aquatic > Thermal springs >... | reverse complement strand
TTCGAGTAAGACCTGAGTTTTGTATAGATCTTTTTGATAATCATGATGTGAAAGAGATAAAGAAATTTATAAGAAATAAAATTTATTCTGCATTACTATCTGAGATCCCAAGATCAATGCTATTTGATGAAGAAAATATAAAGTTGCAGAAAAAATATGAAGAATTTAGAAGAAATATAAGAAAAATAAAGGACTATTACGTTCTAAAATTCTCCGGCAGAGAATATAAACTTCCAATTAATCATTTTGAGATCCCTGTTTTCTTTCATAAGCTGGGAATCGAATATCTCCCTCAGAAAGCTGTCGATAAATTGAAAGAAAAAGATTTTATAGATGGAGGAGCTTACATAGGTGATAGTGCAATAGTACTTCAAGAGTTTAATCCACGGAGAATATATGCTTTCGAACCATTGTCAGAAAACTATGATCTGCTCTTAAAAACTATCAAATTAAACAATTTATCACAAACAGTGGTGCCGATTAAAAAAGCCCTAGGTCTGAGAAGAGAGAGTAAACATATTATGTCTCTTAATTCTGCATCTTTTATCTCAGATATATTTAACCAAGAGACGGGTCAGATAAGTGAGGTGATATCAATAGACTAATTTGTTGATGAAAAAGATCTTGAGGTAGGACTTATAAAATTAGATGTAGAAGGTTACGAGCTTAATACAATATTAGGTGCAGAGAAGACTATAAAAAGATTTAAACCTGTCATGATCGTGTCTATATATCATAGAGGCCAAGACTTTTTTGAGATACCTAAGATAATTAAAAATTTTGTTTCTGAGTATAGATTTCGTTTTCTAAATCTTAATGCAGAAACAGCTTTTACTGAGAGGGTGCTATTAGCTTATACAGAGGGATCTTCATGAACTTTCAGCCGAAGATTAGTGTCGGAATTCCTGTTTATAATGCTGAGAAATATATTAAAGAAGCTATCACCTCAATAATTGCTCAAGATTATCCAGGTGATATAGAGATTATTATAGCTTATGATAAAGGAAGCAACGACAAAACTCTAGATATACTTAACAATTTGAAAAAGACCTTGCCTACACATAGAGAATTGATTATAATATCTCACGAACATACGACACCCTTCAGAGCACGAATGCTTATATTAGAAAATTTCAGCGGAGATTATATACATTTTCTTGATTATGATAATATTATGCCTCCGAACAGGATCTCTAAAGTTGTAGAATATATAAGAAATACGAGAGCGGAATTTTTATTCTCAAACGCAAAAATAATTGATTCAAAAGGTGTCGACAGAGGAAAATTTTTAGTTAATATAAAGGATCCATATAACATTCATATGCTAATAAGAGGAAATTTTGTTGACACAAATACTATGGTGATCTCTCGATCTTGTGTAAATAATATAATGAGACATCTGAACAAATTACAACATAGATTCTTTGACTGGATACATGAAGACTGGCTCATAGCTCTATTAGCTATGAAACATTGTAAGACTTATTATATGCATGACACATACGTTCTCTATAGGATTCATGAAACAAATATTACCGCTGGAAGAGCAGATATTTATAAGTCTTTGATCAACCAAGAGAAGAGCTTTAAAACACTTGTAGCATTTTATTTTCTTGAATACAAGAACCTAAACAATATTGAGAAGAAAGAACTAAGTAAAGCAATTATGTATCACTCTAATTTTCTTAATAGAGAGCTGGTGAACCATATCGGATCGTGGGAATTGAAGATCTATCTCAACCTGATAAGATTAGTCCGAAAAATTCTATTCAAGCTTTAGCATAAAATTAATATATAGTGTAGATAAACAAATGTTTGATATGTCTATTTTGATTAACAAATAAGGATCTCAGAAATAATCTTCTCACATATTATGTTCGCAAAGATCTTTTGTATATTATTGTTGTGTATAGGTTTTGGAGGGTTTTAATAGCTTTTTCTTTTTATTCTGTTTAATATTATTGTTCCAATGTTCTCTCTTTTCATAAGATATTTAAGAATGTTTAATAATGTTGATCTGAACAGTGGGTCTCTAAAGATCTTGTCTGTATATGCGTCTAACAATGTTGTCATATCGATTCTGTATGGCGTCTCTGCCAATCCTCTTCTCACTAGACTGCATATCTCTGTTGTCTTTTCAACTGACTTCTCTATATCAAGCTCATATGCTATGTCCCACACCTTATTGTTCATCCATCTCCATATTGTTAAACAATCTATCAAAAGAACCATATGTTCCTTATATATTGCATGGGCTGCTGACACAGCTGTCTCAGCCCCTATTTATAGCCTTCGCGTTAAAGCTCTCGACTCCACCTCCTCGACGCAACACTCAAAGAGCCTCTTACCATCCACGTAGACGACCCAGGCGAACGATGAGTGTATGTAGAGGTCTACGATAAACCCGGCCCTAACGAGGGCAACCGTGAACGGCTCCCGAACAACAACCCTAAAACCCCGAGAAGTCAAGGCTCTAACAGCCTTGAGGACATCCTCAACTCTAATAAGAATGTCTAGATCAGTAGGGGTGCGTCCAAAGGGTTCCTTAAATTTCACTTACGTAGTCTTAAGCATTTGTAATCAGATCACAACACCAAGTAGATATAGGCATGGTGATGGGAACATCTACACATATAACAATACCATGATCAATATACTTAGCAATACCTATGTTGAAAGAATAAGCAAGTTTAAAGGATTGCTGGAAAGGGAAAACTTATGAACGCTTCGTACAGGATTATGCGTTAAGAAAGTTAGGGGTAGTTGTGCCCTGAAGAGGTTCTACATATCTGAGGTAGGGAAGGCATATGTATATGCATACATGTATGCCTCAAACTAAATGCTACACCACTATTGCCGTTTCTCAAAGGAGCATAGGTAAAGGTTCTTAAAATAGATAAACGGGACGATGCTGAATACGTTCGATACCCAACCCTGGAAGGGTCCTACACTTGCAGAGGTATGACTGTTTTCAATGTCAGTTTAACTTTTAATAAGTTGTTCATGTAGTATTTGTCTTACTATTTTTTGATTATATAGTCTATTATTTTGAATTATTCTCTCTAAATCTCTTCTCACATTGTTTTTCTCGTCAATTAATTTGCGTATATGACTTACTATCTGGTTGATCGTGGTCGAGGGGTCTTGGATAGCACTGTACATACTAATACTTGGGAGGCTGTCCTTAAGCGAATACCTAAATATTCCTCTACCCTTGTGCTCATAGTACAGATGTATCGTTGGAATACCAGCTACAGCACTGAGTATACAGAAGTGTGTTCTAACACCGATGCCCACATCGAAATTCCTAAGTAGACACACAACCTCCTCAGGATCCATGTAAGCCACGTTGTAAAGTGATACAGCAGAGTCGGAGATAACCCTGTCTTCCACCAGTTTCTTAGCGAACTTTATGTCGTTTTCATGCCTACCAGAAAAAGACATGGGAATTAGAAACACGTGGAATTCCCTTGTTAAAGTCTTAAGGAGGCTCCCTATGAACTGGATATATGAATTGTACAACATAGGATCGTGGTCATAGTAGTAGTCACGTATGGAAACAGCTATCCTAGGCTTAGAATCATACTTCCTTATCTCATCGACGAGCTCCTTGACCCTTTTAGAGCATTTTTCCCCAGTGTAAAAAGCAAAGTCGTGTACGAGAAGTACTCTCCCTTCATCCACACCAGCACTAGTTAAATAGTACTTGGAATAAGGCTCTCTAACAAGGATGTAGTTCCATCCATCAGCGAAATTCCTAATAATGTTTTTCTCAAAGCCATTTCTATAGAAGCCGAGGCTCAACCCACCAAGAATCTTAAACCCAAATAACCTTGCAACACTCAGTGTACTCGTAGCACTTAGTAGTAGCGGGATAGACCCGTGGTATCCATCATACCCGCTACCACCCTTATGCCATAGAATGCCCTCGTCATGCTCATAATCAGCAACGGGTTTAAGCCCAGACACCAATTGAGCCATAGATACGGTGTGAGCCATTACTCTCTCGAATAAGCCATGAAACAATCTATGGTAGGACACCCATGTTACATAATCATCCAGGTACGTGTTGGGAACAGGCTGGGAGTCTACCACAGTAATACCAGCACCAGGAGCAACTTCTCGTAAAACCTTAAGCGTGCCCTTAAAAATAGCAAAATCGCCGACATTGCCGAAACCGTGGAACAAGATGAATATTTTCATTGTATCACCAAATATATACTTGCTCGTAAACACCATTGTTATAAACTAAATTACAGTAGTTATTTAGAGGAGTAATAACAAACGTATCAAATTCCTCTAGAGCACTATGCAGATCGTCATATCTCAACCCCCATGCTATTACTGAGCGTAAGTCTACTACTTTGACGCCTTGATTACTAAGCAAATTCGAGGTTACATTACTAAGGTTATTAACAAGGCCTATTTGGATTTTTCTAATAGGGGCTGATGAATCAAAGTTATCAATAATATATACCAAGAGACGAGGTAAAAATCATACCATTTGTTGTATTTGTATTGTTTCTTGCGTACAGAAATGTATTATCAAGAATATTGTTACAGCTTGAAGAACCAGCTCTCCGCGGTCTAATGGGTGTTCGGCAGGTGCTGTATATTAACTAGACTCAAGATATAGGCTCAGGTACTCCGAGTTGGTATCTATCATTTCCTCTCTCTTTTTATCGCTATTTGAAGAATACAACATAATTGTTAGAATTCAGTATGACATGCGTATTGTTCGCCAAGCACCGGGTCAGCCTCATTACAATATCTGAGCCAAGGTAGGAGGGAGATACATCGCCGAACATTCCCTTAGTTAAATCCATTGAAGATATGACGACGATATCATACCTCTTTTGAAGCGTTAAACATAGTTTAGAAACATTTGTTGTGTAAGGCGAATTTGCAATTACGGCCCTTTGAAGATTTTCGAGGGACGAGACCGCTAATTGAATGTATATTCTTGATGCTGTTGAATGTGCACCAGCAATTATTATTCTCTCTGTAGTGCTTGTTGAAACAAGTTTTCCAATCAATCCGACCCCCGCTGGAGGAGGAGTTAAGGCACTAAAAGATAAGGCTTGTTCTGCTCTGAGATAGAATAAGACGAGCGTACTTGAGACTACTAGTATGGTTAGAATTAATAAACCTATTCTGATAAGAAAATGTTTAGTAATCAATGGTATATCTCTCTTTCTCCTTGTAATAGCCAAAGAAGATGCTAATATTGTAGCTACCACTAGCCATGAAAGTTGTAGACCGAAGTTTCCATAACCGTATGCTATAAAATAGGCTAACCATGAAACAACGCTTCCGCCAAGAATAAATCCAAAGGTTTTAACGATGCTGAGGAACTCTTCGCTATCATATTCAAAGAATATTACGCTGAGAGCAAATAGCAAAATATAAGAAAGAGATGACCACGTTAAGATTTTCGAAGCCAACACATATAACGGATTAACTATAACATACGGCTCTAGCTCTCTCACCACATATATCGAGCTTTTATAGAAGGTAGTAAAGTACGTAATTACGTTTTCAACAACTTTGCTAATATCGATTTTGCCAACAAATGATACGTAAAAGCCTTGCAGAAAAATAGCTAAGAATACTACTAATACGAAGAGTAAATATGTTTCTATACTAGTTATGAATGAGTATCTGTTCCGTACGCCTTTAAGTACAACGTATAGAGTTACTACTACAATAATTGCAATGAGCCCTCCAAGAGATAGAGTTATTAACTGATAATGAGTTCCTGTGAGAGTAAAAACAATTAGCAATACTATTATCGTTGAGCGGGCAATATCATATCGGTCGTTGATATGATTAAACCATAAGTTCACGAATATATAGAGCATGATAAGGAAAAGAGCAATCGAGTAGGAATGATATTCCATAGTATAAAAACGCCCGAGAGTATAATCTGCTATAAACACAAACATAGAAAGCAACAATATAATGAAGGTAAAAAGTTGTGAGATCTGCAGGCCATCACAGATCTTTTTAACAATAAGATACAATAGTATTGATGAAACTATGTAAGGAATTGGTAAATACACAGTTACAATCGCATCTAAATCCGTTACAGCAGAAATAATATACGTTTCTATGCCAGGAATAACCAATCCATTTTTGATATAACCTAGTGTATGACCTTGCCAGTACCAGTTTGGCAGAGATACCTCTACGTTTACAGGATCTGAGCATATGTGACCACAAACCTCTATTATCTTTGCTTGTACTAAAGTAGTTGCAATAAATGTATCAACTTTAGAATTCAATATCACATAGTTTACAAGTAGTGGTAAAAACATTACAAGAATGAAATAGAGAATGACATAGGGATTTGCAGACTTTGTTTCAAGGTATCTTGAGTTGTAAGTTGCCATTCGCAAAACCCACAAGATAACTACTTTATTATAGATTCTAATAATCTAGTAATGTTTTCCTCAAATTTATCAAATGAAAATCTTTGAGAGCCTATGTATGCTTTTTCCTGTAGTTCTGAGAGCTCCGTTCCATCAGCATTCATTATGCATTCTATAGCTTCCGCTAGCTCTTCTACTGTTCTAAAGCCCATGCCATATTTGCCCCTATCGACTATGTCTATCCATGGACCGCTTAAAGAACTTTTGTAAACTACCGGCAGAGCACGAAACATCATTCCCTCTGCAACGCTCATCCCGAAGGGTTCGAAGTGTGCTGTACTTAGGACTATCTTGGCAGAAGCATATAGGTTGAGTAGATCTTGCTCGGATAGATTCTCCATGAAATAGACATATTGCCGTAACCCGAAACTATAGACTAGGTTTACCAACCATTCTTTATACCATGGCACATAGTGATGTGCTACAACATAAAGCTTTGGTATAGATCTACCCCTATTTCTCAACTCAGCTAGAGCATTTATGGCGCCACCAACTCTCTTATTAGGTTGCCCACCAACCAAAATAATAGAGTTGTCTTTAGATCTCTCTAGGGAGTTTGCCTGAAACGTAATAGGGGGATACAGCACCTTTACATTTCTTCTCCATAGAAGCTCCATAAAGATCCTGGTCACTGTGGAGTTGGCTATGAGTTCTACCTCCTTAGGCATGTCATCGTAGTATATTACCTTCTTAAGAGCTACATAATAAAGCCTCGTCTTATAGCTTTGATACTTTTCTAATCCAACCTCAACAGCATCAACAACGTTAAAGTATGTTCGAGCAGCATATGGAAAGTGGGAGTATAGTATAATCTTTGAAACATTCTTAATTACTTCCTCGCTAAGTTTTGGCACATCGTCGTGAAATATCAGTAAATCAGGTAGGTTCTCACTAACTAACCTCCTTATGTATGATGCCATGAGACATACGGCAATGGGAAACAGAATTCTTGGACTCTCCCCGAAGCCAAATAGGTAATTTAGCACTATTTTACCCTCTCTATAGAACCTTCGTAGATTAGTTCCGTGAACCCTATCCAACTCCTCGATGCGCCAGCCAGTAAGAGCAATTAGATGCACCTTCAATCCATGCTCTAAGAGTGTTTGAGCCATGTATAGAGCTACCTTTACACCTCCTCCACCACCAAATGATAAACCAATATTTGGTGCAACTATGAATACTCTTCGCATCTACACTAACCTCTGTTCCTCAACTTCTCAAATATCTTAAGCAATCTCCGAGCAACAGCTGTATAAGAGAATCTCTCCCTCGCATACTCTACAGTAGCTGATTCATTAAACGAAAATGCACCTTGCATTACCATCTCGATACCTTCTGCAAGATGCTTAGGGCTCTTTCTTTCAATAACTATGCCACTGTAGAAGGGTATCAGCTCAGGTATACCACCACTAGCATATGCCACAACAGGCCTACCCATAGCCATAGCCTCCAAGATTACCATACCACAAGGTTCCTCCCACAACGAAGGAACCACTACAAGATCGGATGCACAATATAGATCTCGTAGTTCATCTCTTTCGAGTCTACTTACATATCTAACGTTGTCCGCTAATCCAAGCTTATTTATTAATTCAAAGCAAAACCTTGGATAACCCTCTAATCTTTCTATGTCAAAGTGTCCCAAAGGACCTGCAAAAAGCAATTTAAACTTGTAACCTTTCTGTTTCAAGATTTTAGATGCTAATATTAAGTGATGAAGTCCTTTCTCGTGTACTATTCGTCCGACGAATATTATTACAAAGTCGTTGTCTTCCACTCCAAACTTCTTTCTTTTATCTATTTTCTCGGAGGGTTTACATGGCTTAAAAAAATCTGTGTCAATCGCGTTATAGACTACGCCAATCTTACCTGGGTTTACTTTTAATAGCTCTATAGTTCGTTCTTTGACATAATTGCTTACAGCTAAGTGGGCATCATATGCTTCTATGAGCACTTTGTTTACACTGTTTCGCTTTGGCTCATTGTGAAGATGACCTACTATAATTACGTTTTTGTTTCTAATCATTTTGTAAAGTAGAGGGGCGAATGAAGTTGTAAAGTAGTGACTATGTATAATGTCTATATCACCATAAAATTCTCTGATCTTATCAAATAACCTTAACAATTTAATGGTTAAATATGGAATACTACTATTTGATATATCACTCACAGGAAACAGTATTGAATATAGTTTACGAAAATTATGAATAATAGATTGTGGCAAATCTATTATATGCACGTGTACTCCTTCATAATCGATATCTCGCCTCTTCTTAATAGTTATGAGATGAATCTCTGCGCCAAGTTTTTCCATCGCTTTGGAGATGCCATACACATATGTTTCAATGGCTCCACCTTTTCTAGGAGGGCAAGGAAGAAATTCGGAACATAACTCAACTATGCGGAGAATCAACTATGCCTCCCTGCGACATTCCAAAGTATTTTTAGTTATTATGATAAATGCATGATTATGTTAAAAAGTCTAAGATATATTTTAGATATATTTTTGCGATATAATACCAATCTAGAACTGTGGAATGAGGTACCACTATTTTAGTATTTAATGCTTTGCTAAGTGTTATAGCTAAGTCTACGGAAAAATCGTATTTATTAAGTTTCACCAACAAGCTACTCAGGCCAGCAAAGGCAAGATACTCAGGATTTCCACCAACATTTGTTGCAACCACAGGTGTAGCACATGCAAGAGCTTCTGGTATCACAAGAGGACTCCCCTCAGAATACGAAGGCACGATTACAACATCTGCCGCGTTGTAAAGTAGTGGCAGTAGCTTATCTTTTACGTAACCAAACATTTTCACGTTCTCTTTCAGTTTTAAACTTTTCACCAAACTCTCTATATATTCCCTGTAAGTTTTTGGTCCCAGCTTTCCGGCTATTAACAGTGTGAAGTCATCTCCATAGGCTCTTTTTAGTATAGCAATGGCTTTTATGAGGATATGAGTACCTTTTCTTGGTCCTGGATTTACATGGAGTATTATCTTACCTCTTAGCCTAGTCTTAAATATTTCTTCAACTGAAGTTTTAGCATAGTCTTTACTTATAGGTTTAAAAATCTCTTTATCAACACCATTAAGTATGGATATAATTTTATTGTTCTGCATCCCCATATTAACAAGCTCTTTCCTTGTATTGCTTGAGACAGCAACTACTAGTAACTCTCGCCTTGTTGAAGCTAGCTTTAGCTGTAGAAGCTCTATCGCCTGTGAAGCAAGTATGCCTGTTATATACTTCACCCTTTCAATGCCCTTAATTGGATGAAGCCACATGTATCTAATCTCATTAAGGTATGTTCCATGTATAATAACTAATGTGGGTACATCGTTAGATATAAAGCGATACGCTAAGCTTAACCAGCCAGGCTGGATAATTATAGCGTCTGGTTTCTCTCGACTAATGATTTCTACGATACGCTTTTTTCTTGTAAGGATGTATTCTATAGAGTTAAAGGAGTTTACACTTCCACCTAGGACAAAAATACGTGGGCTATAACTGTGTAGTAAACTCGTTAGTTCTTTCCTTATTTGAGGTGTTACAACAATGTTTTCGACCCCGAGTTTATTGAGAGCTTTAACTAAGTTCACTACAACATTAGTTACACCTCCGAAACTGAGATCTTGTACTATGTGAAGAATTTTCATATATCTACATTATACCTCTTCAGAAGCTCTCTATAAAGACTCTTCATAATTTCGAACTCTTTCTTCAGCTCTTCTCTATACACAGTTCTTGATAAGCTCTCGCTTCTCGCGATGTGAAGAATAGGATTATTTGGAACATATATGAGATCAGACTCTTTAAGTATGAGCTGTAGAGAAAAATGTTGCTCAAATCCCGGCGCCCTTTTCAATAGTTTGTGCTCTGGAAACCAAGCATCGTATATGTAGATCGTCTTGAAGCTCATATTAACTCCTCTAAGCGATAATGAATAACAGATTTTGTTAGGTATGAAGAAACCGTGCGCTATATCTAGCCTTCTTGTCAAGTATACGCCTAGTCTATACTTACCCAGTAAAGGATGTGGAGGTTCAAGCCAAACTCTGACAAGCAACCTGTATAGTCTCACCTCAGCTCTGTCATCGGGTGTAGGTAGGAGCCGTAGGTTACTTATGTTTATGTAAACATCTCTACTAGATATACCAGCAACATCTTTGAATGCTGTATGTAACCTAACATACCTCTCTATCCACTTTTGTAAGGGCATAACGTCGTCATCGGTAAATAATGTTATATCTCCCCTAGCCTCTTTCTTTCCCATGTTAAGAGCTCGTGTGACATTTCCCTCTTTCTGCTCAATAATAGTACATGATAGGCTAAACTCACTACATAAGTTTTCTACAGACCTCAGATCGCAATTCTTGATTACGAGTATTACTTCATTTGGTTTAATGCTCTGATCTCGAAGACCTCGCATTAGATAACCAAGATACGTACATCCTTTACTCGGAACTATAACAGAGACCTTCATTATGCCCCCTTTATTGGCAGCTTAGCAATATGACAGTTGTGTTGTTGGATTATAATATACTATGTCGCATGTTGATTTAAACTTATGAATGTAGCTATTTAATGCAATAATATCTCCCATTTTATAATATAATGTTTGTATGAAATCATGTCGATATTTCGCATATATAGTGTTAGGGGTAAGTGTTGAGCTGGTCAAAAGAGGTGTAAAGGCTGAGGCTGTCCTAATTTCTGGATAAAGCCCTGCAATACTTTGTGTATGTTTTATTAGGAATTCTCCAGCCTTATCCTCACTTGTCGGAATCGACTGGAAGTTTCTTCCGCTGAAATATACAAAAGGAGCTGATATTATGAAAAAGAACATTAATGCGATAAAAACTTTCCTCAATATATCTTCATATTTTTGATTATTAAATTGCTTAAATGCTTCCACAAATGCGACTGAATAGAGAGGTAATAATAATTCAGGGACTCTCTCTATATAGCCTGCTCCTCCAAGTCCTGCCGCGACGGCTCCTATCAGCGTTGAGACTCCTAGGATCACAAATGTTTTAAATAGATAGATATT
>Ga0080005_104807_pt1 | contig 11486 bp, 16 predicted proteins | sample JossMetagenome_2_FD_69208 | JGI IMG/M metagenome (GOLD analysis project Ga0080005, IMG submission 69208) | Hot spring sediment microbial communities from Joseph's Coat, Yellowstone National Park, USA - JC3_ASED (SPADES assembly) (version 2) | ecosystem: Environmental > Aquatic > Thermal springs >... | reverse complement strand
ATAAATAGTTTGGTAATGAAACATTCCCAATTAGAATCCTATCTGCTTTCTTTCCCAAAATAGCAGTATATCCCTCTTTATATGTTAAAGCATCATCTATTTGGCATGGCAATATACCTAACACATCTCTAGTAAAAACTATTCTTCCTTTCCATACATCTAAACCAAGATATTCCGTAGGTTGTCTCCTAATTTTTTCTTCCATTTCATTCAAAAAGATTCCCTCCAATTTGGCTAATTTCCTTACGAATTCCTTATCTACAATTTCAATTTCTTTTCCTTTTGGAACTGCTACAACTTTTCTTCTAAACCAAGATATAGCCCATGGGTGTAAAAGAACCTTTCTAGGGTCTTCTATTTCTATAATATTATTATCCACTTCTTCCTTAAATCTATCCAAAGCAAATTTGGGTATACTTGACGATTCTAACTTTATGTTATAAAGTTGTTCTCTAATCTCTCTTTCGTCAAATTCTCTAGTCTTTAAACCAGAGATAATTATTTGCGATTTATAAATTAATTTTCTAAAGTAATCTGGAAATTTATCAGAATACCAATATTTTTCTATAATTTTTGAAACCATTGGAGACAAGAAAGCATACTCTAAAGTACTTAGAGCTAATCCAGTTGGAGACCTTCCCAACAGATACAATAGTGATACACTATCAATGTACCTTCTTAAATTTTTATCTGGATGCTTCAAAGAAAAATACTTTAATACGTGATAAGGAATTGGAAAAGTTAATAGGTAAAGAAAGACAGCGTTTATATCATGGGTCAACAAGTATGTCTCTAATGCTGAAACGCCATAAAAAATTGATACAACTTTTCTAAAGTCCTTCCAATCATTTTCTTTTCTTTTCTCAGATATGTACTTATATTCATCCGTAATTAGTCCATATTTCTCCAGAATTTTCTTCTTTTCTTCAATTAATTTTTTTGCACCAATTGGATTTTTAGGCAATTTTCTCTTTAATATTTCAATCTCTTCTTTTGAAACATTTCTATTTCTCCAAACCAACTCGCTAATATATGGATAAGGCGGGAGATTCCTCTCCACGAATTCTAATTCTTCTTTCGATAGAGTAAAGAACAAATCAAAAAGATAGGAAGAATATAAGGCATAATCTATTCTTCTTTCTTCTGGCAAATTTCTATAAGCCATATATGCTGAAATTCCCTCTATTGTTGGTTTAAATATAGGATTACTTGAGTATAACCAACCTATAAGGAATCTTTCATCATCTTCTCTTGAATTAATCCACAAATTATACAATCTTTCAATTTCTTGCGATTTCTCACTCATAATTACTACTATATAGTAAATATTTAAATGCTTAAAAGCCTTTCATCGAATTAAAATATATGGCAAGAAAATTGAAGGAGGAATTAGAATATACATCAAGAATGGTTACAGAAGAAAATAGAAAGGGTAAAAAATTAACATCAGATTTGTTGATAACTTTGGGTGTTGTTGGAGGAATAGCTGCAGGTGGTTTGGCTGCATATTTTTTTAGCAGGGGGAAAGAATCTACTCCAAAAGAAACTTCTAGCACAATAATAAGCGATACTACAAACAGCACTACAACACAGCCTCCAATAACAGAAACTACTACAACAAGCACTACAACACAGCCTCCAATAACACAGCCTCCAATAACAGAAACTACTACAACAAGCACCACAATTCCTGATAATCAACCACCAATAATTGAGAATATTGAGTTTAAAGATGCTGTATTAAAGGGGCAAAACCAAAATATAAAAGTTTGTGCTCGCGAAGAAAATCCAAATGATTATTCCGTGATTAAAATAGATTCAAACGAAATAAAACTAGGCATCTCTGAAAGGAAGGGAGATCTTGTTTGTTATACTGGCTCATTTAATCCAAGTGAGTATTATAATAAAGAAGGAGAGATTCAGGCTGAAATTGTTTTATCAGACAAATTTGGAAATTCTGTAACAAAATATATAAAGTTTGTTGTCAATTTGGAACCACCAAAAATAATTAATGTAAAAATTGATAGAGTCGATTTAGGTAAGTACAAAATTTATGCAGACGTTGAAGATGAGAATCTAAAAGATGTTATATTAATCGTTGGAAATGAAAAAATTCCTCTATATTCTGAAAATGGCATATTTTCCACAATTTTTGAAACACTAAAAGATATTGAGTTTAGAATTCTAGCATCAGACAAATTTAATATGAGCTCAGAATATAATGGAAAAATAGAGTTTAGTAAAGATAATCCAAATGTCTACTATGCTCTTCAAAATGGTTTAGACAAAATTTACATTTACTTGATTGCTCCATTAGATAATGATAAATATCAAGATTCTAATGAAAAATCGTTTGTTGATAAACTTTTGAGACACCAGAATATTTTAAAAATTCCAACGTATTTTAAATACACAGAAAACATAACTTCTGATGGCTTGATAACAGATGAAGAATTAGAAAGTTTTGATAAGTTCACGAAGTTAGTGGAAGAGTTGTATAACTTCATAGGTCAAGTTGGTACTCTTAATTTAATAAAAACTGTGGATTATTCCTCTAATCTAGGATTAAAGATGGGTTTTGATAAAGAAATCGCTAAATGGGCTACCGTTAAAGCTATAGGATATTATGGAATTGCTGTAGTTGATAAAGGATTACCAGAAAATTTTGATGAAATTTACCTATTAACAAAAGCTACACAGATTGATAAATATGGCGATAAACTTGTTGATTTTTCTCCTATAGTATTTTATTCAGTAGATGGTGAGAATTTTGTTTTGATTCCAGATGCTGGAATAGAAACTTGGATGCTTGCAAAACATATGAAATTGATCAGTGATTCTGGATTTGATATTTTGAAGCATCCTGAAATGTTTGAAGGGTTAAATGGAAAGATAATTGCAAACGCTTATTCGATTTTTGATGCAAATTATGGTATAAATTATATTGAACAAACTCTTAATAGAAGGACTCTTAAACCAACAGATAAAGATGTTTGGGATTTGATAATGCTTCAGTGGAATTTGTATTCTAATAAAGCTCCTCAGTTAGGAGGAGGTAATAAACTTTACAATAGAGATTTTCCTTGGTATGATTCTGATAAGTTAGATGCTTTATACCAAGATGCTAACACAAGAAGGCAAGCTTTATTGTTCTTATTCTACCTTGATAATGCAACTTTTGATATGGAGAAAGGTAAAAAAGTTTTTGGAATTGAAGGGGCAAAAACAGCTTTGATACAGGCTGAGAAAGAGTACGAAGCAATAAGCAAGTTGTATCCAGATGGGAAAATCGGAATATGGAAGGAAGATCCAAGATATTATTATTATGGGTGGTTAATGGATAGACAAAACCATGGCTTGAGTAATACTGTTTATCAGTATATTGGTGTGAAAATTGACGAATATAAAACATGGCCAGAATTCATACAATTAGCTAATCAAAGAAGCGCTATTGATCAATACATCACAAAAAACTGGAAATATTGGGATTTGGTTAAGTTTGCGATGGGGTATGAAAGATGGGCAAGAGGAGGAAGTGTGAAAGGGATGGACGAATTAGATACAATAAACTTTACCATACCACAAACTCTAAAGGCATTTGGCTTTCCTGTGGTTAATGTGTATATAGAGCCAACGCCATTGGGCGCATCACCTTATGAATGGGCTATTACACTACCAGATTATATTGTTAATAATCTCAAAAATACTTTTTCTGAGAAAAAAATACTAATTGGGCCTGGGAATATTTTTAGTCTTTATTTATGTAAAGAGGGACTTGAAAAAGATGGAATAAAAGAAGTTTATATTTGGTTAAGAAATTATAACAAAATCTATCTTATGAAAAAATAGTAAAATGGATTGATTAGCAAATCAAGCAATGTTAACTTTTTGTTAGCTTGAGTATTAGTTTTTTCGTTCGAGGAATTAACAAATCCTTCTGGGGGATCGCAAATATATTGGTTGTTACATATTATTTTGCCTTTAGCCACACAACTACCTGTAGGTTGTTTGCAATCTGCAGGCAATGCTGGATGAGCATTACAACACCATCCACTATCGCAATCAGAATTGCTTGAACATAAAGGTTTAGGCTTACACGTATAACTATTCCCAATAATGCTACATGAGTTTGGACTAGGACATTCACAAACATATTTAGTATGTGTTGTAGGATCGTATCCTTGGCACTCATTATCACTTACGCAATCCACAGCACCAACAACTGTAAAATCATAAGGGGGGCATTCATAGCTAAAATAGATGCATCCTCTTGTGTTTGTTGTATATACAGGTGGGAGGCACTGACCACTTGTAGTAGTAGCAATACAATGGCCAAATTTCCAAGTTCCGTAACTACAATAATCACTTGGACCACTATTGTCCCCGTTTCCCCAACTTCCACTACTTACACAATTTCCATAATAATCTACACAATCTGTAGAACTACTACAACATGCATCTTTCCCAGACCAAGGATTTTTCTTATAATAGGTTCCTGATGGACAACATTGAGAAGCATCTGTAACTCCACAATAACCTACCTCACACTTACAAGAAGAAGCAACACAGTCGCCCCATGTACAATCGTTTGTACAGCTCTTAGTTCCAGTGCAATGTATATTTCCACTACAATAATCACAACTTTGAGAATCTCCAGGAACACAAGGTGCATTGCATTTATCTTTGCTACAAGTCAAGCTTTGACAGTCACAAGTTCCTTTACAAATTCCCCCACTACAAGTTCCAGTAACGCTATAAGGATAGTCACACCACTTATAGCCTATGCAGTTATCAGGAGGACAAGTGTATGTACAACTCTTTCCATCTGAATTACATATATCTTTATTACATACACCATTTTCACACTTATTGTAACCCTGACACTCTCCGCTACCACAAGAACCACAATCACTATCTGAACTACAAGGACAACCACCAGAAGTTTGATCACATAATGAACTGTCTGGGCAAGAAGAACCACTAAAAGTATAACAACGTGTACAATTACCATTATTATCTGGATAACAACAGCACACTGTAGCATAACTTTTAATAGCTAAAAATGAGATAGCAAAAAAGAATGTGAGAATGAAAATTAGCAAGTAAAATTTTTCTCTTTTCATACACTACTCCTCCACCAACTAACTATACACTCATCTTTAAAGACAATCTCTCTTCCGCAAATTAAGTAATTTTTCAACCCAGCTGCCCTCATTCCTGCCGATGTTATATCTTTATCTTCTGCATTTAAATCGATGCATCCACCAATATAATCTTTAAGTTTTATTACAGCTTCTCTTGGAGTTTTCCAAGTTGTACATATTCCTAAATAATAACCATCTTTTTTAAGAAATAGTTTAAAATAGACATCGTCTTGGCATCTGTCCACTATCCAATATTCTCTGTATTTTTCAACACTACTACAGTTTGCTCTGCTTATAAAAGCTATTGTATCTTCTGTAGGATTTAACTCAGAAATCTCTTTTAATACATCGACCCTTTTGAAAAAAGGTAAATAATTTAGGAGCAATAGAAAACTGACAATTAAAGCAACTAATATTATTAAAATCTTTATGATACCTTGATTTCTCATAAAATTCATTGATACTCTGATTTTTAAGCTTTCTTTATTCGACAACAATCGTTATCCTTCTATTATTCTTTCCCTTATTTTCCCTCTTAACGATTTTTATTCTTCCAACTTCTTTTGTTGATTTAACATGAGTTCCTCCATCTAACTGTAAATCTATATCTCCAATACCAACAACTCTCAAAACATCAAACTTTTCATACTTGCTTTCATCCATCAGTCTTTTCAACTCAGGATGCTTTTCCAATTCTTCCTTGCTAATTATCCTAGAAAAAACTGGTAAATCTTTTTCCACAATTTCATTGGCTTTCTCTTCAATAAATCTTACAACTTCATCATCAAGCTTTTCCAAATTGAAATCCATTCTTGCTCTATCCTCATAAATTTGACTTCCTGTGAATTTTATGTTACCAAAAGCTTTAACCAAAACGGCAGAAATTATGTGAGCTGCTGTATGCAAACGCATTATCTTATGCCTTCTTTCCCAATCAATTTTTCCATGAACTATATCGCCAACTTTAAAATCTGGCTCTCTTTCTAACAAATGAACAATTTTTCCAGCAGCATCATAATAAGTATCAACAACCTTTATCCCATTGATCTCCCCTGTATCTCCTGGCTGACCACCGCTTCTAGCATAAAAAGCAGTTTTATCCAAAATAACTTCTTTACCTCTAATTTCCAAAACTTTTGCATCAAATTCTTTCAAATAAGCATCTTGCCAAAAGAGTTTTTCTGTCATTAGTAAAATTATTGAAAAAGTAAGATAAAAGCTTATATGCAAGATAATGAAGTTTTAGAAGTAGTTTACTGATTATTAACGATTTTCGTTTCAAATTTAAATAATCAAAACCCAACAATAAGCTATAGCAAGGTTACAAGAAGAATTATTGAAAGAAATTAGAAACATGAGAGAGAAATTTAAAGAAATGAAACTCTTACAACTAAAATTGCTAGAATGTATGCTTCCGGTAGTCAAGCCAACAAAAAGAGAAAGGAATATAGTGAGAAACATAAGCAAAATGAAATTTTACAATAGTAAAGCGGTCAAAAAGAAAATAAAGGTTTAGCGTCTAGTGTATTCTATCTCTTACATCAATATCTAAAATCTTTATTTTGTAATAGTCTTAAACATAGTACAAAATCCTTCTAATTTATTCTGAATCTGTTAGAAATAGTTAAAAAACCGACTTACTTCCGATAAATCCCACGGTTTTGTATATCACAAAATGAAAGGTTATGAAAAAACATACAGGATAAAGAATTGACAAGAGTAAAATTACGAACAACTAAAATATTTTTATAACTCGCAACCAATTATTCTCATGAAGATAGAATTAGAAATTCCAAAGGAATATGAAAAGATAGCTAGAAGACTACTTAAAGACATTAAAATCGAATCTGTAATTAAGAGTGGGTTGAAAGCTGAATTGGAAAAGAGAATTAAACTCGAAATCTTAGCTAATGAAGCAAAGAGTGTTGCAGCTAAGTTTAAATTAAGCAAAGATGAGATTAATGAGTTATCAGAAAAGACAAAATACAAATGGGCAAAAAAACTAGGATTGATTTAATGAAACTTGTAGTAGATACAAATGTCTTATTTACTATTTTTCTAAATCCGAGGATCATTAATAAATTTAAAGATCTTTATTCAAGAGGAATAGAGCTTGTAATTTCTGAATTCGTTTTAAATGAGCTTTATAATCTTAAAAACAAAGCGAAGAAAAGAGGAATTTCAGAAAAAGAGTTTAACAGACTGATAGAGTTTTTGCTTTCTATTTTTATAGTAGTAAGGGATGAAATATATAGACCATTTTTAAAAGAAGCTACAAAAATATCCCCGCATAAAAAAGATGCTCCACTTTTTGCACTATCTTTAGCTTTTAACAAAGCTCCAATTTGGTCTAGAGAACCGAAATTAAAAAGACAGAAAGTAATTGAAGTACTCAATGACAAAGAAGTAGAAGAAAGATTTATCAAAAATTTCACTAAAGGGAATTAAGAATATGAGAAGGAAACTTCAAGAAATAAAATTATTGCTAGAAGTCACAATTCCAATAGCTAAACTAACAAAAAGAGAAAAGGATATAGTAAGAAACATGGACAAAATGAAATTTTATAGCCTTGAAGAACTCAAAAAGAAATTGAAAATTTAATACATTCTAATCATCATTACAATTTTTTCGTTTCTTAAAATCTAACCAAATCAATTCCAATTTTACTTTCATTTCCCTAATTTCAACCTTCATTGAAACAAACCCAAAAACTAAACCGGCTAATAAACTCTCGAGCACTAATTCAGGAGAATGAATTATTCCTAACCACTTAAGCAAAATTATTAAAATAGAAAAGCCAATGAGTCCCCACGCTATTATTTCAAGAGCATCTCTAACTTCTCTTCTCATCTACTCACCTTAACAATAGTTTGATTAATTATTATTCCTACTAAATCAGCAACTGCAAAACTTATGATTTCATTGTGGCCAAGAATTACAATCAAGATAAATGCCACAAGAATAAATGATATTACCCCAAAGAGAAGCGCAACGTCTTCTTTTCTCATGAGAAAATTTAAAATTCAATTTAAATTTGTTTTACTAGAGATAAGAAATGGACAGAAAAGAATTCATTAAATTTTGGGCAAATTATGTCAAAACGCATAAAGATAAAGAATGGAGCAAACAGCAGAAAAAATTGATTGATTCTCAAATAAAAAGCGCTAGAGAATTCCTGAAGAAAAATCCAGAAATATCAGAAATCTTGTTAAGAAAATTTAGACAAACTGAACGATAGAATTGTTTTCAAATAGGGAGAGTTTTACAAAAACAGTAAGCCTAAAGGGAAATTCGTTTTTAGAAAGTATATATTTTTATATACTAACTGCAAATAAAAGTTATGTACGAAACGATAATCTTGGAAAAGTTTTCAAGCATGCCAGTTTTTTCTCTAGCTGACATTTCTCAAATAACTAAAAGCAAAGCATATGCAAAATTTCTTATTTCCTCTCTTCTCAAAAAAGGAAAAATTAAAAAAATAAAGAGAGACCTTTATACTTTGCATGAAGATGCTTTTTTAGTAGCTACTTTTATAATAAGGCCAAGCTACATTTCAAGCATTTCAGCTTTATCGTTTTATGGAGATATTTCACAAATTCCAAACGAAATTTTTTGCTTTACTAACAAGCTTCCAAAAACTTTCCATTTCATTCAAACGATAAGATTTTTCCACACAAATTTTTTCTTTGGTTTTGAAGAAAAAGAATACAAAGGTTTTAAAATCTTGATTGCCGACAGAGAAAAAGCAATAATAGATTCGATAGGAAAAGTTCCGATTTACGTTTTTGAGGAAGCTTTAGAAAAAGTTAACTTAGAAAAAATGCTAGAATATGTGAAAAAAATTGGAAAGAAAAGCCTGGCAAAAAGAATTGGTTATTTGCTTGAAAAGCATGGTTATAACGTTTATTCTGATTTGAGGAGCCTCATAGACAAAAAATTTGTTTTCCTTGATCCAATAGCAGGGGGAAAGAAAAAAAATGAAAAATGGAGAGTGATAGTTTGATAGGAAAAGAGCTTTTGTTAAAAATAGCAAAAAACAAAGGATTTAAAAACAAAGAGCATATCGAGAAAGATTACTTTCAGGATCTTTTGCTTTATCATCTTTACAAGAAATCGAACAACTTCATTTTCAAAGGAGGAACTTGTTTGTATAAGCTTTATAATTTACCAAGATTTTCGGAAGACTTAGATTTTTCTGTTCTCGCTCAAGGAAACATAAGAGAAACTGTTGAAAGCATTGCTAGAGGGTTGAAAGCAAAGATTGAATCAAGGAAAACAAAAACTTCTTTTTTATTCAAGTTAAGATTTCCTGGCATATTAACTCAGTTTAACACAATAAGAATTGATGTCAGTTTAGTTAACATCGTTTTCGGTTTTGAAGTGAAAAATTATGTTTCTTCTTATATAGACATTCCTCCATTTTCCTTAAGAGTTTTGAAATTGGAAGAAATACTTGCTGAAAAAATTCATGCTTTAATAAAAAGGAATAATGCAAGAGATCTTTATGATCTATTCTTTTTACTAAGATTTGTTGAACCGAATAAAGAATTAATTCAGAAAAAATTAAAGATCTTCCGAATGGAATTTGACAAAGAACTAATAAAGAGGAAGATTGAGGAAATAAAACCAAAATGGGAAGCTGAATTGAAACCATTTCTTTTAACCGAATTAACAGATTTTGAAGTTGCTAAGGAGTTTGTAGAAAGAAAACTTGGGATCAGATAGTTAAACTAGCAAACAATTTTTTGAAGTTAACTTTTAAATTTCAATAAATTCGCTTCCTATGAACCTCAAGAAAAACTCCCATTGTTTTGGAGTTAACAAATGAAATTCTAAAGGGGAATCAAAGTATTTAGAGAAAAGAATGTCGTAAACTTTCAATCTCTTCTCTCTATTCTCAAACTCATCAGAAACAATTGCAATGTCAATATCACTTAGACCAATGCAATAATCATTTCTAACAACGCTTCCAAAAATAAAAACTCTTGCTTTTACATGTTTGTTAACAATCTCTTTAACTTCCTTTCCAACTTCTTTAAAATTTAAAAAATACTTCAACCTTTCCATAACATCTCCTTAAGTTTTTCAACAACATCAAAAGCTCTTTTAACTTCTTCTTCAAAAAACTCCTCGTAAATATAGCGAGAAGAGATGTAAGCTCTCTCTAAATCCCTCAAAACTTCTTTATTTTCTTCTATGAAATTTTTAATTTCTTCTTTCTTCCAGCTTTCAGCAAGCTCTAATAGCAATGCTCTTAAAGAATGAGTTCTTTGGAAAGAGCCCTTAACTTCAAGCAGTTTCGCCTTTATCAAAAGTTGTGCGGTTTGCTCTAAATGAAACATGCAAATATCAAAATTTTTATTCTTGAAATTATTCTCAGCATCTCTTTTAAAAACTTCAGCCCTCCTTAAAAGAATCTCTATTTCTTCCCTCATATTACCAATTACTTTGAATGTTAATAAAGCAAAATAAATAATATTGGCAAATTAAATTTAGAGCCCCGTAGTCTAGCGGCCAAGGACGCGGAATCTAGCGGAAGCCTCTGGAGCCCGAGACGGCGGTTCGAATCCGCCCGGGGCTATTTCTTGATTAATCTTAAAACAATTCTCACAAACTCCTCAATATCCTTTATATCTTGCTTTACTATTTCCACTAATTTTTCTTTTTGAACAAAAGCATACCTATGAACCAAAAAATTTCTAAACTTAGCCATTTCTTTCAATCTTCCAGCAAGTTTATCGTCAATTATCCTATTCTCCTTTAAGACTTCAAAAGCATCACTATAACTCAAAGGTCTTCTAAAATCAAAAGCAGAAGTTATATGATTTACAATATCAAAGCATGCTTCTATTCTTTCAAGAAGAGCATGTTTTAAAGCTAGTTCGTTTCAGTAACTAATTTTTTCTTTAACAATCTGTCTAGCCTCTTTAATATTTCTCTCTATAACATCAATCCTAAGCTGAATAAGTTTTTTATCCAATTCCATATTTCTCAAACCTCTTTTCATCAAATTGTTTAATTAGCTCATTATACTCCAAAACTTCTGGAAGCTTTTCAGTTTCAAACCTAACTCTTAAATTCTCATTTCTTGAAAACACAATCTTTCCTCTTCTAAAGACTTCTGATAGAAAAAGAGTTGGTTTATCGTTAATTACAAAAACATCGAACTCTTTTCCGATCTCCTTTTCTAACTTAAGCGCGAGTCTCGCCTCAAAATTAACATCAACCTTACCTTTTACATAAACAGCTAAATCTATATCGTTAGCATATTTACTTGAAAGGAAAGAGCCAAACAAGTAAGCAAACACTACTTTCTTTTCCCTTTTCAAAACCTCGGCTAT
>Ga0080005_167494_pt1 | contig 11513 bp, 11 predicted proteins | sample JossMetagenome_2_FD_69208 | JGI IMG/M metagenome (GOLD analysis project Ga0080005, IMG submission 69208) | Hot spring sediment microbial communities from Joseph's Coat, Yellowstone National Park, USA - JC3_ASED (SPADES assembly) (version 2) | ecosystem: Environmental > Aquatic > Thermal springs >... | reverse complement strand
AAAGCTTAACCTAGAAAAAACCAAAAAGGGCTACGAGAAGTCTCTTTGTATAGAGAAGGGAAACCCGAAGGAGTCCAACTTTTCGTCCCTAATTGAGCCACTTAAATATGATCTAAGGACAGCGCTTGAACCCATTCCAGTAACTCGCATATCCAAGTTAGGGTTAAAGCTATAAGTCAGCCTCAGCAACGAGTTGATGTAATATGCAGAAGGAGATAATCAAGGTGCATAAAAGGGGGAATCATTGTTGTACCGAAGAGAATAAGAGAAATGCTTAGCATCGATGAAGGAACCCTCCTAGAACTAAGGGTCGAAAACGGCAAAATCCTGCTGGAGCCATTTGACCTCTGGGGAAGGGTGTGGAAGTGCTGTCAGGGCAGTGCCGAAGAAGCAGAGAAAGAACTGGATAGAGAAGAGGAAAAGTTTTGGACCAAAAGAGAGTAAAGTCATTCTCAATGAATACATAGCAATCAAAAAACACTTCGGGACTGGGTAAAGTCTATCTTAAAGTCATGTGGGAAGGACTGCTCGCAGAATATCTTCCAGCGGGAATAAACAGTGCTAGAATCTTACCAGCTTCTTGAGCTCCCCAACCAACTGCTTTACGTCCTCCGCGTACTCTCTTACAACGTCCCCACTCAGCCAATTCTCATAGAAATTCTGGTGCAACGTGCTAGCCACAGAGAAGAGCCTCCTGAGCTCGGGATCCCCCAGTTCTTCGCCCAGCCTCCTAACATAGCTAAATAGCTCGCCATGAGAAGAGACCGAGACACCCCTACTAGCCGCAACAGCCTTAACCATAAGCACCGCCGAGCCCCAAAGCTTCTCAGAAGCCTGGACAAGGTCTCCCTTAGCTAACAGCTCCTCCGCGTCCCTAAGATACTTCTCAGAGAGCCTTAAATATAGTTCTGCCCTCTCGGCAGGATCCATCCCTTCATTCATTCCCTTGAATGCATCCAAGGCGAGCCCCTCAATACTCATCTCCATCTTCACAGACACTTCCCCAAGCTTTTTCTCAATCTCCCCGGACAAAACAAGCTCCAGCTCCAATACCTCCACCCCTTCGTTATATAGCTTGTCGACCTAGTATTATCCGAGAGTTCTACGATAATTACATGCTAATATGTCAGACATGTGTAAAACCCCTCGAGGTCCAGAGCTCGACACAGAAGAAGATAAAACAAATACATCCACAATGTGCCCTCTGAAACTCATCCAAAACTCAGAAACAGGCAATTTTTATATTTTATCCCTACATGAAGAATAACAGAGACAAATGTTTAGAGAAATGGCGACAGCAATAATTCTTAAAGAATACACAAGCAAATATACAACACTACCCAGCCTCGCCTTAACTAGGACGTTCAACCCCATTCTAGCCGAGAAACTCAGAAACATGCTAGGCGACACCACCGAAAAAATAGCTAAAGCCTTAGAGGAAAGCCTATCCTCCGAAATAGCACAAGCACTCAACACCAAAAACATCGAAAAAGACTTCCCGTCACTGGCAGAAAAGTTCTGGCTCCGGATATCGCTACCCCTACTCGAATTAAATCAAAAAATTACTCCCTTACCAAGCGACAAGCTCAAAGAATTAATGGAGCTCGAAAAAGAGGCGGCACGAGAAACTGCAAGGCTCATCCGGGACACAGGCTACAGGCACGCCGAAGACCTTGTCTACGGTCTCTCAGCAATGGTCGACTACGACGCATGGCTCCTAGAGAAACTCTCCCAGCTCGGCCTTGAAAAACTGGCAGACACGCTCTGGCATAGAGGACTCCAAGAAACCCTACAGCTATCAATATATACACGCTACCTCCTCTTCGCGTGGATATCGGCTACCTCAGCCCTCCTCAAACTCCTGGAGGAATACAAAGAAGAAAACAGGGACACACTGGCCGAATGGTCCCGAAGATACGCAGAGGAAGTCGAAGCCTATATAGACACACTTGACACACTCCTAGACGATGAAGCCTACATAGTGATCGAAAAAATGTCAGAGTTAGGGAAACAAGCTTGACCTGCAAACTCGAATTCGAAAGACCAGCACAAAGAGAACTAACTGGACTACCAGAGACAGTCTCCAAAAGGATTCAAGAAAGACTCCTAGAAATAGCACAAAACCCTTCCTGTGATGAAACACTAAGAGGAAAGCTTTCAAATTTATGCAAAACAAGAGTAGGGGACTATAGAATCATCTACTATCCTGCACAATGTACTATCATTATTATTAGTATCGGAAAAAGAGAAAACATATACGAGAAACTATAACACAAGTCATCTATAAGAACCCAAACGGAGAATGTCTTCATCTCACCCCCACAGCTACATTCAAAAAGCATTTAGAAATCCTGTCCAGTAACTATGTTTTGCTTTTTGTTGTCTCTTGGAGCAACCACTTCCAGAGAGGAACTATAGTTACCCTGCGGTTCCCAACCTTTTCTTCTCCCTCTGCATCCCATGTAACAATGGTGGCCTCGTTTACCCTTAGCTCCCTTGCGGCTTCAGCAACCTTTCCGACATGTTTCTCCCAGTCCTCTAGAGCAACCTCGACAATCATTTTTTCCTTTCTCGTTACGAAGTCAACCTCCTTGCCGCTCCTCGTTACATAGTAGTACGGCTCGTATCCCCTCCTCACCAGCTCCTGGAAAACAACGTTCTCAGCCCTCCTCCCCTTGTCCATTGGCTTCTCTAGGAGCGTGGCTATGCCCGGATCCACGAGGTATATCTTTTTAGGCGCCGCCAAAGCCTCCCGATCAGAATACGTGAACCTCTTAACGAGAAAAACCAGGTAGGCCTGCCTCATGAACTCCACATAGCTCATAACAGTCTTCACATCCACACTTACACCGGAAGACTTCAAAGACCTGCGAACCGAGTGCCACGTCACAGGACACGAATAGCTAGAGATAACTAGACGGGCAACCTCCAAAAAAACAGCGGTATCCCTTACCCTATGCCTCTCCATCACATCCCTATAGAACATCGTCTCCAACAGGGAGACCAGCTTCTCCCTACTCCTATAAATCCAAACCTCAGGAAAGCCTCCCCACGTCAAGTAATCGTTGAGCAACGCCCTAATAGCACCCCTCTCCCTAAAAGTTACAACGTCGATTTTCTCTTGGCGAGAAACCTCTCTAAACGAAAAAGGCAATAGAAGAACAGAAACATAACGACCCCTAAGCCTGCTCGGAATCTCAGAAGACTGGAGAACAGACGAAGACCCAGTAACATACAGGAAGAAATCCTTCACGTCATGAAGCCAGCGGAGCTTGACGTCCCAGCCCTCCCACTCCTGAACCTCGTCAAGAAACAAGTAGACCTCGCCACTAGGATACTCCTCTCTCGCCATCTCGGCAAGTTTCCTAGCATCAATCCCTCGAAACTGAAACTCGTCGAAGGAAACGTAGAGGGCCTGCTTCCCAGAGTCCAGCAAGTCCTTAGCATGCCTCAACATCAAAAACGTCTTTCCAGCCCTCCTCGGCCCAACAAGCGCAACAATATCCCTACCAACGGGAAGCTCCACATCCCTCGGAACCTCCTTCACATACCTAAGCGCCCCCAGGTACTCCTCAGTTATCTCTCTAAGGAAACCCATGTGGAATATAAATCCACAAGCCCTTATAAAACTTGTGGAACCAAAGTCAACAGGCCAAAACAAAGATTAGAAAAAAGCTCACAAATAATGCCGCGAAATCTCCATAGATCCGAGCCCAAACACACCTCTCTACCCGATGGCCATGAAGAGGATGGCATCTATGCGCAATATTCATATTGATTATTATAATCAAGAATACTCTTGAAAAATAATTTAATTTTAGAAAAAATTGATTTCGTATTACAATTTTTCATATAATTTCTTCGCGGTCTCTAAATAATTATCCAAGATTATAATAAGGTTTGAACGAAGGTTTTCTATTTGTTGAGCTCCAAAAGAGTATAGTTGAATATATTTTCCTGATGACTTATAGACAACCTTTACTCTTATCTGCGCTTCCTTTATACCCTCATCAGTCCAGAAGGTAAAAGCATTATCCCCTCCAAGATTCTTTACTCTGATTATAAGCTGAAGACCGTCATATTGAAAAGTTCCTGGGGGATACAAATCATTTACGCTCCAAGTAGCTGACATCGAGCCAAATCTGTTGCGGTCTGACCAGTCCACTAAGCAAGCACCTGTTGCTAGTTGCCTTTCATTCTTTCTACATTGCCCAGATAAAGGAAAGTAATAGTAATGGGAATATATTTCGATATCATAGGATGGATCCTTTATCCAGAACTCCCAGAAGTTTTTAGCTGGTTTCGGCGTCTGCTCTAGGGAGACTTCCACAGCTTCATATGGATAGGATGGGGGAGGCAGTTCATATTTGAGGATATTACCTTCTACAACTCTTTTATAATCATCTAAAACTACTCCTGGTGAAGGGTTTCTAAACGTAGATAAAACACTCTCAATTTTTTTATTAACCGCCGCCTTTAGCCTTATTAGTTGATCCTTTTCTCTATTAAGAACATCCTTGAGATAATTAATATCACATTTTCCTGTGGTAATTCCTTCCCAGCAATTTGCTTCTTCATCAAACAAAGCTGCAGTTTTACTCATTTCTATGGCAAGCTCTTTCAGATCACTTTTTAAAGGTTCATTTGTCCAGATCACATACCAGAAGTTAACATCTGATAATTCCCCAAAAGCGTAAGCCGTGACAACTGATATTTTACCCAGAGCGTTAGCCGTGTCAGTAATGCCCTCAGGATCAACTATTTGCATTAAAAAGTCTTCTAATATTTTTTTCGAGAAATCCTCTACGTTTTCCGGTGGTTTTCCAAGAAATTCTACTAGATTCCTTAAGTCACTAGCAAATTGATCTAAATACTTTCTAGGATCGGTTTTTGTATCTATAAATTCAGCTAGACTCTTGAAGAAAGCAGATTTTCCTCTCGCTAGTTCAGATAGTTTTCGAGCTACCTCCTTAGGAATAGTCTCTTTTTTATTCACATATATAGTCTTACTTATGACTTTTTCGGCCCCCTTGTCGTCCCTAACTGTTAAGGTGATCATGTATGTCCCAGGAAAAAGGTAAGTATGCTTAGGGTTCCTTTCACTAGAGGTTGTGCCGTCGCCGAAGTCCCAGCGCCAAAAGACAATGCTTCCGTCGGGGTCGTAGGATTTGTCGGTAAAGCTTACAGGTTCATCAGTCAGAGGGTTTGATGGGGTGTAAGAGAAGTCTGCTACTGGTGGCTTGTTTGTTGCTTGTAGCGTTACGGTTATTGTCTTCGCTGTTGTAAGGCCATCGGACTGATAGGCTGTAACTGTTACTGTGTATGTTCCGGGGGTTGTGTATGTGTGTGTTGCTGGTAGCCACGTGTCCTCGCTCTTGCCGTCCCCCCAATCCCAGTGTATCCGGGTTATTGTTGCACCAGTGTAGCCTGGTGTAGCTGTTCCACTGATGGTTACCGTTAGACTGTTTATCTGGGGATTGTTAAGGGCTAGTGTGGGGGGCTGTTTTTGCTGTATCTGTGCTATTGTGAATTGTGGGCTGTCTGCTGTACCTGTGTTGCCTGAGGTGTCTACTGCTACTATGCGTATATAGTAGCTTCCAGGGTTGTCTGGTACTGTCCAGTCGTAGTAGCCAGTATTCTGGATGTTACTAGCTATCACAGAAGCCAGTCCGGATGCCTGGTAGAGGTATATGCTTATCTTTGCCACCCCGATATTGTCGGTTGCCTGCCACTTTATCCTGAAGGTTGTACCAGGAGTAAGAACCTCTCCTCCCGCAGGTGCTATAACTTTTACGCTTGGAGGAGTAGTGTCCTTCGCCTCTAAGACTACCACTTGGATCGTGGACTTCGCTGACACGCCTGAGTCGGCGACCGCTGAAACCTCTACAGTGTATGTCCCAGGTTTACCAGCCTTTAGGCTACAAGTATACTGCATGGCTTCGCCGGGGACAAGCCTATCCTTCCTCCATGTACCCGTACAGCCAAGCGAGGAAAACGCGTCTCCACTCCAGGAAATACCCGAAGCAACGTTTGTAGCGTCAGCCGTTCCACTATTCCTCACACTCACAGTCACAGAGAAAGTGTTGCCAGAGGTAACCTGGCTCGGAAAGTTATGCGTGATCTCTAGCTTTGGCGATCCTGCGGTGTGAAGGTCTATCGTGAGGGTCGCTGTAACAGTTTGTCCCTGTGGTACATAGACGTTGACACTCTTCGAGTACTCCTGGGAGGTGTCTGGATCCCTCCATTTTATAGTGACTGTGTGCTGTATATTTCCCTGAACAGAGATGGGGTCAGATGTAAAGGTTGAGCCCGGAGGCCTGCTAAGCGCTGAAAGCTTCAACGCTCCATCAATATACAAGTAGACATCCAGCGTGTCGTCATCGTTGTTTGTAATCGTCGCCCTTATGTATCCCGGCTGCGGCCCCTGGACGTTTACCTGCACACTTCCCCACTTCTGAGTCTTCTGCCATGGTTGCCCATGCTGAGCCATCTCGAAGTATACGTCTACACTGTAGCTTCCAGGCTGAGCCCCGCTGGGCACAGTGCCAGTCAGTGTTATTTGGCCCTGCTGTCCAGGGTTCAGAGTGATTGTTCCGCTAACGTAGCCGAATAGGCTCCCATCTGGAAAATACACGTGATAGTCCGAAACAACGTTCCCAGTATTTTTTACAGTAAAGGTGAACTGGACACTCTGACCCGGGCTAGCACTCACACTGCTGGGATTAACACCAGTTATCTGTCCATCCAGAACGGTTTGCTGGCTAACCGTGAAACAGGTCTTTCCCGTTATGCCCTGGCTTGGACCCGGTGGGGAGTAGTCGTAGGCTACATTTAGTGTCAGACAATATGTGCCCGGCGTACTGGGTGCAGTATACGTGAATGTCTTCGTTATTACTTGGTGCGTATAGCCAGAGTCTCCTCCCTGCCAGAGCCTTGCCACCTCTTTACCGGCCTGGTCATAGACAACTGCATAGACGATACAGCTTGGACAGCACTTCGCGAAAACCCACTCAGCACTCCCGCTCACAGTTTCTCCAGGATTGAGACTGCTTTTGCTGAGCTGGAAGCTCCTCAAATAGAAGCAACCGCCCTGGGGCATTACATTTAGATCAATACTTGTGCTACCCGTCACGGTTACACTTTGATCCCCGTAGTAGCTTATCTTTGTCCCAGAGATGTCGTAGTCCTTCGTCGCCTTCACGGTATATGTACCCTGCTGAAGGCTAAGCCTAGCTGTCCCATAGCTGTCGGCATAGGCACAAGTCCCACCTGCACAGACATAGGCGCCTTGGACGGCTGACCCATCAGCATGCTTGACATTAACTGTCAACACATAGCCAGGAGCAGCGACGCCAATTGGTATGTCTATGTGGTCTGTCGATGCGAGGTCATCATAGCTACTCTTGAACGAATAGTCATAGTTAAATCCCACTCTTACATAGTGCGTCCCTGGACCAATTGTTGCTGGAAGTGTAAACGTGAACGTCTTCGTTATCTCTGTGTGGAACGTCCCCTCACAGCCGTCATGCACAACTGCAAGCTGGGTTGTCTTAGCCCAATCACCGAAAGCGTTCGCCTTTACAACGCAACAGCCAGAGCAACAGTGAAAGAATACATACTTAACAGTTACAGTCACAGCGTCTCCTGGCTTAGCACTACTTGGGCTCGCAGACCCACTAGTAATCTGTACGCAACCACCCTGACACTTAAGCACGACCTTGGCATCCACACACGTGCCTATTGGAACAGAGACAGAAACAGTGTCCGAAACGTACTTGTTCGTGATGCCCATTACGTCTTGTGAAACTTGAACCGAGTGAGAGCCCGCCGGGACACTTACCATTAAGGTGCCGCTACTGTCAGTATAGCCCTTCAGCTGGCCATCCACATATACCTTCGCGTTTGAAGCCGCAACACCGTCAACATACTGCGCTATGACGCGTATCGTTCCAGTACTGCTTGCAACGTTAACCTTACTTGGAGTACTACTACCAACATTGTTATTTTCATTAGACTCCACAACAGAATTAAGGTCATCAATGAATATTGTCACATAGTAGGACCCAGGAGGAATACTCTGCGGTATAGTGAACGACGCAGTATAGCTGGCAGACTGGCCAGCGCCAAGCCCACTTCTAGTGAAACGTCCAAGCAAGTAATCCCTCCCATACTCACTAATACCCAAATAAACACCGGTAGAGTATGACCCTGCGGGGCCACTCCCCTGATTCTTCTCAGTCCAACTAACCGTTAAAGAACCTCCCTGAGAAACTGTTGAAGGGCTAAACTGCACAGGATAAGCTACTGTTAAGTCTGGAATCCCAGAAGTGGATCTCGGTTCCTCAGCGTAAACATATCCCTCAACCCAAAGAGTATAAGCATTTTTATCTTTAATGTAAATATATAACGATAGAGAGTTTCCGCTAATGCTACCAATTTGGTAATGATCAAAGTTAGTTGCATTAGTAATAACTACCTTCACGGAGCTGGGATCTATACTAGAAAGCTCGGGAAAATCAAGAACACCACTCACATAGCCTTGTTGCCACTCTATACTCCAAGGATCATTCCTGGCATTAGCAGTGAAGAAAACCTTCTCCCATTTCCTTCCATCGGACAAAGTTCCATACTGCCTATAAGAAGAACCTAAACCACCAAAAGCTACTTGAATAAAGGCAACAATAAAGAATAAAGCTATAAGAAGGGTTGTCATTCTTTTCATGAGAAGTTTTTCCTTCTTCATTAAATTTAATATGATAATTCCTATATATATTTTTTTCGAAGTCTACAAAGTCTCTAAATCTCATACTTATAAGCTTATTTCCATCGTTGCTCAAATAAAGCAAAGTCCTCACAAATGGAGCAAGAGGCTCAAACCTCGGGTCAAAGCAACATGGACCCTCATAATATTAAGGCTAGTTTTTCTTTACTAACAAACTCCACAAGAACCCGGCTTAAAGGGTACTTCTTTCTAATCCTCTTCATCAGAGAGCGAAGATTCTTATCGTGGTCTACAACCCTTTGCTGGTATATGGCAACAAATTCTCCATCAAACCTTTCGGCAAGCTCTTCATAGTGCTCCATAAACCAAGACCAATTCTTATCTTGCTCATCAAACAATACCATTATTTCAGACAAATTTTACTCCCCTTATTTAAAAAATTAGCAGTCTGTTATAAGTCTTACTGACTATACCTAGTGCCTTACTAATAATCCCTGTTTTTCAATAAAATCTCTGTAACAAACTCTAAAATGATTCTTTCTAGTAAAGCTATTCTTAAGAATTAAGGAAAAATCCCATATCCTTATTTGAAATTTAGACCAAATTAAAATAACATCTTTAATTATTAATCACAGAGGAAACTATAGTTTCCCAAAGCATCCAACAGAGCACGAAAAAAATGTTAAATACCAGCACACGCTAACATAAACGTGCATTCATTGACTTCAAGAAGCCAAGCAATATTCCTATACCAAATATAACTCAAAGGTTTTATTCGAGGAAACATCAAAATTTGCAGAGCGTAAAAATGGCCGTCAAGACTAAACCAAATAAAAAACGAGAGAAAGTTTCTCGACCTAGAGAAGCCAGAGAAAACACTAAGAAAAACACAGCGAGCAAGGAGGACAAGACAGCCTCTTCGAAAACTAGAACCAAAAAATATCTAGAACTCTCCAACAAATATCTCGCCGAAGCCGAGGAACTCTACAAAAAGGGCGACCTCCCACAGTCAGGAGAAAAATACTGGGGAGCCACAGCAGCCCTCCTCAACGCCATCGCCGAGAAAAGGAAATGGCCGCATTACAGCCATAGAGACTACGCAGACATTGTGGAGAAGCTCTCCGAACAGCTAAAAGAACCCCTCGGGCCACTATTCGCAAACACAGAACGCCTACACGCAAACTACTACCACAACTTCCTATCCCCACTCAACTTCGAAGCACACAGACAGCAAACCCTCAAACTCATAGAAAAACTGAGAACACTACTCACACAGGAACAAGAAGCCCCACAATAACAATAGCGGATCCCCAGCTATCCAGCCCCTGAGCAAGTATACCTTTCCTTCCATAAGCTTCCCCATAACCGGATACACTTCGAAACTCAGGATCTCGAGGACCGTCAAACCTATCAACACAACATCTAGCTCGTCGTAAACAAGCACATGGGTATGAAACTGCCTACCTATAACCTCCACAACCCCCACATATTCATCAAGCCCCGCAGAAAACCCGCGGTCAAAAAAACAGCCTCTTCCCAATCACGGGAAGCACAAGTTCCTCCGACAACACGACAAGGCCGGCTCCCTAAGCGCTCTAGTGAAGAACCCAGAAACGCCGAAGACCAAGATCCATACCAAGATAACAAAAAGTTAAAAAAGTAGCACTAAGAGCTACTTCCGCGGATGAGACCCAAGACCCACATGAAGGTCACACGTAAAGGCCAAGTCACCATCCCCCTGCCAATCCGCAAAGCCCTAGGAATAAAAGAGGGCGACATCCTGACAGTCAGGGAAGAAGACGGCAAAGTAATTCTTGAGAAAATCGATCTCCCAGAGCCAGGCCAGCCGGTCGGCCGAGAAGCCTACGAGGAGCTCATAAGGGAGCTGGATAAGGTACGGGAAGCTCGGCGCTGATACTAGATCGCAATGGCTCGGCTAGGTAAAATTTAACAATAAAATAGCCTATTACATTTATTAAATGTCAGACACACGTTACGTTGACGACAGGAAAGGGGTGAGAAAAGCTGTCAAAGTGCCGATTGAAGAGCATGAGAAGCTGAATGAGGATTTACATGACCTAGCTGTTATCGCTGAGCGGAAAGATGAACCAACAGTTCCTCTTGATGAAACCATAGAGAACCTGAAAAAGCAGGGCATCTTACCAAGTTCTCTATAGCAAGCCCATACACAAAGGGAGTCTACTAGACAACTATCTCAACCAGCTCCTTCTCTTCTTTTATTTTCTCTGCCTCCTCCGGGAAAGCCTCAAGATAGCCCATGATAGCTTCCTTTATGTTTTCAAGTGCCTCCTCCCTAGTCTCACCCTCACTAATACATCCAGGCAACTCCAAACACTGAGCAGAATACCCGCCCTCCTCCTCCCTCCTCAAAAAATAGTAAACCTCAACTTTCCAGCCATGACAAAAATTTCACCAACACAGCTTATTTGTTTAATGCTCATCTAGGAACAAAATAAAGAGGAGATACTCAAAAACAAAAACAAAAACAAGAACCATTATTGTCATGAGAAAGCCCTCGCGCACGTTAACTACAGATAATGATATGTTCGACTCAATGAGCACATCCTTTTAAAAACACTTTAACCATATATTCCTCTACAAACCATAATTACACTTAGAAACTTTACCTAAAGGTCTCAGCTAGAATATTCAAGTATATGCAGATTCCCTAGGCCTCACATCATAAAAAATAACTCTACAAGGCTCATGGTCACTGTATATTATCCTGTATTTTCCTACTCTAACCTTTTTCAAACCTTTATATGGACCC
>Ga0080005_122214_pt1 | contig 11529 bp, 4 predicted proteins | sample JossMetagenome_2_FD_69208 | JGI IMG/M metagenome (GOLD analysis project Ga0080005, IMG submission 69208) | Hot spring sediment microbial communities from Joseph's Coat, Yellowstone National Park, USA - JC3_ASED (SPADES assembly) (version 2) | ecosystem: Environmental > Aquatic > Thermal springs >... | reverse complement strand
GGGAGCGGCGTCAAGGCGCTTGTGGTGTTGCCTGATGAGCTGTACCGGGACCTGCCGCCTGTGGCGAAACAAGCCGTGGAGAAATACGTCGTAAAGGCTGTTTTAAACGACGTGGAGTTCCTCCACGAGGTCGTAAGGCGGTACTCCGGTTGCGGCGACGGCTACAAAGAGCTGGCGGAGAAGATAGCGCAGTTAGACGGCGGGTATACGCTGGCCGCCAGATACGCTGGCCTCTGGCTGAGGGACAGCGGGTGTAGGGTGGAGAGTGTGGAGAGGGCTGTGGAGGAGGCGAAGAGGGAGCCGAAGCTCTTACTTGCCAACTACATTTGGCACGTGTTACTTCGTGGTAGTGGCGACTTGGCTAGGAAGGCCGCAGTGCCGCTCCTACTCCACGCGCGCTTCGGCCCGGTGCCGGTCGGCGTGACGTATATCACAAAAGCGGTGAAAAACGGAGTCTGGCGTTTCTTAAAGCCGGAGGATCTGAAGTATGTTGCCTTGGAGTCCTTGAGGGAGGACGAGCTGGAGCCCATAGCCGAATGGCTAGCCCAGCGGCACGAAGACCTCGTGGAGGATGTGTTGAAAGATCTCGCCGGCCTAAACGGCGAAGAGACTAGGGAGCCCTACAGAGAGGCCTTAGGCGACTTAATCAAGGCGCTGGACTGGGCCCGCGGCAAGGCGTTGAAAGAAGGCGACAAAGTCCTCGCCGAGCTCGGAATTCCTGAGAAGGGCCGGAGACTAGAGACAGCTCTGCTGGCCTTTGTCGTCAGGAGGCTTGCCGCTGTTTTCAGAAGCGGCGAGAGTAGACGTTGCTGGCGCAGGGTGGCCTTCATCGCTGGTCACGCGCTGGCTTGGTATCCCGTGTTGTCTAAGAGGGAGCAGTTGCCGAAGAACGCCGTAAGGGTTCTAGGAGATGCAGTGGAAACCTGCGCCGTGGACGACTACTTGACGATAGACGGCAAGATACCGCCGCTTTTGATATATGTGGCACGTCTGGCATCTATAAGGGAATTTAACATACTCTCCTCCTTCGCCGACAAAGAAACCATAAAAGAGGCGAAAAAAGTAGCAGAGAAGCTGTTGGCAAAATGGAGAAGGATGGGGTTCACACTACCCGAGTCCTTTTATGCCTTGGGCCTGGCGGCGTTGGCGGCCGGGGACGAAGTGGATGGAGAGATGGCTGACCTGCTACTTTACGCGGCGTCTGCTACGGTGCAACTAGCGGCGTATCCGGCGGCTGTGTTGCCAGTTTTGGCGGCATTGAGGCCTCTGGGCGAAAAGGCGCGGCATAGATACGTCTCTCTGTTGGCCGCCGCCTCAGAGTTAATGGCGCTGGATGAAGAAACTGCGCGATACATCTACAACGCGTTACAACAACTCAAATCCTGTCTCCTGGAGATGGGGCGCACCTGGCCCCTGGTTGAGACCGTCAGCGCCTACTCAAATCTGCTGACAAAACACATTATACACATCGAGGATCTCTGGAAGGAGGCTGTAGCTGATATGTGTCGGCTGTACGGTGAAGTTAAAAATCGCAACGCCGTAGCGCTGGACCGCGGCCTTTCGGCAGAACGCTTATTTGACGCCGTGGCTGAGACACGTGTGTTGGCAACAGCACTACACAGTGATGTCTTGGCATCGCTTGTGCAGAGACACTGCGGCTTAGGCGACATCGTAAAAGAGGCCGAGGCCGTGAAGAACATATTAGACAAAGCGGTGGCCCATCCAGACGAGCTGAGAAAAATCGCTGAAAGCAACTCGGAGTTCGCAGAGTGGGTTGCAGCGCACACCCCCACAGGCGACGCCAGAAAAGTGGTCGAGAATTTGAGGGCTTTGCTCACGTACGAGCTGGCTTTCTACAAACTTGTTCATGCCCTTGACGAGAAAGGCAAGTTAGACAATATGAAGCTAAAAGAAGCCGTAAAGGACTTCAAAAACGCCGCAAAAATACGCAAAAAACTGAATCAACGGAGAGACTACCTTGCCGCATGCAGTTGGGCTCTTAGAGCCTGCATCCTAGTAGCAAAAAACTGGGCAAGGCTTCAGGAGAGAGCCAGGGGGTTCTGGGAGCTGTGGAGGAAGACGGAAACACGTATTAAGCCAACCACAGAATATTTAGAGGTTGTTACCATCATACTCGGTGAATACCTGGTATATCTGGCGGCCTCCGGCGACAAGGACAGGGCTGAGAGGCTACTGAAAGAACGGCTGTGGTTGCTGGACTACGACCCGCGGGTCTCTGTGACTACTCGGCTTATGCTTAGGCTTTTCGGCGTGGGGGAGGGGGCGAGGCAGGTAGAGGTCGTGGATGTGTTTAAGCCGCGTCTTTCGCCGGAGCGTCTGCCGGCTTCATCGATGCTGGCTGGCCGCCTGCAGAAGGACAAAGTCCCTGTAGAATGCGCCAAATTTATCCCGCCGTGGCCTGAGGCGCTATACGCTGTTGCCACCTCTGTGAAATTCAAGTCCGAACTCTGCGTTGACGCCGCGGCGTCCGCCGCAGGCAATCGAGTAGCCGCCGAGAGGTTAAGATCAGTTTTAAGATCAGCTATAGAGAGCGAGGCGTCGGAGGCGCGTCCCTTGCTGAATAAGGCGGACGGGAGAACCCTAGTGGAAGTCCTGGCACATGAGTCCTCTCCGGCACAGCTCGCCTTCATGTTGCTGGCGGCTGTGGAGGGTAGGGCAGACGCGGTTAGGCTACATGGCCTGTGGAGCTCTGCGGCGTATAAGGGCACAGTGCTTCAGCCACTTTTCCGCGCCGTCTACGAGAACTGCGGCAACCTAAGTAGCGAGGGCTGCAAGATAGCTCTGTTGAAGCTCTACTACTTCCACTTCTAGCGGCGCCTCCCGCGGCTGGGCCTTCCCCAAGGCAACGGGTCTCAAGACTGTTTGACCTCAGCTCCAGATGTGGATATAACTACATTCTGTAGCCCCGGCATGGCGTTTAATACCGAACACCGTTTTGGAATTCCACTTTGCGACTATACAAGACAGCCCTCCGGCCCCCTGGCACTTCACAGCTCCTCCGACACATCTGCCCTCTTGTCTCCCAGCTTCTCACGGCGTGTTTCCTCAGCTCTGTTACGGCCTCTTGGTGACCTGTTTGCAAGCGAATCAGCCTTCACGGAGTTTCTCCCCAAAACCCGAGCGCTATAGCCACAGCTGTCCAGACGGAAGGCGCCTAGCTCATTCCGGAAGTACTTCCTCCAGACAGATTCATCCCAAAACTCAACAAACGCCCCAGCTATACAGATGTCTTTATGCAGTATAAGAAGTTTTCTAGACTTATGGAGGCCTTTTTATGCATCTTCAGAACGCTTAAATGGCGTCCATGGGATGCAATATCAAGGTTGTTAGTTGGATCATAAATCCGATAATGTGTAACCGTGGGAGACCGTGAACAGAGGAAAAGTGTACTTGAGAAGCACCTAGAGAGGGTACGGGAAGGCTCCTAGGGGAAGTCCGTAGAACGTGATTTAAAGATAACGGGGGGCGAGGCCGAGCCGGAGAAATCCAAGATGCCCGGTGGTAACAGAAGCTGTGGGAGTACATCAGGTGGGAGTTCGGGAAATTCGGAATACCTCTCAACTTAGGTTCCCTCTCCGCCAAACTGGTTAAGACAAAGGCGGCTCTGAGAAGAGGAGATAGGCAAAAGGTGAAGGAGGCAATAGCCGCGTCATGTAGCGTCTCGCACCTCTCGGCTGGGGCGGGAGGAGGTTGTGAAGAGAATCGCGACGTGTCTAGAGCTTACCCCCGCCGACGGGGAGGAAGCCCTCCGGCAGATTGCATGTGGAAAACCAGCGTAAATACGCAACCCAGCGAGATTACGTCGTCGAGTTTGGCGTCGCCTACTTCTCTTCTGCCCCGCCGTTGACGTAGGCGCCGTATTTGTTGAGATCCGCTACATACCCAGCACATAATGAGGGCGTTATTTTAAACGCTAGAAATAAATATAATGGAGAAGTACAATCTTTCACTATGATCGGCACTATATGGACGCCGTGTTTAGACCGCGTCAAAGAGGTACTTAGTGGGGAGGGTTTTAGGGATACTCCGTTGCAAGTTTGGAAGCCGGGACAGGTCTTTGGCCTTGTAAAGCCGCTAGATGACGTATATGAGGTTCATGTCAGAGGCTACCAAGATGGAACTATCGATGCCGAGATTGAGGTGTCGCGGGAATATCTAGAACACCTAGTCTACGGCTCCTACCCCTATGACCATTACCTCTTGGAGATACTAAAGAAGTACAACATCCCCCATAAAGTAGCGAAGCCGGTAGAGAGTGCGCAAAAGCTGCCAAAGCCGGCTACCCTAATTCCGTGGAAGCCATTGTTGCTCATCGCCGCCGTAGTTGGAGTGATAGCATTCATCGCCGCAACCTCATCAAGCGATGGCGACAACTTTTAAGAAGAGCCCGCCTGAGGTAATTCCGTCGCCGGCTCTCAACTATAGTCAATCATCTCGCCGTCATGCAACGCCGGCTCATTAAGCGTCTCATATCACACCACGAACCAAATGCGTTGGAATCTGAAACACATGCCGGCGCGATTACGCCGAAATTTAAACAATTGTCTGCTGGGCGCTTCGCCAAGATGGAGACCGCCAAAAATCTCGACGACTGTGGGTTGTATGAGAAGCTGACGAATTATAAATACCACAGAAGCTGAGGTATGGAACGCTTTGAGGTAAACTTTTCGTTCAGATGCGCCGTGGATTTCCCTCTGCGGGATGAGCTGGAGTGTTGCGACATAAGGTTGAGAGTTAACGGCGGTGTCGTCCGCGGAACTGCGACTGTACACGCTTCGAATAGTGAGGAGGCGAAGCAAAAAGGACGTGAGCTGGCTGAGGTTGTTGCCTCGGCCCTAACCCTCGTATTCGGGAGAGCCTTTTCTGTTGAGCAGATAAACGTGTACCAAGCTAGCCAACGGCGTGAGGGAGATAGGCAGGTGATAGAGGCGAAAGATGTAGCTCTCATGTACGACCAGGCCAAAGCGGCGTCGTGGCCTATGAATTGGAAAGAATCGGTGGCTAGGTATATTCAACTTTTAACTGCGAACAGAGAGAAGCCGGGGTCGAAGGAATTTATAAGGGTGCTCAGATGGTGGATAGCTGGCGACGTAGACGACGACCCTCTGGACAAGTTCCTCAAATTTTACATTGCGTTTGAGCTTCTAGCCGCCGCGCAGGGGTATAGGAAAAAATACCCCGACTGGGTCAAGAGATTCTGCAACGACTATGACATAACGTATAGAATTAACAAAGAGTGGAGATTATCTGACATCCGTAACTCCTTAGTGCACGAGCCCGGAAAAGAACGTGAAGAGGCGGAGAGACTGGCGGCGCAACATGCCGAGAGGTTCGGCCTAGAACTCCTAGAGGCCATAAGGAAGGTCATCCTCCAGCCCTCTGGTCCTCCTGTTGACGCCTCGGCATCTAAAAACTGTGAGACCGAGAGCGGTTGTGGGGATCAATAAAGGCTTTCCCAACCTCAGCTACGTAGGATCTCCCATCTCTCAAGGCCTCAGGTACTCCTCCAGATGTTCCAAGCGGCTTAGGTTACGGCAACGTCTCATGGACCTCGTAGGCTTACTGCCAAATGTGGAGCCGCTCATACGGCGCCTCAACCGCCACGCGTAACGCCCCGGCCTAGAAAGCCCCTTGGCGGTATGTGATAGCTCGTTGGGTAACGTTAAATTTTATTCGGTGTATGTACTTATGACTTCTTGGCGTTGTCATGAGCATTGTGCAGAGCTTCTGGGTATTTCTGGGGCTGTGGCGCGTTTTGTGGATAGGCTTATCGATAGGGAACTTGATGAGGTTTTGAGGGAGGAGGGGGCGAGGGGTCACGACGCCGTGTGCGGCTTGTTGGCATCGCCTATTACGGCTGCCGGCGGGTTGGGTCTCAGCGTGGCCACGCTACACGGCGTGGATCTCCTATACGAGATCCTTAGGCGATACGGCAGACTCGACGAAGAGCATCTAAAGGCGGCTGTGCTCCACTGTGTGTTAGACTGCGCAGATCAGAGAATGGTTAGGTGGGACGGCACCTACCTCTGGAGGAAACACCCCCTCGAGATGTTGCGGCTGTGCCGCGACAGAGTTGTCGAGAGGTGGAAGGAGCTGTACCACCGCTACTTCTTATTTGGCTACCCCTACCCCACCCTTAAGCGTATTGAAGAACTTGCAGGTCTCGCGGAGGCTCTTTTGAGAAATGAGCTGGAGAGGTGTCTCCTAGAATGCGTAGTGCCTGAAGCCGAGGGCAAGGGCGCGCCTAAGGTCGGCCCATGGGCTGTTGCCGAACTTCTCAACTGCGTGAGGGAGAGGATGGGCAGAAAGGCTGTATACTGCGTAAATTGGCAGATGCTTCCACAAGCCTCAGCTGCGACTAAGATCTACGCGGAGCTCAGCAAAGGCCGCGTAGTGGCGGTGAGCTTCGCCGAAGGCTACGGCTGTGGACAACCATTCATAGAGACAAAAAGTTTAGAAGAATTCGTTGAAAAACTTCTGTCTCTTTGCAGATAATAGCTTTTTCACTGCGTTAGGCGACGCAGAAAGCGTCCTAGCCACAGCGGTCTTCCCAGCGCCATGGGGCCGTACAGTGGTGCAACGCCAAAGGGCTCAGTCGCGCCAATCGGCCCGACGTCTCTGAAGACGGGACGCATGTAGGCATTTTACTCCCCGGTTAGAGGTGTCTTCCCCAGCGAGGCGAGAAAGTCGGAGCCGTAAGCAGCCAGGTACCGACCGTTAGCGTAAGCTTTTTATCGAGTCTCCACGCAGTTTTTATGGTCTTGCTCTTCGGCCGTCTCTACGAGCTTAGGGCCGAGAAGGCGGCGGAGGGCGGGGCGAAGGTGGTTGTGGTGGGGCCGCCCTGCGCCGGGAAGACCACCTTCATCAAGCAGTTTCTTGAGCCGAAGCTGAAGGAGAGGTTTGGAGACTCGTCGAGGGGGGAGGAGGGGACGGCGGGTTTGGCGCCCGGGAAAGAGAAGGCGCAGGTGGACCTCAGGGAGGTGATTAGGCGGATCTTCGCTAGGCGGTACGTAAGCGGTCGTGAGGCCGCCGAGGAGCTCAAGGACATAAATGGCGCAGACCACCTCATGGCCTTTAAGAGGTTGCCTCGAGACTTCGTGGAGTATCTGAAGGAGCGGTACCGCGGGTACTCTCTCTACCTCTTCTACATCTCGCCTGACGCTGGGGAGGACGGGGATGTGGTGGAGAGGTTGTTGAAAGCTGCGGAGAGGGTCGACGTCGAGTTTAAGTGGCTTGGGCTGGAGTACGTGCCTCCCGGCGTGGCGGCTATGCTGAAGGAGCGGGGCGAGGACTACGTGGAGGAGCAACTGAGGCTTTACAGAGAGGTTTTGAACGAGTTCGGCGCCGCCGGGGACAGACTCGCCAAGCTACGGGAGCTGGGCAAAGACGCCGTGGAGAAGGCCGGCGAACGCGTGCTTGAGAAGTTCGCAGGTGTTGCGGAGGAGCTGGCAAAGGCCTTGTTGCCCCTCCTCCCCGGCGGCGTCGTGGTCGGTGCAGTGATGGGCGTCGCCTCTTACTTTCTATCCGGCCACAGGAAGTGGCGCGACTGGATAAGGCTGTTGGCCGACTGGTCTAGGCTAGACAGCCGGCTTAGAGACCTCGCGGCGGCTCACATAGCGCTGGAGCTGGGCGTGGGGAAAGAAGAGGTGAGAGACGTGTTGGATTCTCTTAGCAACAAAGAGCTGGAGAAGCTTGAGGGGAAGGTTAAGGAGTTGTACGACAAGGTGGAGGAGCTTTGGGATGAGGTAATTGCGCAGACGTTGGCGAAATACGGCGACGTGTATACCAGGCGGAGGGCTGAGGGGTTGCGCGTCACGTATCACAAGGTGGTTGACGCCGGTGTTGAGTACCGGCTTGTGACCGCCGGCCGCTTCACGGAGGAGGCCGAGGAGGTGAAGAAACTCCTCGTGGAGAGAGGTTTCGTGGTGGTTGCGGGGAGTAGGGGCATTGGGAAATCCACCCTGGCCGCCTACGTGGCCTACGACATGTTGAAGAAAGGCGATGTGGACTACGTGGTGAAGATAAAGAAGCCAATAGACGTGTCGGAGGTGGACGTCTTCAAGACGGTCGGCCGGAGGGCGTTGTTGATTTTTGATATTTATCCGCGGGAGGTGTATCTAGAGAAGTTTGACCCCCGGAGGCCGCTTGAGGAGCTCTACGGCTCTGTAGAGGTTTTGCTTTCTCTTGCGGCTCTAGCGGAGCGCAGCCGCGAGGCGGGGGCCGGGCTATACGCCTTGGCCGCCGTCCACGACAAGGCGCTGGCGGAGACCCACAAGGGGAAGGCCGTGAAGGAGTGGCTTGAAGGGGCCTTTTTCTACGTTCCACGGCTGAACACGCCGGAGTTCCTCGCCGGGGTTTTGAAAAGCTACGCCTGCCCAAATGAAGACGACTGTTGCCTCGACAAAGTCGACATTGAAAGACTTGTTAGCCTCATCTCAAGCCACGACGCCTACACGCTAGTCGCCAAATACGCCGGCCTCTGGCTGAGGGAGCGCGGATGTGATGCAGGTGACGTGGAGAGGGCTGTGGAGGAGGCGAAGAAGGAGCCGAAGCTCTTCTTCGCCAACTACATCTGGCACGTGTTGCTTCGTGGCAGTAGCGACTCGGCCAGGAGAGTTGCGGTGCCGCTTCTGCTCCACGCCGTCTTCGGCCCGGCGCCGGTCGGCGTGACGTACGTCACGAAGGCGGTAAACGACAGAGGGATTTGGCGCTTCTTAAAGCCGGAAGAGCTGGAAGACGCCAGACTGGAGTCTCTGAGGGAAGAGGCGCTGGAGCCCATAGCCAAATGGCTTGCACAACAACACGAAGACCTCCTGGAGGAGACGCTGAGAGACCTAGCTGGCCTAAACGGCGAAGAGGCAAGGAAGCCCTACAGAGAGGCTTTAGGCGACCTAGTCGAGAGACTGGACTGGGCCCGCGACGAGGCGTTGAAAGCAGGCGACAAGATCCTCGCCGAACTCGGCATCTCCAAGGAGGCATTAAAGATATGCAATAAAATCCTCGCCGAACTCGGCGTCCCAGAAGAGGATCTGGAATTGGGAACGGCTCTGCTGGCTTTTGTGAACCAGAGACTCGCCGCTGTTTTCAGAGGCGACGAGAGTAAGGGTTGTTGGCAGAGGGTAGCCTTCGTCGCCGGCCACGCGCTGGCTGGATATCCCAAGTTGCCTAAGAGGGGACGGTTGTCGAAGGACGTTGTAGAGGCTTTGGGAGACGCCTTGAAGCCTTGCGCCGTGGATAAGTATTTGGTGATAGACGGCGTGATGCCGCCGCTTTTAATAGGCGTGGCTCAACTAATGCCCATAAGAGAGTTAAACATACTCTCCCCCTTCGCGGACACTGAGACCATAGACGATGTAAGGAAAACGGCAGAGGGGCTATTGGCGAGGTGGAGAAGGAGAGACCTTAACCTCCACGAGGCCTTCTACGCCCTGGGTTTGGCGGTATTAGCCGCCAGGGGTAAAGTGGATGGGAAGACGGCTGACCGGTTGCTCCACGCGACATCTTTTGCGGTGCAGGAAGTGGCCCATCCAGCGGCTGTGTTGCCGATTTTGGCGGCATTGCGTCCTCTGGGCAAAAAGGCACCGCATAAATATGTCGTTATGCTAGCCGCCGCCTCAGAGCTGAGGACGCTAGATCCAGAAACTGTGCGGTACATCTACGACGCCTTGCAGCAACTCAAAGACCGCCTCACTGAGACAGGTCACCTCTGGCCTCTGGCGGAGGCTATACGCGCCTACTCAAACCTGATGAGAAGACATCCAGAGCACATCAGGGGTCACAGGAAGGAGGCGGTGGCTGATATGTGCGAGCTGTACAGCAAGGTTAGAGAGCATAGCGTAGCAACGGCGCCTGGGAGCGGCCTCTCGGCGCAACTCCTGTTCGATACCATAGCCAAGGTGTATGTGTTGGCTGTGGCTTTGAGAAGTGGCGACTTGACACAACATGTGCAGTGGCACTGCGGCTTAGGCGACCTCGAAGAAGAGGCCAAAGACGTAATGTGCATGTTAGACATGGCGGAGGCCTGTCCAGAGGAGTTGATAAAAATTAAAGAAGACTTCGCCGATTGGGTGAGGGCGCGCGACGTCACAGAGGACGCCAAGAGGGCGATTGAAGATTTGAGGGCTCGGCTCACGCATGTGTTGGCCCGCTACAAGCTGAATCATGCACTAGACGCGGAGAAGCTGGAAGAAGCTGCAAAGGAGTTCGAAAAGGTGGCTGAGATCCGCAAAAGACTGAAGCATTGGGGAGGCTACCTCATCGCCCGTAGTCTTGCTCTTAGGGCCCGTGTCTTTGCCGCAAGAAGCTGGGGAGAGCTTCTCGAAAGAGCTGAAGGCTTCTGGGATCTGTGGGAGGAGGTGAAAAAACACCGTAAACCAACCGCCAGATATTTAGCGACGGCGGCCCTCCCACTTGGCGAATATCTAGTCTACCTAGCGGCCTCCGGCGACAGGGGAAAGGCAGAGGAGTTGTTGAAAAAGTGGCAGTGGTTGCTGGACTACGACCCACGGGCCTCTGTGAATGCTCGGCTTATGCTTAAGCTTTTCGGCGTAGGGGAGGGGGCGAAACTGGAGGAGGTTGTGGACGTGTTTGAGTCTTTACAGGAGTTTCAGCCGGCTTTATGGTTGCTGACCGGCCGCCTGAAGAAAGATGAGGCCTTGAGGAGATGCGAGCAACGACCCAAGCCCGAAGACTGCGTCGACGCCGTGGAGGCCGCTACAGGTGATCAAGAAGCCGTTGGGAGATTGAAATTTGAAATAAAGTGGGAAGTGTCGGTGGCGTCTCTCTTGCTTGATACGGTGGACGGGAAAACCCCAGTGGAGGTTCTGGCGCCTAAATACCCTTCGGCACAGCTTGCCTTCACGTTGCTGGCGGCTGTGGAGGGGAGAGTCGACGCAGTTAGGCTTCACGGCCTGTGGGGCTCCGCGAGATTTAGGAAGCCCCTACTTCGACAACTTTCCCATGCAGTCTACGAGAACTGTGGCGACTTAAACAGCGAAGAGTGCAGGATGGCTCTGTTGAAGTTGTATTACTACCACGTTTAGCGGCGCCTTCCGCGGCTGGGCCTTCCCCAAGGCGGTTGGTTTCAAAGCTACTTGATCTCGGCGCTATGGATATAGCCCCTTCACGAGCCCCGGCGCAACGTTTCAGCCTGCGTATCACTGCGGCTCTTCACGACAAGCCTCTGCCGACCTATATGCAATGGACAGCAGGAGACCTGGCGTCTATAGTTTAGAATTAATCATCCAGAGAAGATTTCGTCTACTATCTCCTCAAGCGTTGCAACTGCGGTTTTCTTGTCGATTTTCTGTTTTTGGAACAGCTTGTAGATGATGTACGTGGCCAGCTCCAGCGTCGCTAGTTTTTCCAGCTTCTGGGCCGCCTCTGGGGGGCACCCGCGGTCGCATTTCTCGTTTATTTCTACGTATTCCATGTACAGCGCCATCATTATCTCGTGGAGCTTGTCTAAGACTTCGTCTCGGCTTTCGTAGAGGAGGTCCTCTAGAGTTT
>Ga0080005_127377_pt1 | contig 11540 bp, 14 predicted proteins | sample JossMetagenome_2_FD_69208 | JGI IMG/M metagenome (GOLD analysis project Ga0080005, IMG submission 69208) | Hot spring sediment microbial communities from Joseph's Coat, Yellowstone National Park, USA - JC3_ASED (SPADES assembly) (version 2) | ecosystem: Environmental > Aquatic > Thermal springs >... | reverse complement strand
CGGCGCGGAGCTGTCCGCTGTCGCGGAGCTCCTCATAGGCTGTGCTGAGCTCCTCCATGGCCCTCTCAATGTACCTCTCAACGGCCGCCCTGTCAGAATCTGGCATCGGCTTAAATACGTTTCTCATCAATTCCGCAAGCGACAAGATTCCCTCACACTCCACTATAGAGCGTAGCGGATAAGGCTAATTAAGGTATTGCTCGCATGGCAATGTGCTAGCTATGCGTGACTGCTCTCAGGCAGATATTTTAATTAACTTTTTGCGGCGCATATATGCGAGGGGCTGTAGAAATGTCGGCTCCAAGCGGTTCGCGTCCAGCTTCGGTTTCACAACAGGAGTTCGCGTTGAGGTATGTCTTGCTTCCAAGGGTGAGGCCGATGATAATCGGCAACATCCCATACCTCCTGATCGATGACTATATAGCGGCCTCCATAGCCTCAAAAACTCATGACTACCGCGACAAGCAGTACCTTAACGCCACCATTAATGCGGCGTTAGCGAGCGAGAAGGCTGTAATCAACTCCTTGAACAGCCCCGCGCTGGCCCCAGGCTTCAACTTCTATGCCGACGCCCTCGCCTCGATCGTTAAGGAGATGATACTGAGGGCCTTCAAGATGAAGTACCCAGACCTCCCGTTGCCTAAACTCGAGAAGTATGAGGAGAAGGGGGCATTTGATGAGATAGCTGAGCTCATTTACACGAAGCTCATTCATGAGCTGAATAGGGGATACGACCGCGACTCGGTCGAGAAGATGGCAAGGCTCGCGGCGGCCGAGCTGTTACTACAGGTGTACATTAAGTTCTTTGAGGACATGGGGGTCATAAGGGTGCTGTTATGATGTCGGCAGGGCAGGCTCAGCAGGCGGGCGAGAGGAGGGCTCAGCTACCTCTCGCGACAGACGTTGAGAGGCTCGTCGCCATTCTAATGGCGCCCCAGGCCAGCCTGTCAAGGAAGCTCTCCGCCGCGGAGAGGCTCTACTCGCTCATCCCGACGTATGTATGGCGTATGCTGACTATAACGGCCATAAAGCTGTTGGGCAAGGACGCACTCCTTGACGATAAAAGCGACAATTACAAAGACAAGAGAAGGCTTTACGCCGACACGTTAAAGTCACTGCTCAAGTTCATGGAGAAGACTAGAGAAGAGATCGTTGAGGTCAAGTTACCCCCTATTTCCATTCCTGAGGGACTTGAGACATATGCTGTGCCAGAGATAAGGAACATGGTGGCCGAGACCCTCACGAACTGGTTTTATGAAGCCACAAGGGAGGCAAGAAGAAGTTGGAAGCCGCTCTCATATGATACCGAGAGGGCAGGCTATCTTCTGCTGATCGGCTTTGCCGCCCTCGTTATCGTTAATGGGCTCAGACAGCTTGTTAGTATCGTGGACTGATTCCTCGGATTTCTCAAGTTTTTTGGACTTAGGGAATAACAGAATAAGCATAGGGCCCCGTGAGGGCCCTCAGCGCGCCAGCGTCCTCACGGGCCCCCACAGGGGGTGACTCCCGACGCCCCGTACAAAGTACTGTGGCCTGCGCTTTTAAGCGTTTCGCCAAAGTGAGGCCCACGAATTTCAAGTAATCACCAATCTAAGCCCAACCCTTGCTTCTGTGCCCCTGCGTAACACCCTATATACTGTCTTCATATCAAAGGTTTCAGTGAGAGCGGTGCCTGCAGTGGGGGGCTGTGAAAGGAGAGGTTGGGACTCCTGTTCGGACTACAAGGAGGCTATAGGCTTTATAAACAGTGATAAGTTCACTAAGGAAATCAAGAAGGAGCTTGTTGTAGTGATGCCTACAAAGCCGAAGTACATCGATGAGTTCATGGCTTGGCGCCATGGAGTAGTCCTGAGGCTAAGAGCTTTGCCAAAGCCTGACGGGATAGAGATAACGACAGAAGGCCATGAATTGCCCTCAGGGAGGTGAAGTCTATGGCAAAGAGGAATGAAGAGCTGTGGAGGAAGGTCTGGGCCTACAGTCAGGAGTTCACCAAGTACATAACCAAGAAGGCCAATAATGATAACAAGATGCCACTGGCGCTTACTGCATTACTTGCATTGGACTTATATCAGTTCACAGAACCAATTCTTTCCCCTAAGTGTCCTGAGGACTACCAGGCCCAGATAGATGCACTTAAGGCCACGCTTGATAGAGTCTTGGACTTCCTGCATAGTCCCAGCTTTGACAAGGAGACTAATGATCAGCTTAGTGCAGTAGTAACTTACAGGCTGAAGTACTTCCTTGAGTTCTTAGGTAGATGTGCTGGTGTAGATATAGAGTTTGAAGTTTTATCGAACGAGGGCCTTCCAGTTATTGAGCCTTCACAGCCCGACGTTGCAGTGGCTTCACCACAGCCAGGCCCTGGCACTGTGGAGCTTGTGAAGGGGCAAGCAGAAGGTCACAGCCAGGCCTTTGCAGGCTACTATAACCAGCTCATTGGCTACATATGGCAGAAGGCTGACAAGGACAAGTACATACCGGTAGCCCTTATGGGCTTTGAAACAGCATATCTATTCATTGAGCTGGCTAATGTGCTTATATATTCTTGTCCAAACCTATTCTCAAAACAGCACTACCTGGGGCTTACTGCAGACACACTTAAGGAATTAGTGAGCCTCTTAAACTATGCTCGCACCTATACCAAACAGGCTGATAAAGACAGGCTTGCAGTTGATATAAATGATGTGGGTGTTGTCTTTTGGAGGGAGCTCTTCCTTATGCACATAGCCTGGTGCTTTGGAGTGGATATGGATGTGGTGCTTGTGCCAAAAGGAAACAGCTGGGAGCTGTCAGTAGTAAGGTATGAACTAGTTGAGCCAGCCCCTGAGCAAGGCTCCCAAGGTGCTCCACAGAAGGGAGGTGAAGCACCATGACAAGAAAAGAGAGCGGTACAAGGACTAATGCGCCCACTGATTTTGACCGCTATATGGCTAGTGCCCTTCTAGCTAATGACTACATAGCTACTATAAACAGTGTAATAGGGCTTGCCACAGACCTTAACAGGTTTCACATGGAAATAAATGACTTTCTGATTAAGAAGTTAAAGCCACCTGCTGATGTTGATTTTTCAGTGCTAACCATGGCTATAGGTCTGACATATGCGATTCAGATAATGGCCTGGCTTTTAGCTCCAATATGTCCAAGGCCTTTAGTGGCCTTCCTCGAAAGGTACCAAGGCACTCTTAGCAATGTTATGGCTTACCTGCAGTCTGGTAATGTCAATGAAAGCAATAGCAAGAAACACCTGCAGATGCTGTTAGACCGCTATCATGAATTCCATCACATTGCAAGCGGTTGTCTTGGACTACCAGTTGAAATAAGTCTTACACCTGAGTAAGGCTCCCAGGAGGCTCCTGCAGGCTAGCCCCTCCCCTACCACCTCCCTTTTCATATTTCGTTTTTGGCTCTACCGAAGTTTCTGGTCATGTATATGTGGCCAATAAATTTAGGTGTCTGTTGCTAAAAATTCCATGAGGTGATAGCGGGCATGGCAGAGGCGCAAGAAAAAATCCCGGAGCGCCTTGAGCGCGCGCTCAGGGCGCTCTCGGAGGCATATAAAGATTTTCTCAGAAGGAGCGGCATCAAGGATGAGGTCTCGATACTTTTACATGCCGCCGCAGTTTACGGATCAGTTCACATGATGGCGTACCTCGTTGGCAGTAGGTGTGAGAAGCAAGTCGCACGAGCCCTAGAGCTTTCAGAGGAGGAGCTAAGCCGCGTCACCGAGTACCTCGGCGAAGGCAAGGAGAGGGACGCCAGGAGGATTATCATTAGACTAACGATGCTAGAGGCCATAATTCGCCAAGTAGCCGCGTACTGTATGGGCATTGAGAACTGAGGAGATCAAGAAAAAGCTCTGCTCCAAGAACCCGAATGCCCTTGGTTACGCCCGCTAAACACCTTCGTCAGTATTGTCATTGTCATTATCAATAGGCTCAGACAGCTCGCCGATATCGGGAACCGACTCCTCAAACTCTTCAATAACTCTCCGCCTTGGTAACACCCCAATAAGCGTGAGGTTATTCGAGGATTCCTCCATCAATTCCTTCGAACGCTTTAGGAGATTCTTAAAGAGCATGAGAGTTGAATGGTAAAAGGCCCATGCCTTAGACGGGCTGTTTAGCTCTTTTACGAAGACCTCAACAATCTCACGGTTGCTTTTACTGCCTGGGGCGGTAGCCTTTATCCTATTCGCTAGCTCGATCAATCTTCTGGCACTACGCAAAAGGAGCCTCGTCTTCTGTCCGTTTGGGTTCTTCCCAGCTACCGTGGTTGACACCGTATATAGCTTTATGATAGCTTCAACATTATCGAGAATGAAATCTTGTGCCGTCAGTATTCTCTGCGCCATTTCCTTGATGGTGCTCTCTTTGTTCCAAGAGGCAATAGTTGAAGTTAGACGGACAATGTTACTATATGCCTTTACTGCCTCGTTAAACATATCGCTAAGAGCCTGGCCATAAGCTTCGCGATTCTCACTCATTAAGGCCTTCCCCACTCTGCTATGTAGAAGCGGCACTAATAAGCGTATAGCCAGTGTATTTGTTGTTGTATTTGTTGTTGATTTTGTTGTTGTATTTGCTGTTTATTTCACGTTGTATTTGTTGTTGTATTTGTTGCTTATAGGCTCTCTACGTACCTATACTATGTTATTTGGGATGTGCAGGCATATGCGGGTTTCTATAAACTAAGTTGTTAGTAGCTTTAGTTGTTTTCTTGTAGCTTCGAGTAAAAAGAGGCTGACGGCTTTTTAGCTTCTCTTGAGGATATATCAGCGGTGTAAGGTGTGTCACTGCCACAACGCTACAGGCTAAGCACTGCGTGGGCCCTCTTCATATTTACCTTCCTTATCTATATCCTTCTGCTACAGCACGCAACCTCCAGCGGCCCCGACGGCCTGCTTATGGCCATCCAGTACTCCCTCATCAGACACCACACTATGGCACTCGGTAACCCTTCCCTCATACAGGTTGTAACAGACCAGCTCTTTGTGGTCTCGGATAGGGGAGGACAGTACTACAGCGCTGGCTCATACGGCCTAGCCATTTTAGCCCTCCCCATAGCGGCCGCGGCCCTGCCGCCTGGGACTCACTTCAACACGCTCGGCTCCATGAGCTACGCCGACAGGCTCTTCATAGCATTCATCTCGGCTACCTTCGTCGCAGTCCTCTATAAGGAGCTGAGGAGCCTGGGCTTCGGGCAGAGGGAGAGCATATTCTCCTCCCTTACACTGGCGTTCACTACTACCCTCTGGCCCGAGAGCGAGATATTCCTCTATGCCCCTCTGAGCGCCCTTGCCCTAACGCTCTACATAGCAGAGACGTACAAGGCCATGCTCAAAAAGGGCTCATGGCTTAGGGCCGCCCTCTCAGGCGTCCTATTGGGCGTGGCCGCCTGGAGCGACTACAGCGTAATTGCGGCAATGATAGCCCTGGCGCTGGCCCTCATTATTCTTGTGATATTCGCCAAGGGCTTTGATAGGCTAAGTGCCCTGATCACCGCGGTCGTACCGCTCGACGTTGCTGCCGCCCTCCAGATGGCCACCTCATATGCCGCCTTTGGGGACCCATTCTTCGTGCCAGGGCTGGCCAAGGGAGGGTTCACCGTAGGGGTACCCATGCTTGCCCACGCGCTCTACAACCTGGTCAGCCCGTACCGCGGCGCCCTAATATATGACGGCGTGCCCCTGCTGGCCCTGGCATATGCCGTTGTGAGAAGGCGCAGGCCACTGCTCAGCACGCTGTTGCTCTCGGCCTTCCTCGCACAGCTGTTCGAAGTGAGCGCCTGGGTCTACTGGGACGGAGGGCTCAGCTACGGGCCGAGGCTGCTCCTGCCAGCGTTAGGCCCCCTCTTCCTTGTGGCGCCCTATCTCTACAGGGCCGCAAGACAGAGCATAGCCGCTAGGGCAGTCCTCACGTTCTTCCTTGCGCTGGGCTTCGCCATTAATGAGATAGGGGCGGTTGCCTTGGCAATACCGCCAGCCGCGCCAGGCAACTGGCTGGGCTTCGCCTCCCCCTGGCAGGCCTACCAGGTTTACTACGACCTTGAGCTGATAGCGAGCGGGAGAATCATAAACTGGATCACCATGAGCTTCGGCTTCCCCAACGTCCCTGGCACAGTAGCGATCATGGTTATAGCGACGCTCCTGCCAGCCCTGACAATCTATTTATACGGCCCGTGGAGCACGGCCGCGCTCAGGAGGCTCTTGCGCGCTACGGCAGTACGCCTGAGCAGGTGAAGGGCAGGCTCGGCCTCCTATATCGAAGAGTGTTTAGGTCTTTAAGCTTTCCCTGCCGAAAATATCTGCGGGACGTGAAGTGAAGCTCGAGATTCCGTATGCAGATGCGTTTGTTGAAGTGATGAACAGGGTTGAGAAGGTGCCCGAGTGCAGGGACATCCCGAAGGACGAGCTGGCGGAGAGGATGTATAAGCTCTTTGAGACCGACGATGAGTTCCTCAGCGACCTGGTTATGGCACTTGACGACATAATGGACGGAACAAGGACAGTAGATGAAGTTGCCAGGGAGGTCTGCCACGCTGTCATAAGGTTCAACAGGGTGAGGTGAAGGTGGCAGTCCTGCCTCCCGCGAACGCCTCCCCTTTTACGTTCGGGCTCTATATGGCCTTGAGCGTCGCAATTGGCGTGCTTATAGGCGTCATCTTGGGGATCTTCCTAGGCATGAGGGCGCCCCTGAGGAACCCAGTATTCCGTCCGTTCCTCCAGACAGGGCTGATCGGCATATTCTATGACGTCGACAGCGACTCACTTTCCATAGAGCCTATAGAGAGGCGCGGCGACATCTATATAACCAAGGGTAACCCTCCAGCGATCTACATACCTGTCCCAAACGCCACGCCGATAAGGATAAAGGGGTCCACGGCCACGGCGGTCTTCGGAATAAGCGGGAGCGTCTTCCGCCTCGCTACCGACCTAAAGGCGCTCCACGACCTTGGCATAGCCGAGCTTCTTATTGGCGAGAAGAGGATATCAACGGAGAGGAGCAACCCCTACAGCGAGATAGTGGACGCCGCCCGCAGGCTGGCCTCGTCTCACTCCGACTCCCTTCACTCGCTCACGGTTGACATATCTCCCGACGTGAGAATTGGCATCACGTACTCCATAGGGACGCTGGCGAGGAGGCTCGCCCAGGACGCGAAGAACTCCATGTTGTTCGTGTTCCAGGGCGCCGACTACGTCTACGCCGCGGGGAACAAAATAGAGGCACAGCTCGCGCGCATATATGGCGCCAGGGCTGGCTCGCCTGCCTGGCTCAGGTACCTTGTCCTTGTCGCGCTGATCGGCCTCGCGATGCTCATAGTGATGCAGGCGCTTAAGGGAGCGCCGAGCGCCATGCACGCGGTAGGCGGCGTAGTCACCCACATACTGACAACAACATCGCCGTGAGGTGACGGCCTTGGTTTACTACGAGCTTTACTTCGACCCAGAGAGGATGTTCAGGTACGGCCTCGGCGTCATATTCAAGAACGAGGAGGGGCCCGACACGCTCGCCAAGCTGAACGCCGCGCTCTTCAAGAAGGGGATGTTCGGCAGGGGCCTGAAGCCGACCATACTCTCGCACATCTACGGCTCCATCTACGGGTTTCACTTGTTCACCTCGGACTACCTCGTCAATAGCCCCCGCATCAAGTTCGTTAAGTACGAGAACCCGACCGTCCTGTGGTTCACGTCTCACATCATGAACATCCTTCACCAGCTGTCAACGAGGCCAGGGTACTACGTCATGCTTTCCTGGGCCTTCGCGGTCCCGAGCAGGTACTTCAGGAGGCCTGGAGTCCTGGGGCCGTGGCTCCGCCTTGTGACCAGGGAGTACGACAGGGCCTCCGAGGGGGAGAACCCTGTCTTCTCGCTGGGAGGGCGGCACGTAGACGGGAACCTGCTCTTTGAGAGCCCAGACATGATAGCTGGCTCGCCGTTCGGTCTGGCCGCGCTTACGCTAAAGGAGGTAATGATCGCTATCACCTGGGTCGACAGGAGCTGGTACTCGGACTTCCTCGAGAGGCAGCTCACAAGGAACGTGAGCGGCGGCAAGGTGGAGGCGATAAAGGTGGAGGGAGGTGGCGGCAGTAGTGGCAACCGCAACGCTCCAGCAAAGTGAGTACGCGCCTCCGTGCGACCTTGTAATCCTGGTGTGCCAGGACAGCGGTCAGTTCGGGCTCCGCGTCGGCCAGAGGGTCGAGGCCGACTCAAGGTTAGGAGGCTGTGAGGTAAAGAGGGCGCGCCCGAGCCCCTGCATCTACACCGCCGATACCTCTACGAGGATCGAGTACGCTCGGATGCCAAGCGTCGAGAGGCATGGGGAGCTCGTGGTCGCAAGGGACTCAAGCAAGGTCTACGTTTACCCAGCCGACGTATGGGACCGCGTAATGGATGACTACATAAACCCGATGATCGCGGGCGACCCGCCAGCCGAGCCTGGGCTCCTGCTCTACGGCCCGCCAGGCACTGGCAAGACGCAGATGTTGGAACTTATAGCGAACATGACAGGGTTCGCCACTTTCAGGCTCGGCCCTTATAACGTCTACTCGAAGTACGTCGGGTCCTCCGAAAGGAACCTGCAGGCGACGCTGGAGAACGCGCTGAGGGAGGAGCCATCTATTGTGTTGCTTGACGACGCCGAGTGGCTCCTGACGTCGAGGAGCCTCACAGAGGGCGAGTCCGAGGCCTATGCGCAGGTCAGGGTTAACCTCTTCAACTACTTTTTCGGCTACATGCAGAACCTGAAGAACTCGAGGAAGCGGGTCCTCATAGTTGCGGCCACCAACATGTCTCCGTCCGCCATAGATCCAGCCCTTAAGAGGTCTGGGCGCTTCGGCAGGCCAGTCTTCATCCCCCTGCCCTCATATGAGACATTGTTAACGTACTTTAAGGCGAGGGGGATGGACGAAAAGGAGGCCGACAAGGCCGCCAGGTACCTGGCCAGCATGGGGGCCTCCCTCGCGGACGCAGAGGCCTACTTTGAGGCGTGGACGAAAAGGAGGCCGTTCAAGTTCGAGAGCACCGAGGGCAGGGGCTACGTGCGCCCCGTGCCGCCGCTCCCCGTTACCCTCAACTCAGACGAGCGCAGTGAAGGCGTGAAGAGCGTTATGGACAAGCTGGGGCTCACACCAAGGGCGCTCAGCTCAAGCTCGACGAGGGTCGGGCTCATAGGGCCAGCGCCCTTCTGGGAGGCGCTGATAGTCGACCTGCTGTTAGAGCACGGCAGGGGAAGCATAGTGGTCAGCGACGCCAGGTACGTCGATGAGGCAGTCATGACCGCAGAGGGCGCTAACGCGGCCCTCATAGCGATAGTCCCAGCCCTCGGCCCCTCGGCCATAAACTTCATCCACACGACAGCCAGGGTTCCCGTCTTTTACATAGCCTCGAGGCAGGATGAGGAGAGGGGGCTACTGCCAGGGGGCCTGCCGACAGTAGTGAGCGCGACGGAGCTGATCGGGAAGCTCAGACACGTAAGGTCGGCGATCTCCTACATACTTAAGGTTCAGCTCAGCTTCGCCAACATACGTTATGAGGACTCCGAGGTCCAGGACGTTATAAACCTCATGAACGGCCCAGGCGAGGTTAAGGACACGCTGATCAACGTTCTGGTCAAGCTGACCTCCCTGCCGCTCGTGGAGAGCGCCCGTGAACTCAAGTCGTCTGGCGTGCTCAGGTACTACAACAATCCAGGCGGGCTGTAATGGCTGACTCGTTCATTGAGAGGCTCCTCACAACAGCTGTAAAGGGCGACAGGAGCTACCTCGTTCTAGTCAGCGGCCAGCAGGGCATAGGCAAGACCTCCTTTGCCATAAACGCGGCCTACAGGGCCTACGGCAACTACGCGAGGGCGCTCAGGCGGCTATACTTTGAGGCAAGCGACTTCTTTAAGGACACAGCATCCTTTACGGGGCCGCAGCCCGTGGCCGTATTCGACGACGCAGGCGTCTGGCTCTCTCGACAAAGGTGGTACGAAAAGGAGGTGGTGTACCTCGGGAACCTCCTACAGCTCGCGAGGAACCTGTTCAGGCTCGTGATATTCACGACGCCCTCCGAGAACCTCCCCAGGCAGGTGATCACGCACCTGAACTACGTCGTGAGGGCTGTCGGCGTCCAGGACAGGGGCAGGGTGACGGTCGGCGTCATATACAGGAAGTCCTACACTCACGCCTACGAGGAGTCCTACGGGAGGGTAGAGGCGATAATAAGGTGGCCCAGGTACTACCCAGACGACGTCTATGAGGCCTACAACATAATAAGGGCCGCTAAGGTGGCCAAGTTCAAGGCAATGGCGGCTGTCGCCAGCGGGTTCAAGGAGGAGGCCAAGAAGGCGCTGGAGGCGGCAAGGGAGTCGATAGACCTGGGGAGGCTCAGGGAGCTCATAAAGAAGCTCGGCGGCGACGAGGATGACGTAAGGGCCATTGAGGAGAGGGTGACAGGCGCGTTAGACTATACCGTAGACTGAGCCTTTTTCTGTCAGGCTGGGCCTCTTTCTGTTCTAAGAGTAAGGACTCCGCAAGTCGTGATGTCTCAGCACGATACCACAGTTTTGTGGTATTGGCGTATTCAACGTATTACGGGCCTCGGCCCTGCTCCCGCAGACCCCCACCTTGCGGATTTTACTTGGCCAAGTTAACCATTGTACAAAAACCATGGAAAAAATTGCGCACCCGTATAGGGGTTTCCAGGGGCTTTACCTAACAAAAATCCGCTTAACGACAGTTTAACTTGGCCAAGTAAAACTCCACATGGCAATGTTTCCGCATCCTAGAAACAACGGGAGCCAGCTTTAGGTCTTAATAGTTTCGCGTTATATATAGTATGAATGAGCTCCAGGTGAGACTGTGGGTAATATAACGGAGAGGCTCGAGGCGGTCATGTTAGGGCTATCCTTCCTAAGCTTCTGTGCGGGCTTTGCGCTCACGGCGGCGGCCACCTATTACGGGAGCGTCTTCATGGCCCTCATGGCGATCTTTTCATTCGGCATGGGGATACTGTTATACAGCATTTACAGGGCGCCTAGCTTGGGCGAGGGCATGGAGAGCCTAGACGAGAGGAGGCATCGGGAGGCGTTGTATGAGTTCGCCTTTTTGGTGCTGTTGTTCGGCACCTCACTGTTTTCTTTTGGTGTTGTTGGGAACTTGTTCGTCAATGTGCTCAGTCGTACAGAGGCAATCATAGCTTTCTTGTTGCCGCCGTCTCTCGGTGTGCTCGGGATGATGGCGTTCCTCACCGAGTTTTCAAAGGGGTCAGCGGGCTCACCGCCACAACTAGGGCCCGTGGTGAACCAGGATCAGCGGTGAGAGGCGAAGGCCATGTTCATTGATGAGCTCCAGTACAAAGTCCAGGAGCTGGTTGACAGGGTGAAGACATCGTCTTACTACACAACCCCTGACGGGCTGGCCGTGATGAGGCACTTCGTAAAGGAGGTGGACAGAAGGGATGGCATAGTCCTGATGGACCCCTTCATGGGCTCGGGCGTCACGCTGTCATCGGTCAGCGACCTGGTTAGGCCGAGCAAGGTGATAGGCATAGAGGTGAACAG
>Ga0080005_105775_pt1 | contig 11568 bp, 13 predicted proteins | sample JossMetagenome_2_FD_69208 | JGI IMG/M metagenome (GOLD analysis project Ga0080005, IMG submission 69208) | Hot spring sediment microbial communities from Joseph's Coat, Yellowstone National Park, USA - JC3_ASED (SPADES assembly) (version 2) | ecosystem: Environmental > Aquatic > Thermal springs >... | reverse complement strand
CCTGTAGAGAGAAGGCTTAAATAACGAAGCAAAAAGAAGAGACATGGATAGGACAGTTCAACATGCGCCTCAGCGTTTAACGTGTTATGGATAGAAACAGGATAAAAGAACGCCTAGAACTCGCGCTGAGGCCCGCCGAAAAGCCGCCGACCCTGGAGGAGGTGCTTGAGCAAGTTTCTAGACACGGCGTACTGCGGGGGCCTGTGGACTGGGTATTCCCGGCGTGGATCGCCTACGTCGAATACGCGACGCAGAGGATTATCGAGACGTTTCCGTTATCGGAAGAGGAGAAGAGACAGCTCCTTGACTTCAGAGACACGCTGAAGCGGCTTCTGCGGGAGGCGTGGGCTCAGGCGAAGGAGAAGCTGACGACGCTGTATAAAGCCGTCGCCGAGGGCATGTACAGAGTGGAGGGCAACAAGCTGTACGCGCCAGACGGGACGTGGATGTGTGTAAGAGGGAACACGGCTCGTATTATAATCCGTGGCGTAAGCGCCTCGGCGTATTTCCCCGACGTGTTGAAGCTTCCGCGCGAAAGGCTTGAACTGTTCCAGCTGGGCTGGAGGGCAAGCGACGAAGGCAACCTAATGAACCGATCCTTCATGGGAACTACGCAACCTTGGCAGGTGTTTGCGTGGGCGGCATTGAGATATGGAGCGCTTCGCATAGGCATCGCCTCGGTCAACTTGACACGCGTGGGCGTAAGCGTATCGGTGTATCTTAGGGCAAGAAGCTGGAGGCAGAAGTGGAGCAAGGCGGAGGCCGTAGACCTTGTCGCGAGCCACCTCAGGCGCGGCGAGTGGGCGCCCCTACTCACTGCGTGGCTTGGAGATGGAAATGTAAGGCGGCGAGAATACAAGCTATTAATCTCAACTAAGGATCCTTGGAGGCTAGGCATCAGCGAGGGCGCATACAGGGCCTTGGTGGCCAGGGGCAGAGAGGCATTTGTAAAGCTTAGAGAGGCGGCGGGCGTATACGGCGAACTGCTGGATCTGCTGAAGGCATATAAGTGGATTTACATAAAGCTGGTCACAGACGACAGCTTCAGAGCCGCCTACAAGCAGCAGAGGGGTATAAATGTGGCGGGCGTCGTGATGTATTTGCGTCTCGTTGGCGTCAGAGCTGGCTCGCTCTATGCTGAGTACTACACCCGCGACTTAGAAAAAGCACGTGCCGCCGCCAAAAGGCTTAAGGATGCGGGGCTTAGGCCGAATATGATGAGGATGGGCCCCAACTATGCAGTATATATAACAATGAACAGCCTCTTGAGGCTGGCAAAGAGGAACAAGGCCATCAGGAAAGCCATAGCTCTGTACCTCGCAGATAAGGCGAAGAACGGCACGCCGAGACAGAGGGAGCTCGCCAAAAAGATCCTGAAAAGAAACCCTCTTTTTCAAAACTTTATTCGCCAGGCTTTGTCTTCATCGCCCTTAAGCCAACGTCGTTAGCGCGAAGCTCAGTGAGCCGCTGGAGACCAACGGTTTGACAGCCGCGGAACAGAGGCGGCCAGGCATGTGTTGAATTAAACGAGCCGCCGGCGTATACATCTCACAGCAAACACGTGGAATTATCTCCAGTCTCGCCAGTGGACGCCATGGCTAGGATTTTTGGTGAACCGTCCTTCGCGGCCCCGCTGGTGGCGCTCTTAAAGCGCAAACGCGGGGCGACGTGGTTAGGTATCTGGTGTTTGAAAGCGCCAAGTACGGCCTTAGGGTGGTTCTCGTCAGCAACGAGATGCCGCCGCAGGATCTTCTGGTACATGGGACGCACATAATCACCCAGCCGCACTACACCTACAACATTAAGGCTAAGCGGTCTACAGTGTTGAGGAACAACGAAGCGGAGGAGCTATGGACGATGTAGAGAAGGTGGTGAGGCTTTTAGGTTTGGAAATAGATGAGTTAAATCCATGTGATATATATATTAACTACTTTATGCAATATATCGCAAGTATTGAGAGAGAAATCCACGCAATAAAAAGTAAAATCAGATATCTTGAGGATAGATGCTTTAAAAATGTCAAAGAAATAAATAAATAGTAGGATTTTCTTTAAAAATATGGCCGATATACGAACCCTCTCGCGTACTTACGCCGATAAAACCGACTCCTTCCGCATCAAGCTCATCACCATTAAATTCCTCCAAGGCCAGGTCCAGAACGCCAAGGGCAACCTCATAACCTTCAGACCGTCTAAAGTGGCCCAGGAACTCCACCTATACGGCCGCCAAGATCTGAGGGCAAAAACAGTATTGATAAGAGCTTTCCTCGACGACCTGGTACAAAGAGGCTACGTTACAGTTATCAAGCGGAGCGCCCGAGGTAAGGTCTACGGCCTATACAAAAACAACAAGTTCTGGGACATCCTCACCATACACGAGCCGGAGAAAGTCCTCGAGTTGTTGGAGGCGGAGAAAATAGGCACCTAGACTGAGCATTGGCGTTAAATACCTAAACACCCCTCCTTAGGTGGACGCCGTAGAGCTCTTACAGTTTTTACGCAGAAAATACAAGAAAGACAGCTACAAGGCGGCTCTTGTGGGGACCTACAAAGACGGACGATACGTGGAGCCCCCGCCTCTCCAGACAAGCATGTATCTGTTCCTCGCGCCTCTGATGCTGTCGGCGGTTCCCGTGTTTCTAGTAAAAAACATGTGGCTCCAGTGGGCCGCCGGCGTCGCGGTGATACTCGGGGCCTACATGGCCCTGTATCTATACCTCAAGAAAAACTGCCTAGTTCCAGACGAGGTCAGGGTTGTGCGGACAAACCACGGAGATGTGGAGAGCCTCAGGCGGAACAAGCTTAAGATCCTTGAGAACCCCTCAACGCTCCCCGACGACTACGAGCTTTACTACGCGCCGCCCGGCGTGTGCGTGGCGCGGGACAAGAGAGCAAACGCCTTCACCCTAGACGGGCCCCTCGGACCCGTGATATACTTCACCACTGGGCTCTTCGCTAGGCTTGGGCCCGAGGAGCTCCAGGCGGTGTTGGAACACGAGAGGGGGCACATCAAGTATAGACACACCCACAAACTCCTCGCCTTCCTCATCGCCGAATACACGTTGCGCCTCCCGCTGGTCCACCTAGTATACGCAAAATACTCCATCACGCTCCTCGCCTTCCACCTAATAGGCGTAGCCTTCCTCTTCACCGCGGTGTTGCAAGCCTTCGAGTTCGAGGCGGATAGATACGCCGCGGCGAGACACAGAGACCGCCTCGTCTCCGCGCTCGTCAAGCTGGACTGGAACGGCATAGTGGAATCCGTCATAAGCCCCCTCGCCGCCAGACTCACCCTACTAGCCAGGTCGCACCCCCTGACCATTGACCGGATAAGGAAGCTCGATGCAGTTCCTCACTAGGCTGGCACGGACTGTAGAGCAGCTGGAAAGATTCGCGCAGAAGTACGAAGACGAAGACCTAAAAGCCCTGGTGGCCGAGCTTTACAAACAACTCACCGTGGTGATAAACATCCTCGAGAAGATATACTCCATATACACCGAACTGGACATACTCGTCAGAACCGACCTCAAAATAGAGCCAGGCCTCTACCTAGACGCGGAAACCCCCCAGCAACCAGAAAAACTGGCGGAATACGTAGAGAAGCTGAAAAACGCAGGTCACGACCCCAACAAAGTCGTGGCGTATCTACTCGGGACAGGCGTAGCCCACGTAGAAAACAGAAACGGGGAACTATACATAGTACCACACGCCAAAAAAAGCCAGCGCTGAGGCGTCAACCCACCGGATCAGCGCTATTAACCCTGATCATCTATCACCCAGCCTGGTCTCGTCACCACTGAGGACGGGGCGGGGGATTAATATTTTTGCAAGTGGTCGAGATACCTCCTCAACACGCCAGCCACGTCTACCCGGGTCCGGAACTTCCTCCTGTAGTCACCCGCCACGACCCTCGCCGTGCCTCCGCTTAGCACAACCTCGGCGGTGGAGGTGGGGGACACGTAGGGCCGATACCTAACGGCGTTGTCCAAAACCTCCACGGGGCCTGTGTAGGTGTAGTACCTAGACCTCACCGCTGCGCCCAGCCGGTCCATGAGCCGGGTCAGGAGCCACGCCGCGTGTTTAAGCTCCTCGTCGTTGATGACGCGCTCCACGCCGCGGGCCACGGCCGCCATATACGCCGTCTTTGCATATAGGTGGACTGCCAGGATCCTGTCGTTAAAAGTCAAGGTGAGGGCCCTAACGCCGGGGCTGGCTGTCACCGAAAGAAGCACCCTAGACAAGCTCCAGCGGCGTAACTCCGTCGGGACACTTGTATTGAAGCTTCCTGGCGCATACGTCGCAGAAGACGTAGTTCATCTTCTTGCAGATGTACCTATCCTCATACATGTAGAGCCTCCTCCCGCATCGCGAACACCTCCCCACCGTTAATGTCTTCGGCGGATACACCATTGCGTCGAAAAATTAAACTAGGTTAAAAATATTTCACGTGTTAATCGGCGTTCTCCACCTGCTCCCCACGGGGGACCCCGACTACCTCGACCACGCGGTGAGAAACGCCAAGAAACTGGAGGAGGCCGGCGTCGACGCCATAATCGTGGAGAACTTCTACGACGCCCCCTTCAAGCCCAAGGCAGACTTCCGCACAGCGGTGGCGGTGGCCGTGGCGGCGAGAGACGTGGTGAAGACGGTGTCTGTGCCCGTCGGCGTGAACCTGCTCAGAAACGCCTGCCGAGCCGCCGCCGTGATCTCTCAACACGTAGGCGGCCGGTTCATCCGCTGCAACGCCTACACAGACCTCGTCCTTTCGGAGTCCGGCCTGCTGAAGCCCCAGGCGCCGTACCTCCGCGGAGTAAAGGTGCTGGCAGACGTCCACGTCAAACACGGGCTTACCCTCTACCCACCAACGCTGGCGGAGGCCGTGGAGACCGCAACCACAAGGGCCAACCCAGCCGCCATAGTAGTCACCGGTGGAAAAACAGGCGAGGCCCCCGACCCGGTGGAGGTCGCCACCGCAAGAGCCTACACGCACCTCCCCGTCCTAGTGGGCAGCGGCATCTGCTTCAACACGTTAACTCTTCTGAAAATCGCAGACGGCGCCATAGTGGGGACTTGCCTAAAGGAGGGGAGAGAGGTTGATTTAGAGAAGGCCAGAAGACTCGTGAGAGAGGCCAAGTCTATGCTCAGCCCCAAAAGGCCGCTTCTGCTTTAGGGCAGTATCTCGCCGTCTTTTACGTCTTGCTCCACCTCCCTATTGGGCCCAACGGCGGCCCCCCTCCCAACGTAGATTTCGTCTTTTACATAGACGCCGTCGGCCACCACCGCCTCCACCAGCCGGGTCCATCTGCCCAGGACGACGCCTTCGCCCACTATGGAGCGGCTGAGGTAGGCCCCGGCCTCTATCACGACGCCGTCCATCACCACGCTTTCCCTAATACGTACGTGGGGCCCCACCTTGCTCCTATTCCCAACGACCGCATATGGCCCAATAACGCTCTCAGACGCCACAGAGACCCCCTCGCCTATGTACACAGGCGGGATGATCCTCACCCCCGGCAACTCCGGCCTACACGTGTTGCAACTCTCAAGCGCGGCGAAGTTGGCCCTGAGGTAGTCGACATGCGTCCCGATGTCGAACCACAGCCCCCTGTGCACGTAGCCGTAGACGTCAAACTTCTCCATAAGCCTAGGGATGATCTGTTTAGCTATCTTCACCTCGCCGGAGTTCAGCTCGGGGAACTCCGCCACCGCCTCAGGCTCAAAGATGTAAAACCCGGCGTTGGCCAAGTTGCTCCCCACGGGCTCCTTCGGCTTCTCCACAAACCTCTTAATCCTCCCCCCCTCGTCTATCAGCGCTATGCCGAACCGCCCCACCTCCTCCGGCGGCACCTCTATAAGCGCCATGGAGACCGCGGCGCCGCTCCTCTTGTGGAACTCCCAAAACGCCTTCACCGAGAGGTCGGTGAAGACGTCGCCGTTGGCCACAACGATAGGCCCCCTCAGCCCGAGGCTCCTCACCACGTTTATGACGGCGCCCCCATCCCCCAGCGGCCTGTCCTCCTCCACAAGCCTAACCCTGCCGCCCCACCTCGTGTTTATATAGCTCCTAATCACAGAGGAGAGGTATCTAGCAGACACCACCGGCTCAGCCACCTCAGCCACCCGCTCCACGACCCAGTCTAAAACCGGCCGCCCCAACACGGGGAAAAGCGGCTTAGGCTTGGTGTAGCTAAGCGGCCTAAGCCTCGTGGCAAACCCGCCGGCGAGGATAATCCCACTCTCCGCCACATCTAAACTTAAAAACTCATATAAAAAGCCAGCGCTGAGGCATCAACCCACCGGGTCAGCGTTTCAATAAATATAATGCCACAGGCGGCGCGTTCACCGGTCCGTCTCCTCTAGCCACTTCTCTATGGCGTCTGCGAGCTCAGCATAGCGCTTAAAGCCTTCTAGGTGCTCTCTGCCGCACGCGACTTCTATCTTGCCGTCGCTCCTCTGGTACACCCACGGCTCCTTGCCCGTAAGGGCCTTAATCAGCGCTGAGAACCTCTTGGCGTCTTTCTCTCTGCCGTCGGGGGCGTCGGCCTTAGCCGTGGCGTAGCCCATAGCCGCGTTGTTTCTGCCGCGCCTGCCGAAGGTGATTGTGTACTCACGCACCACGCGGTCCACAATCGTGTGCTCGCCCTCCACGCGGCCCACCTCCGCTGTTATCCTAATCCTCAGCAACTTCCTGCCGCTTCTGCCCTTATCGAACTCGGCCCCTCCGCCGATAACCTTTACCACGTACTTCCTGCCGTCCACTTCGACCTCCTTCTCAAAGCCCTCCAGTCTCAGAGAGCCTCTCTCCTTGCCCTCCTTCACCATCTCTTTGGCTTTTTCATAGACGGCGTCGCCCTCCTCCCTCGCCCTCTGGAGAATGTACTCCACGAACCTCGCCACCAGCCTCTGCTGTTCACTGGAGCCGTGGACGGAGAGCCATGCGGCGTAGGCCAAACCCTCCTTAAGGATCGAGACGTAGCCGTCGCGGCCCTCCGGCATCTTCACCGCGAAGTGCCTGCCCTCCTCAAGCCCCATATCCCTAAGCCATTGTGCCTCCCGCACTATGCTGTCGGGGTTGGCTGAGCGATATCTGATATCAAGCGCGCCGCTACGCGTAAGCTGCACGCGGTACTTCGGCCAGTCCCCCTTCAACATGCGCCCCCTCTCCAGCTTCTCCAGCCAGCGCCTAGCCCTCTCCTCATCTACCCAGCCGTTGTCACGTGCCATCTTGACGACCTCGGCAAGGGCTTTTCTGAGCTCCTCGCGCCCGGCCGCAAGCATTTCGGTGGTGGCTATGACGTACCACACATCTCTGCCGCCCTCCTTCCCGACCTCTGCACCGACGCCCGCAAGCCTCAGAAGGCGCGCCGCGAGCTCGACACGGCTCCGGTCCGTCGAGACGAAGTGGAGCTCCACCTTGTTCTCGCGTAGATATACGTTGTACTTCACGGCGGCGCCGCCCTCCGATATGGTCAAATAGGCGGCGACGAGGCCGCCTTCAGTCCTCCTCAACCCCTCCCAGCTGACGTCAAGCCCCTCGGCCGCCAGGTTCACGGCTTCATCCAGCTTGTGGTTTTTAAGCAAGTCGTCTCCTCCCTCAAGCAGAGGAGGACCGTAGCGGAAGTATAGTCCTGCCAGCTTGACGGCATCGCCGCCCGACGCGACTACTCGAAACGCACCCCCGGCTTTTGCCACTTTCGTCTTGATGCCGTGCGCCGCTAAGACAGCCCCCCAGAGCAAGGCGATTTCGTGCTCGCCGCTGGCCAGGCCGACCTTCCCCATCGCCGCGGACACGTATCCATCCCCGCCTATTGCGCCGGAGACCACTGCGGCGAAGTATCTCAGCGTTGTTTCATTTACGCCTAGCCTCTCCGCCTGGATAAGCAGGAGGGCTGGCGCGACGACCTCCCTCGCAATTTTGTCGTCGTTTATGCTGTCCCTCAGCGCCTCCATCCTGCGCCTGAGCTCCTCCCACACGTTTTTGCAGTCTTTCTGCTTGTCTCTCGGCGCCACCTGCCCGCCCTTGCGCCTCTTCGCCACATCTCCACCCACCTGCGCCAAGAGCTTCTCCAACTCCTCCCCCGTCAACACCTCGCGTAGCCGCCTTACCGCAGCATCCACCACGACGTTCCAATTGTTCGCAACCCACTGCTTCAGCCCCTCCCAGCTCTTCACGTCCATGAGATCCTCCAGCCCTTCCTTGTCGCCCAGCATCTTAACCCACCCGCCCTCCGCACTCCTCCTGATCGCCTTGTCAAGCTTCTCGAGAGATGTGCGGACCTGGAACTGCGGCTTCGGCCCCTCAAGAGTCAAACTCACGCGGGACACCGCAATGTTAGACCAGCCAAACAAGGCGTGAGTCTCCGCCAACTGCCACAGATGGGAGGTGCCCATCGCCAACACCCTTTTCTTCTTCTCATTTCTGGCTATCGCCACGTCTGAGTCGACCCAGCCCACCATGTAGGAGAAGAGGTCCTCCACAGGCAGACGCCCCCCAACCTGCCCCGCCGCTTTCTCTGCCGCCTCAAGCTTCTGCGCAAAGAACTCCCGCCAGCTCGCGTTTAGCTCCAGAGTGTAGACTATGCCTTCCCCCTCTCCTACCTTTGAAATCCTCAGCTTTACGCCCAGCTCGTCGAGCTCGCCGCCTTCCTTCATGTTGTAGAGCTTAAACACGTAGGACGACTCGTCCTCCCTCTCAAGCATCAGCGCCAGCCTGCCGCTCCCCAGAAGCTCAACAAAGCCGCGGTAGTGGTCGGCGCCGGGTTTTAGGAAGAGGCGGCGGAGGGCCTCAGCCACCACCTCCTCCACCGCCACCGGCCTCCCCACCTCCGCCTTCTTAGCCTTGATGTACGCCGTAACCGGCGCGTAGTAGAGGAGCCAGGCAGACCCACCTACCTCAAGCCAGTACCAAACCGCCGCACCGAAGGCGCCCCACCTACCCAGCGCATACTCCCTATAGGCGATAAGAGCAGCGTAGGCCTTCACGCCGAAATTCACGCCGCCGAACTCGGAGAGCTTCGGCGCCTTCGCCTCCGCCAGCCCCCTCGCCACGCCCTCCTTGACGTCTAGGAGGTCCCTCAGACCGTGTCTGACCGCGTATTCGTTCAGTCTCTCCCTAAGAACCTTCAAGGCGTCCTCGAAAGCCTTACTCTCCTCCTCGGCCAGCTGTTTCAGCTGTCCGAGGTCTGGCACATACATAACCTTCTTAAACAGCTCCTCGCCCACCTCCTCCCTACGCACCGCCTTCTTAAGCCCCTCCGCGTATTCTCCCAACGCAGACCTGTAGACGCCGAAGGCCTCCTCCAGCGCAAGGACGGCGTAGAATAGGGCGCGTTTGTAGTTCTCGTCTCCGCGGTACTTAGAATACAACTCGGTACCCCCGCCCATCATAAGCCTCTCCTCCTCAGAAGGCTTCGGCATAATCAAAACCCTCAGCGACTCCCAAGGCTCCGCCAGCTTCTCATTCTTGGCGATCGCCGCCCTAGCAATTTCCTTGAACCTCTCGTAGGGGTCGGGGGCCTCCCTCAACATCTTAAACACCTCCTCCCGCGAATACTCCTTTACGCCGGCGGCTATAAACGGCGTTAGAGACGCCGCATACGCCAACTTCTCCAGCTCCACAAGACCCCACATGTTCAACGCGGCAGACAGCGCAACTGCGCCGGCCGCCACAGCCGCCATCAAGAAGAGATATGCCCTGTGCTCGTCAATCCAAGCCAACACCCGCGTCACCGCCTCCACAAACAACTCCACGAGGCGCTGAACCGCCACCTTAACCCGCTCAAACACTTCTTTAGCCCCCTCGTAGAGGGCCTTAGCCGCCTTCTGCACATACTCAACAGCCTCTCTGAAGCGGCCCACCTCCGCCAGCACAACGGCGGAGGAAACAACGGCCTCTGAATACAGCCCGTGGTACACCGAATACAGCGCCACGGCCGAGGCGGCTTCTTTACGTCTACGCCACATCTCCATGCGCCGGTTTAAAAACAACTATACGCAAAGAAAACAACTGAGGATTAGAAGAGAGACGATGGAGAGGCTTAGGAAGCCGCCTGAGCCGGCTTTAGTTATCAAGATCGACCCCGTGGAGGAGCTTCTGAAGGAGTGGCCGGAGTTAGGCACCTTCGGCGTGGAATGGGTTAAGAAGTGGCTGGTCCTTAGGGATAGGCTGGTGAAATTTGCAAAGGTTCTGCGTAAATTCCCGTGGATGGTGGGGGTGGTGAGGCAGAGGCCTATGAGCATCCTCAACCCCTACATGGCGGAGGCGTATGTGGCTAGGGACGGGGTCGGAGGCGTGTCTCTCCCTAAACCCGCCGAAGACCTTCTGCGCGCGGGACGGAGCCGCGAAGGAGACAAGGCTGGAGCTGGAGTTCAGCAGATACTAGACATACGAAGACAAGATGAGAGAGGTGTACAGACCAAAGGGGCTATTGGCGTTCGCCGCGGCGGCCAGGGAATACGTGAGGATACTCTAGGCGAGACAGCGAAACAACGCCGCCCAACCTTTTCGCCAACCCCCCTTTCTCCGCCGTCTTAAACTATCCTCTGTTTTAAAGCTGAGCCTCTTGGCTAGGCTTGCTGAGACGGCTGGGCCGACACTGGTCGGCATCAGAAACGCCGCATAATGAGGAGCCAAGTAGAGGGGGCCTGTGAGGCAGCACAGGAAGGGCGTCTACCTAATCAAGAGGAGGGCTACGGAGGAGGTCTTAACAGGAATATGTCGGCGTTGTCGGAGACCATCTCGCTCGGCTCTTCGAAGACGGAGGCTGTGGTCTTGACTTAGTGATCGCCCCCTCCACAAAGTCACTTGTATAATACTGAAATTTAATATCAGTTTTCTACATTCCCCAACTCCCGCTACGCCTCTTGACATAAGGCAAAAATTTTAATGGGGTGGTGTAGCCTTATATGGATCTGCCCTTTCCCCTCTCCGGCGATTTAATTGCGGCGTTGGTATTCCCCGGCGTGCTGGGTATCTTCGGTTTTCTTGTGGTTGCGATTTGGCTGGAGAGGAAGCTGGTGGCGCGGGTGCAGTGGCGTTACGGCCCGCTCTACGTGTCTAAGCCGCTGGGGGGCCTCCTCCAGCCCGTGGCGGATCTCTTCAAGCTGGTCTTCTCGGAGCTGGTCCTGCCGCGCCACACCAACAGACTGCTTTTCGCCGCCACGCCTATTCTGCTTTCCTCGGCGACAGCTGCTACGCTTGTAGCGGCGGGAAACGCCGACTCTAAGTCCGGCCGAATAAACGTAAGCGCCGACGCGGTCGGTGGAGGCGTCGCCTCATAGCGATTCTATGTACTTAAGGAACTCGTAGGCGGTTACCTCCGCCTCTGCCGTATCCACCTCTCTCCGCTGAAGCACGTTGCCCGCCTCACCCACTATGAAGAAGACCCTTCTGCTGCGGGGCGAGGAGGCGTTTAAGTAGAACTTCGCCACTACGTACCGGTTGCCTCTAACTGCGGTGACCTCAACCGGCATGAGCCCGAGGCGGCAGGTACAGTTAAGCGTGAGGGCGCCCCCCTTCTGCAACACCCCCGCCACGGCCCACACCTTCTTTGCCAGCTCCACATCGGAG
>Ga0080005_129667_pt1 | contig 11585 bp, 14 predicted proteins | sample JossMetagenome_2_FD_69208 | JGI IMG/M metagenome (GOLD analysis project Ga0080005, IMG submission 69208) | Hot spring sediment microbial communities from Joseph's Coat, Yellowstone National Park, USA - JC3_ASED (SPADES assembly) (version 2) | ecosystem: Environmental > Aquatic > Thermal springs >... | reverse complement strand
TTCCGTTAGTTCCTTCTCATCAATGACGTCCCTTAGTTCCTTCAGTGCCCAGATTTTATACTTTAGAGCCTCTGCTGTCTTGTTCATGTCATACACGACGTCCTCGACCTTTTCAAGGCTCACCATACATCTTATCTTCTAAAGTATGGGTTTATAAACATTGCGTCTCTAGGGTTTTGCGGTTTCACGCATGTACTTGATTGTGCTGATTATCAATCTACCACTCCAGAGTACCAACAGTGTTGCCGTTGCTCCTATAATGAATACTTCCACTGCCATACCCGTGGTGACTTCGTTCATTGGGTTCATGAGGCTTTTGATAACGGCACTGACGGTGGGTGGTGCCATAAAGTAACTGATTATTGTCAATACGCAAAGTAAATCAGCCAACACAAAGGACATTATGAACTCCACATCGCCATCCCTTTTTGCATCTTTCCAATGTGTCATGATGATTGCGGTGTATTGCACTAGTGCCGATGTCACGGCATACACAAAGAATATGTGCTTAACCAATGACAAGAGTAGTGGCGTTAGTACAATCATTGCCTGCATGGGTGAATTGCTTACGCTAAACCTCGCCCTCTCTTCCTCACTAAGCATTGGTTTGTTGTCCATTGCGTTATGATTTAAGGCATGGGTTTATAGTCCTAACGTTGTTATTGCTTAGTTATTAGTAGGATTGTTATTATTGTGGTTAGTGCCGTGGCTGTTGCCAACGCTCCCGTGGTAACCAACAACCACTTATTGCTCGTGATTGTGCTTGCAATAGCCACAATCATCGTGGTTAGGACCATTGACGCCACAACCAGGAAGGCAACCCTACTAGGCATTGTGACAGACATGTCAATCCCGCTTATAGCCCTAACGCCCACATAAGTGTGATGCCTTATCTCCCTTTTGCTCGATAAATCCTTATTTAACTGTGTAGTGTTTCTTTGGTTGCTATGGATGAACGTAGAAGAAAGGCATTGAAGGCTTTGCTTGGTGTGGGAGCCATATCCTCGTTGGTTGGTGCTTCTATACTAAGCACGAGAATGTTGATGGAGAGACACGTGGAGGTTGTTGAACAAATCATTAACAAGACGATTGTCCAGCAACCAATCAACCAGACACAAGTGGTGCAACAACTACAGCAGTATAATACATACACCACGAATTACTGGGATGCGGATGTAGTGGTCTATACAAAGGATGGTAATTACTATGCGGTTTCTCGTGATGGTACAACGATATGTACAGGCTCGCCGACTTCGTGTATTCAGGAAGCCATGAACTATCTGTATCAGAGGGGCAAGTCCAGTGGTGGTTTGGGTGGTGGTAAGATATATATAAGGAGTGGTACGTACAACATCAATCAAACATTAATTCTCCCGTGGGATTCTATTGCAAATGTTATTATTGAGGGTGATGGCATGTTCAATAACTATAACAATGGGGGCACATTAATACAGATAAATGCCCCAGCCCAAGTCTTGAGCTACAACGCCTGGCTCGCCCAACAGACTGGCACTAAGCAGTACTTGCAATATCCAATGCTCTTCATTAGGAACTTGGGCATTAGGGTAGTTGGCGACTACAGTAATGTCACAACACCAGTGATTCAGTTGTACAGGGTCTGGTGCGAGCTTGAGGACGTCTACCTAGAAGCGCGTGGTTACTTCAATGCTCAGCAAGGTTTCATACTGGGTATGTGCTATGGGGAGGGACCACCGGGGCAGGCACCCGTTTGGAAGGACGTGTACCTGTGGGAGACTATTTTTGGGATAACTGGTAGCGGTGAACTTGATGTGCTTTACCACAGGAGTGAGGGGTTTGCATGGATTGGTGGTGGAGTTGGTCATAACACACCTTATCAAAATAGCCAACTCGTGCCAATACATCTTGGGTCAGTAGAGGTCACATTGAATGTATTGCAATCGCTACCGCTATTCATATCGCCACCATCAGCTAAACCAAGCATGCTGTACTACATACGTAGTGCTGGACCACTGGAGTTGGTGGATGTTGAATTACCTGATTTATCTTACGTATCGAGTGGTTACCACATAAATGTCGGCAATGGTAGTGGCATAGTTATTGATGGATGGACCACGATACATGAGGCTGGACCACCAACGGTACCAAGGGTCTATGGCTTCCTTTACCAGCCGGGTATGTTGCTCAAACAAAGCGTCTCCGTCCCTGTGGGTACAAGTGGTAGCTACGGCAGTGCTGTGAATATCAACGTTGCATATGCTAATATAGTTGGGATAACTATTAGCGTGACCAATGTGGCTAGTGGCGAGACCATAAGCGTTAAGCTAACGATGGTCTACGCCGACGGTTCAACAACTAGTGAGACACTGACGTTCACCTCAAGCACGACATACACGCTTGGGTTAAACGACTACATGAACCTAGCCAACACATCTGGTATGCCCAAATGGTACCTACAAGTACAAGCATCGAGTAACCTATCCTCAACGTCGGCATCAGTCACCGTGCAAGTCGTAACTCAGTAACACTAAAATTTATTAAGAACACTGCGTCTATACTTACAATGGAAGCTTTGGATTTCTTCGAAGCATTGTTTGGCATACTAGGGATTCTACTCGGAGCCTTAGCTGTTGGTCACGTCTTTTTCGGTGTAGCATTACCGCAGTTGTTCTCTGTGACAACACTCATGTATACATTATGGTTTTTAGTGGCGATAAACCTAGGCTTATTCCTCTATGAGGAGGTTAGGGATGTGATTTACATATGATTCATTAGCCTTAAAAAGGTGAGTTTGGGTTTTGTTTTGTATGGGTGTCGTTTTGTTTATTGATACGCAGACCTTGATTTTGATTATCATAGCGTTTGTTGTCCTCATCATTTGGGGTCCAAGCAAGATTCCCCAGTTGGCTAGGAGTTTTGGTCAGGCTGTTAGGGAGTTTAAACGCGGTGCTCAGGAGAACGAGCCAGAGCCAGAGCTTATCGAAATAGCCAGGAAGCTTGGTATAGATCCAACCGGTAAGTCAGGGGATGAATTATTGACCGAGATAAACAATAAACTAGCCCAACAAGGACAAAATACCATACTTCCCTAAAGCCTGTGGTTTAAAGTATAAAGTCTCGTTAAATCCTTATTAATTACTGGATTACTAGAACTCCCCAGTATGAGGATTAGATACCTGGTGCTTGCTTTGGTTGTTGCAATACTCGTTAGTGGTGTCGCTTATGCATACCCATGGTCACTGGTGAGTAGGTACTACGCCATGCAACCAACAAACCCAACGATATCACCAACTGGCGCCCAAGGATATTTCCTTCAAATGTCTCAATGTTATATTAGTAGTAATCCATATGGTGGCGTAACGGGCGTGTATGGCTTGTTTAATTGTATAGCGATACGGTATGGTGCCATTTCAATTGTAGTGTGGTTCTATGAACCACCAAACGGAGCTGGTGTTCTTTTACATACCCACAACATTCAATATCCTAATACTTATGCTGAGGTACCGTTACTCTTTATATATAACGGTTATTTGTATGCATTAGATGGCTATAATTATACTTATATCACTGTTTCAACACCTATAGGTCCAGGCTGGCACATGGCTGTTTATGAGGATTGGGCTTCGAGTACATCAGGTCCGTTTAATCTAGCTCTGTACCTAGATGGTCAATTCATTGGGCAAAAAACAATGCCTGGTTTGACGATGTTGTTTGGTTTTGCATATAATTTTCCATATAATTACATCGGCATTGGCGTTTATCGCAATTGGTATTCCTTCAACGGCACAATTGCCTATGTAGCGATTTACAACACCGTGCTTAACCAATCCCAAGTCCAGGAGCTTTACCAAGCTGGTTTTCCTAACACGTTATTTAGTAATAACCTCGTGATTGCTTATTGGATTGTTAATAATTCATTGCTTTATCAAGGTCCTCCTCCTTATTATGTTGGTTCGTGGAGTAATTACTACTTCGTGCCCTGGTTCGTGAATTACGCCTTACTTAGCCAGGCAGGTATCACAAATCCGCAGGCGATTACTATCACTCCCTCTGGTTCGCAGGGGCTTGTTCCCGAGACCCAGTTCCTCGGTCTCATACCCAACAGCCTATTCTCGTGGTGTAGACTACTACAAGGCGTGAGCGTCTCTGTGCCTAGTAGTGTTTATGTGAATCAGTCATTCAATGTTGGCGTGACTTTGACGACCATTACTCAGATGCAGTATGAGTTGCCTTACTGGTTCTTGGTGAGCATCAACGGTACTAACGAGAACCAGGTGTTGCGTGTTGATGCTTGGTTGTTCAGTAGTGATGCTGTGAATGCCTACACGTTCATCAATAGCACCACATTGGTTGCTCCACCAAAGCCTGGTAACTACACGGTCGTGGTGTCACTACCTGTCTGCAACATGACGTGGACTGAACAAATTGCCGTGGACCCACCACCAAGCAATGCAACAACACCAACCACAGGCAGTAACGGTAACAACAGTACCTCACCACCGACCAACTCAACCCAGTATGGTCCAGGCACTTCCTCACCAACATCAAGCACCTCATCAACAACAAGCACTAGCTCAACCACTGGCTCGACAAAATTGATTGATGCGTTGAACACCGTGGTTCAATACCTAGCGAACCCAGCCGTGATAGTGTTGCTGGTGTTAGCCATAGTAGCCATAGCCTACATAATCTATAAGAGACTCACAGAGGTTGTAATCAAACTATAACCCACCCTAAAATAGGCTTAAAATCTCATCATTCTAAATGCATGATTTAGTGCTGAGTGTCCATACCTCTCGCCCCGTTTCCCTCATTTGGCTTCGGGAATCCTCTTCATCTCATCCAGCCCCCTACGCCGTCGGGACTTTGCCCCCACAATCGGGGTATCATCCATTCACAGCCCACAGGGCATGGACTGAACCCGCCCCTTTCATCGGATTCCCCTCAAGCAAGCGGTCAAAAAGCCATTACACTTCAGAAATTTAAACCTATCTAGGAGAATTGAGGAAGAGAGGGCGAGGTTTAGTGAAGCGAAATGTTTATAAACCCGTGGTTTAGGAGATAAGATTGTATGAGGTACCTAACCAATGCCTTCTCAGTGAAAATGTTAAGTAACTTGCTTAGGTATGATTGGGACACAAACGTGAGCTTTAGGCTACTAACGCCTGAGGAGTTCAAGAATGAGTTAATGACCTACTACGTGAATACCATAGGGCACCAAGGCACGGTTGATTTCCTGAACAAAGCCTTTGGGCTTAACCTAACTGTCAGTAGGCAATCAATCACGGTGAATCACGGTGATGTAATCCTCGTGGTTATGCCATGGGTTGATAGGTTGCCTCCAGACACTGAGCTTAATGGTGATGTCATGATGCAACTCTATGAGCAGGGACTTGTGAAGTTCATCAAGGTAACAATCCCATAACCAAAGTCTCGTTAAAAACCATATGCTTAAAATTATGCCTTTGTTTTCAACCTTCGAGCCTAGGGTGTAGAATCATGTCGTCCTCTAACTACCTTTCCAACCGTGTTGAATCTGCGTTGAAATCATTCGATTGGGCTTATGACATTGGCGTAAAACACTTTATCTTAGCCTACTCTGGTGGTAAGGATTCAACAGCAACAGCCATCTTGCTTTATGAGTGGTTGCTTAGCCGTAAGGTTGATGTTAAGGTAACTGTGATTCATAACGACACTCTCTCCGAAATTGTTGATGTTGAGGATTGGGTGAGAAGCTTCGTTGATAACTACGTCAATAAGCTTTGTGGGTTGGGTATCGATGCCCATGCCATCTATTTGGCACCTAAGGCTATTGATACGTGGTATTGGAGAGTCATAGTTAGGGGTTATTCAGCTCCGAATTTCAAGTACCGTTGGTGCGTTGATTTGCTTAAGATATTCCCACTCAAGTCATTCCTATCTATTAAGTTTGAGAATTACATCGTTGTTGTGGGTCTTAGGGAAAATGAATCTACATATAGGGTTCAGTCCGTGCCTAATCGCTTCGGTTCATGTGCATTAAATCAATCATGTGCTGGGTACTACATAGCAATGAACAATGACATACCTAAGCTGGCTCCCATCCGTAACTGGGACTTAGTAGAGGTTTGGGCTTACCTAACCACGCAAAAACACTTCAACGTTGAACCATTGATTAACCTCTATAGTGTCAATCCCAGGTTTGGTTGTTGGCATTGTACCTTAGCCTCGCATAGGGTTAGGAGGACAACAAATCCTTACTATGATGCGGTTAGGTTGCTCTATCGCTCAGTAACCGATTTGCTTGAATTTAGGGCTATTGACGCCAAGCGTCATAAAGCCACGGCTATTAATGAGTATGGCAGGTACGTAATCCTAAGGTCCCTGGAGTTAGCGGAAAAATTAAGCGGTAAGAGGCTCTTTTATGGGCTTGATTACGCAAAGGTTAAGTCATACTCACAAACCTATACCCTACGTGAGTTGTTCTATGAATTGCCGTGTAAGGATGCCGATAGGGCTATCCGCATAGTCGATGATAGTTATAGGTTTATGTCAATGTGCCAAATAAGGAATGCTAAACCCAATGGTGATATGCTTAGGAAACTAAGTTGGTGGTCCAGGTCTTTGGTGAACAACCTACCCGATAGCGACCCAATCGTAGAAGCCCTCAACAACATCCTTAACAACCTATAACCAATAACCTTAAAAAGAGTCTCTTAGATTATTAATTTGCCCACGGGGCTGGTGCTAAGTCCCGGGTCAGCTCCTCTATGGTGCCGAGCCAAGCCCGAGGGGTCAATGCCCCGTGGATGCCCGTGGAGGTAGAGGAGGTTGCACGCGGTTCTCTCCACGGGCTTATCATTACCAATTTGCGTGGCTTTCACGATACCTTTCTTTAATAATATATTCCACGGTATCCTTGATTATTCTACGGATTATTTTCTCGATAGTGCTGTAATCATTCCTACATTGATACTCTTTAATCCATATCCTCCTCATTTTTCCCTCATGAATCATAAATAAAGTTGCGAAAAACCTCGACTCAAAGGGCTTCTTAACACGTCTTATTCTCAACATGTAATAATCCATGCAAACATCGAGGTCCCAAACCTTGAAAAACCTCACGTCATGTCGGTAAATTTTCCCTATGACTAGGTAACCATCTAGCTTGAATACGTAATAGTCCTTGTACCCATCACCGCTATAGATGCGTCTGATTAGCCTGAATTTTTTGCATGATTCAGTCCTCATTTCCCATCACCAATGCACTTCTCCCTAATCCTCATTGTTTCTTTCCTGATAATATCCTTTTCCCTAAGGAGACTTGTTACCTTAGTGAGGCAATCCAACCTAACCTCAAACGAGCATGGGATTACGATACCACTCCAATACGTAATATAGACGCCCATGCCTGCCTTTTTCATTATGTAGTCCTTGTTTATCCATACCCACGGTGTCCTTACATCATCAACATTACACCTCACCTTGGCTACGGTGTAGTATATCGACCATGTGTATGGGTCGAAAATAAGCACATCGCCATCCGCAGTGGCGATTATGATTTTCGCATTTATGCCACGCTCATGCAAATAATTAACAAAATCCGCAATAAAGAATGGTTCATTCATCGTTGCCATCACCACATATCCTGCTCACGTAAACCTTGACTTTCGTAATATTAGGTTTCCTACCGTTCTTTTTAACCATAACACAAAAGCCTCGTTTTTTGAATTTTTCAATGAAGAAATCAATCAACCAACCTACATAAGGGATTTTCCATCCTTTCTTCTCCACAATCCTTATCACGATGGTCCTGATTACAGGACCTGTCAATTTAATCACATCCCTCCTGTATGGGTTAATGACGTAATCGTCCCAATTCTCAATAACGTAATTGACAACTTCCTCAGCAACCTTGTTATAGATTTCCCTATTGTTATTACCGTTGTCTCTACCATCTACGCCAATCTCCCTAAGGAATTCCATAAGGACTTGATTGAGTGGGTGGTCTTTGTTCAATTCATACTCGACACGCCTACGTCCCTTATGCTCAATCACCAAACCGTGGCTTATCAATGGTCTTAACATGAAACTGGCTGATACACCACCTTGGACCCTTGTTGCCTTCACTAACTCTGTCTTCACCATGGGTCCATTCATCAGTGCAATTATCGCCTTTATCCTGGATTTGGTTCCCAGAAATGACTTCTCAAACACATCCCATAGGTTCTTCTCGTGTAGCAAGTTCACAAATCCTACGAGCTTCTTTGCAAAATCGTTTTCCGTATTCAGCATTATAATACGGCTGTGCCCACGACGCATCTTTTTGACTAAGCCATGTTTCAATAGATATGTTAATGCTCGCTTTATTGCCTCCTCACTATACCTGTGGTCTAACATAATCGCAAATTCGCTTGTAAGCATTTCACGGTGTTTAGTCAATAACACAATTATCCTAAACGCCAACCTCCTCCTCACCAACCCAACAAACAAATCAACATTATCCATAAGCACCACCTCAGTATGACACTAAGCCCCATGACTTAGCTAAATATGAGTATCGATAATCCATCAGAATTACTTTAATGTAATCTTCGGGTCCTCTGATGCCTCGCCCAGTCGCTTGTTTCACTTGCATTTCCGCCTGTATCTTCATCCACGTATAGTCCTTGAGTCCACTTGCTCTGATTCTGTCTCTCACGTAATCATCAGAGATATTGGGATATAACACCCCTGCGATAATGATGTACTTGATTAAGGATTTGCCATCCTTAACCAATTCAACACCTTCCGTGAATCTACCACCACTCACGGCATGAATCACTAGCTTCTTATTCGTTAGAGCCAACTCCAATAGCTTCGGCAAATGCTTAACTTCTCCCTCTCTTACCTGTTTCACTGGCATGTGCATTAGATAATTAGCGATTGATATCATCATGTTGTAGTTGGGGTAAACCACCAAATAAACGCCATCATCGCCATTCATTATAACCTTGCTGATTTCATCCGCATATTTCCTGTACATCTCCTCGCCACGTTTCTTAAACTCACTCGTGACACTCGTTATTATCTCAACCTTACGGTGCCCAATCTTCACCTCATTGCTCAGGTCAAAGTACTTCGTTACCTTTAGACCCCATACATTCTCAATGTATTCTTTCGGTGGCATGGTTCCTGACATAAGTATCCATGGTCCTTTGAACAACCAACGTGCATGTAGTATGATTGGCTTGGGCGTCGTCGGCTTAATCACTAATGAAGCCTCATCATTCTTTGTTATGTAGAAACGCCATACACGGGGATCAATGAGTTCCATAAGCTCACTAGGTACCTCATTGTCCCTAAACTTACGTTGCATGAAATCAAACAAATAGTTCATTATCATTATGGTCTTTTCCAAGGACTTTGCAACCTTGATATTACCCAAAAACCTTGCCACCACCATCTCGACAAACTCGATAGGCATAACCACGGCTTTCTCAAACTCATACATCATCGTCAGCAACTCATCGAGGTGTTCATCCCTTATTCGCTTGTAGGAATTGCTGGCATTGTACTCCTTAGCCAACTCATCAAGCCTCTTCCCAATCCTCTCGGCATTAGCCTTAAACTCATCAAGGTGCGGTAGTACGTCCTCTTTGCATAACTTAAGAGCATGCTCAACCCTGTCCTTATCCTCCATGGGGTCTATAATGAACCTCTGTGGGTCTTGTATCAACGCTTTACAATACCTCTCTCCATACTCAACGGCACGTAAAAGTCTTTTAGCCGTTATTGTCCTCTCATAACCTTCAAGCTTATCCAGGTTATGGCTTTCATCAATGATTGTGACAAATCTAACCTCAGTACCATAGGCGCTCTCTATCTCATCCGCATCAAAATACAACCTGGAAAATAAGACATGGGGGTACCCGAAAATGTGGGGGTACGTCCCAATGAGAATCTCGGGTATCCCAATATGCAACGCAACCCGTGACAAATTCTTAACTGCATCGTAGGTACACAAACCCTCACGTAGCGTTAGCTTATGACCTATACTCTCTAGGCTCTTTATGACTTCCTGCCTATACTCATTGGTTGGTAAATTCGGATTCACTCTCACAATCGCATCAATATCGTCCCTGGCATAGCTCGTGCTTATGACTACACTGCCATACCCCGCTAACCTACAACCCTCACAATCAACAGTAACACCCTCCTCACCCAAATTCCTCAATTCTTTCTTTACATCCTCAGTCATCGCCACGCATTGCTGTGCTTTGGAAAAAAACACAAATGGTCGGTACCTAAGCCCCAATTTCATAGAGTCTTCCCAGAATCGGACTTGTTCGGTACGGGTGCGGACCGCCACAAAGATTGTGTCCGCACCCATCTTAATAGCAGATAGTAAGCTCATTAGGGTCTTACCACTACCTGTCGGTGCATTTATAACAAAGATATCGTCCTCATTAGGATTCGCTGGTATTTGATTAAGGACCTTTTCCTGCCACGGGCGTAGTTTTATGTTTTTGATAATTTCGTCGTATAAATCAGCCATCACTCAACACCCTTATCCCTGCATTTAGGTACTGCATATTTTAGGGGTGCTGGCATAACCTCAAGACCCTCCATTCGTTTTTCACCAACCAATTCCGTGTACGTCCATGCTCCTGACTCCTCGAAATAATACCACTTACCTATCACCAACTCATAACATTCATAACCTGCATCCTTTGGTCCCCAGTCCCATGTTTCGTTTATACGCTCTGGGTCTGGGCACGGTATCGGTGGTATTGGGTTACAATCCATATCCACTACCCTATACATTCCTTTTCTTACCTTTAGAATAAACGTGGACTTACCCGTGGATTTCACGGGATTCCCCTGGGTTTGTTTTTCGTCCATCATACATGTTAATAGAGCACAGGGGTTTATAAGCTTTCTCTCACGTAAAAATCACGGTTTAATAACCATGGGATAATGCATGAAAAAGGATAAGGATAAGGATTGATTTAAGGGTGGTTTTGAAAGACAGGGGTCTTACCAAGGCAGTTTACCAACACAATATAACGCCACGTGGTTTATTTCCATCATGATTTCGTGCTCCATCACATTAGACACACGCATACTTGACACTCTCTTAAACGTTGCCTTCTCTCCCTCAACTGTTACACAATAAAACTCAATATTGAACGGCTTTTGGATGTTATTAGGTCTTTCCACATGAACCACCACATACTTACCCGGCGGTAATTTCCACGTTATGTAACCATGCCTACCCGTCTTTGACTTCTCAACCAAACTAGGCTTTTCCATTGTAACCTCACCGTTCTCACCAACCCTATACACCACGGTCTTACTTACACCACCCTCTAAGGTCTCCCTATACGGTCTCCTCAACGTATAAGTTACTTGATTCATACATGGTAATAGAGCATAGCTTATTTATAAACCTTATCCCACGTAAAAACCACGGCTTAATAACCATAAAACCCACATCAGAAAAAGGCGCTCGAGCGCCTTGGCTCTCACGTTAAGCCTCTCACGTTAATCGCACCTCGAACCTAACGTGTAGATTACACATGTAGAAAAGACACCATACCCATCAATCCACGGGGCACCGTCACCGAAGGACACCTGTAGATTAC
>Ga0080005_135109_pt1 | contig 11596 bp, 24 predicted proteins | sample JossMetagenome_2_FD_69208 | JGI IMG/M metagenome (GOLD analysis project Ga0080005, IMG submission 69208) | Hot spring sediment microbial communities from Joseph's Coat, Yellowstone National Park, USA - JC3_ASED (SPADES assembly) (version 2) | ecosystem: Environmental > Aquatic > Thermal springs >... | reverse complement strand
CCATTGGCCTTCGTGTCCTCAGCCATAGCCCTCGCGGCACCGCAGTACTATTGGATCTTCATGCCTGCCTGGATCGCCGTCGTCGCGCTGAAGGCAATATCCATGGAAAAGCCGTCGATAATGTCCATATTCTTGCTCCTGCTGGCAGGCGCGCTTGTCTGGCTCTCCGACAACACAATAATATCCCAGGTCTTGGTGGCGTTCAGCTCAGTTCTTACGCAGGTCTTCGTGGGCTTATTCAACGCCGTGGGCGCCGCCTTAGGTTTCTCGGGCGCCGCCGGTGGCGCAGTGGGCGCTGCGTTGGCGTGGACATATCTGGCAAGGAGGCTTGAAAGAATTGCCGAGGACATGCCGTTCACGGTATTAACTGAAATCTTTCTGGGCTGGCTCGTTATAGACGCCACGATAAGCGCTGTGGGCGCCGCCTCGGGGCAGTACTCGCAGCTGACCGCGCTGGCGTGGCAGGCTCTTTCTGCCGCCGTATCGTTCATAGCGATATATAGGATCTACGAGGCGCTTAAGGGCGAAGTCGAGGCGGCCGTGGACGCAGCCATAGGCGCGCCGTTTCTAGTCTCCGCATTCCCCTCGCTCTGGGGCGCGCTCGTGCCCGTAGTGGCCGTGTTCGCCGTGCTGGACATAGCTTTCTCGATAGTCCAGAAAAGATACGCAGTATCAGCCATAGCGCTCTCGTTCGCGCTTGCGTATGTACACTAATGTAATACTATCGCTTGTAAAATATATAGCCCAAATCCCGTTTTCAATTGTACCGGTTGCGACGTGGGCCGTCTTCGCTTTGGTCATGCTCTCGCTCTATCAGTACTACCCCGTGGCCGGGATAGACTACGTAGTCCTGCCCGTCGCGCTGGGTTTTGTGTTCATGACGGCGTACAAGCGCGACAGATGGGCAGGCATGGCTGGGGTTGCCGCGGGCATAGCCCTTCTTGCCGTATTCGATATGCTCAACATAGTCGTATCTGCTGCGGACATATTCTATCAGATAGTGTTCCAGCCGCTCGCATCGGTGCTGATATACATAATATCTGCCTCCGCCTCATATTTGTTCATACTGTTCATAATAATGTTGATACCGATAGTGAACATAATTATAGGACTTATCGCGGGCGTCCTGGCGGGGCTGCTGCTCTCCGGCTCCTCCATGCTGGCTTCGTATATAAATTCCTCGATTGTCAGATTTATACACAAAATGATCCACAACCTGCCTCCGGGCGCCATGGCGCTTGCCGCGCTCCCGGCCGCGGCCACCGCGGGGGCGCTTCAAGCAATGCTCATGATCCTGCTCGCAGGCCTAGCGTTCGCGTTGACCGTTGTGACGCTCCTTGCCGCCGCGATAGGCTCGCTCATATTCGGCTTCGACATAGCCGCAGGGCTCTCCTTCGCCGTCGGCATGATAATAACAACATTTTGGCATAAGCTCGACTACGACATAATGTCACCTGCGGCGATCGCCGCGGTGATAGTGGCGACGCTCGCGGGCTTCGCCACCCCCGCGACTCTCATGGCGATAAGCGTTGCGCTCCTGCTCTCTACAAGGCGCGGCCACAAGGCGTACATGTGGATAGCGACCGCGCTGATAGCGCACTCGATAATAGCATACCTTGCGTCGCCCACCCTTATCGCGCCAATTATATAAAACCCGCTTTTTAATCCCACTAGATTTTTATAAAACCCTAAGGAAAGCTTTATAAATACTTGCTTGTATCAACCACATGTCAGTAGAACTTGGTGAGCTGAGGATCGCAAACGTCCCCGACTCGGTGCAGGGCTCCGAGGTCGTCGAGGCGACCGAAGAGGAATATAAAGCGAAGTACGCCATGAAGACATGCGACTACATGAGGACGGCGTTCCCCGACCAGTTCAAGGTGATGTTCAAGAGCTACGAGGATTGCGTCTACCAACTCTCGGCAGGCGCCGATATAGGCTTCGACAAGTGGAAGACTGCGTATCCCACGGGTATCGCCGCGTGGGCCAGGGCCGCAGCCACCCGCGCTCGCTAAAAATCTTTTTTTATCCACACTATTTTTATCACATGTGCGAGTGTCTAGAGAAAATAATGAAGGAGCTTGAATCGCGCGGCTTGCTCAAGAAGGACAAGAGGTGTGTGAGATGAATGCCAAATTATTCTGGGATTACCTACTGCCTGCGGCGTACGCCGCCACAATGTACGTCCTTCAGCAAGAGGGCGCTCCCGCCGCGGGGCTCGCGCTAGTTGACATAGCATTCCTGATAGCGTTTCTATACACGCTCACTGACGATATAGAGAGGGCCGCGGGCGAGCTGGGCGTGCATGGCATCTACAACGTCGTCGTGGTCTCATGGATAGCCGCCATACCGCAGACCGTCGTTGCGGTCTATTTCACGTGGGCCGGCCTCTACACCGCCGCTTTCCTCGACTCCATGGTGTCCACCCTGATAGACGCATTTCTGGTGACCGCGCTTGTCAGGTCAAAATATCTGTACGAGGTCAGGCGCGATTGGCCTCTTATTATCATATGGATAGTCGCGACCCTGACGTTCGGTGCGCTTGTGGCCGCCCCCGAGCGAATACCGTCCTTGCCGCCGGTGCCGTTCTATTCCATATGGTTCGTTATAGGCGCTCTATTCTTGCCCCTTCTATTCTCTCGCGGCATACCCGCGTCGGTCTCGTTCAACGCGCGTGAGGCCATAAATCTAGTGATATATACAGCTCTGATAATGTATATCGCATACGACTTGGGGAGCGATCTGGCGACGTGGCACATGACCGAGAGCGCGCTGGGCACAATTGCTGCGCTTATCGCGACGGCTCCCGACCTAATCGCGGCCTTAATGATAAGGCTCACCCTGGCCAGAGCCGTCGGAGAGGACGCAGGCTCAGAGGATGCGATAAGGACTATGTTCGCTGCAGCTATCCACGACCAGATAAGCGACCCTGCGCTGGTGCTTGTCCTAGCCCCCACGGCCGCCGCGGCCGCGGCGTTTCCGCACTGGCTCAACGTGCTTGTCAGCATACTCAAACTGACCCTGCTCGACAGAAGGGCGTTCTACTTCTTCGGCTTGCCCGTCGCAATAGCCACGATTGCCCTATTAATGATTTAAATCCATCCGCTTTTCTTTATTATATGATCAGCAGGGTGCTGGCGATATACATATTCGCCGTGGCGATAGCGCTCGCGCTGCTGCTCATATCCCTCGCTGTCTTCGCATTCCTTAGGGCTCCGTTCCTCATACTGGCCGCGGTCGAGGTGGTCGCGGCCGGCATACTCACCGCCGCATTCGTGTACGACTATATCAACTACGCCATGGTGGAATTCGCGGACTTCGCGCCGCAGTCGTGGCAGTACTCTATACTATTTCTGCTCGCATACGTCATGATGTTCTTCGCGCTTACCGCCGGAGGGCAGGGCTTGCCGAACTTTCTTGCATATATATCGCTCTTTCTTGCGGCCGTCATCGTGCTTTACACGAGCAGAAATATTCCTTTACGGATAACGAGTGGTGATATAATTAACGATATAAAAGCGGGCACGTCCACATTTACCCTAGGCCTTGTGGTCGGCATACCCATTGGCTTTCTACTGTTAGTACCGTACGAGGCCTACCGCATGTGGCAGAGAGGCGCCCGCATAGCCGCTGCCTCAGCATTGCTGTCGCTCCTGTTCACCATATTCACACCCTCGCTTGACATATTATCGAGCTTCATGTCGATAAATTTGATCCAGAGCATGTCGCTTCTGTCATTAGGTCACAATGGTTTTGCGGGGCAGCTCGGGCTGGTCGATATATTGATGTGGCCGGGCATAATCGGCTATGAGGAATTGATCTCGCGCTTCGCGCTCGACGCCGTGGGGCCATTAGCGAACTACATGTTCGTTGTGCTGCACGCTCCGGCCCGTCTCATACAGGCGCTTGTCGCCGCGCCGGCTGTGCTGACGATCATCTCAATGGGCACCCGCTGGATCACTGACGTATACCGCCGGCACGGGCTCGTGGGCTCGATCACAGCCCACGCCGTGTATAACACCATGGTGGCGTGGCTCTTCGGCATAATTCTGTTTCCGCTCCTTTGGGTGCCCCTGCTGCTCATACTGATATATGCTTATATAACCAGACATAGGCAGGCATGATGTACGCGGAATATCTGAGGCTGGCCATAGCCGCGGCGGCGGTGATCACCGCACTCGGAGTTGTCGCGGCAAACAGTTTGATGATCCAGAGCGCCGTGGTCAAGATGAAGACGGACGCGGTCGTGGTGGCGCAGTCGATACATATAATAAACGCGACCTGCCCACAAGCCGCGGGGCCGTTTCCTGTGGACAATTGCACCAGGCAAATCGGTCGGTATTACATAGCATATCTGCCGGCCGGGAGCGTGGCAGAAATAGAAAGTGGGTGGGTTCTGGGACTATACACGATTCAATCATGAAAAAACCTATTTTTTGACCTTCTTCAGCTCTTCTAGCTCTGATTTACACGAGTTCAGCTCAGCTTCATATTTCCTCACGACGTCTATCAATATGTCTATGTCCTGCTTTTCCGCGACGCAGAGCTTGGCGCGTTCGAGCGCCCACATGGCGCTCGCGCCGGCATAGGGCGGGGCGATACACTCTATCTTGACGCTGTCAGCTCTCTCCGCGACGTGGCCCAGGCACATGTAGATATCCGCCGCGGCCGTGCGCTCCCTCGCGGCTGTATCTATGCCGGCCGCCTCCACCAGCCTGCCCTTTGGATCTCGCAGAAAGCCGCGGTTGTCGTAGTACACTTCGACCACCTTAACACCAGCCGGCTCCCAGACTATCATTGTGTATAGATGAAGCGCAACGAATTCAGGTGAGCGCACCACATAGGGCACCCGTCTTTCCCTCAACAGCAACTCGAACGTGTTGAGCGCCCCGTGGGGGTATGGCCAGCACTCACGGCCAAAGCCGAACACAGCCTCTTTGCTGACGCATATCTCCCTCCTTATCTTATCTATCGATATAGTGACTAGCTTGTCGAGCGTGGCGTCGTAGGCCTTGTATGAGGGCGCCGCGACTATGGACATAGTATCGCTATATCGACCTCCTTGCCCACTAGTTCATCAAGCACATCTCTGACCTCCTGCGGCACGCCCCTTATGTATAGATAGAGCACGTAGTAGTTGTTGCCGGTGCGCCAGACCTTGCCCTTAAGCCTATAGCATACGCTCATACCCTTGTCCTCTTTTTCCCGCCCCTCCTTCTGCCCTCAAGCTCTTGATCCTCCTTCTTCTTTCTGCCCCGGGTCTCGAAGCACGTCTGCCGAACTGGAGCTTAAACCAGTATAGCTTGGCCTCGAAGAACCTGCGCGCCTCGTAGAATTCCTCGGGCGATTTAATGACGTGCTGATAGAGCTTTGCCCAGCCCGCGTCTGTCTTTGCGAGGCAGACTAGTTGCGGCGTGGGGATCGCGAGCCTCAGGTCGCCGCCCTTGACCTCATATACGTCCGCAAGCGTTAAGTCCGGAAAGTCCTCGATATTGACCACGAGCATGCCGCGCCTTGATAGAAGCTCGACCGCGTCCTTAGCCTTAGTGAGCAGCTCCCGGCAGTGGGGGCAGTCCTTGCTGACAACGAGAAAGCACTGTGCGCAGGTCATAGAGACGCGTCGAACGCCAGCGTCGCTAAATAGTCCTGCATGTTTCTGAGCGCCGATACGACGGCCGCGGGCACGCGGCATGGATACTCATATGTTATTGCTGAGAGCCACGCCCTCGCCGCGTCGCGGTTCGGTATATTAGTCGTCGCCAGAAAATGCAGCCACGCGCTCTTTATCGCGTTGAGCGCTTGACAGCATTCAACCTTGGGGTAGTAGTATCCCGTAAGATATGGCGCAGACGTTATGCCCTCGACCGCGGCCTCGACAATCGCTGATATGTATGCCGTGTAAACGTACCCCTTTGCCAACACATAGAGCGCCCCCATCTTATTTTCATCTATTGACTTCGCGTGGGCAACAATGCGCTTCAGGAACTCCGTGCGGACGCCGTGGCGCAGATACTCGATCAACGAATCTATATCGCCCGCCGCCGTCGCCTTAATTATCATTGACGCGACTTGCTCAACGCGGCCCACATCTAGATCCGGGTTGATGCGGCACATGTCCGCTCCCACCGCACAAATATAAAAATCTTGCCGTCCCCAGAAAGTTAAATTTTTATAAAGGTGCCGCAATTGGCTCATATGGCTCCGTCGGACTCGCCGGTCGGCCAGCTCAGCACCAGGACGCTGGCGATAATACTTGTGGTCGCAGCTGCTGTTATATGGGTAGTGCTCGCCAACATGCCGCGCGCCCCGCAGCCGCAGCAGGTCAAGGTCGTCAAGATCAACGCCACCGCGCCGCCGCCACAGTCGCAGCAACCTCAGCAGCAGAGCGTCGTGAATCTGTTCATGTGTCAAGGTAATGCCTTCAGGACGTCAAGTGGGGTTATAGTATGCGGTGTGGATTTGGTAACAGATCAGTACATATTTGTAAAGAGGGGTTGGATATATGCGCAGAACTCTACGTCGTTCGCGATCTCAGGAGACGTGAGCTCGTGCAGATTCAGCCTCTCCGTCAACACGTTATACGTAAATTGCACCTCAGACATAATGGTGGTGAGATGACGGACTTAATATTACAGATAGCGCTCGTGACGCTTGTCGCGGTCGTGTGGATCGACGTGGCCAGGCTGCACCGCCGCATTAGCCAGGTCGAGTTGCTCCTCAAATATATCTACAGTATGAGTTACTACATGTACTATCAACCCCGCTCCGAGGGCGAAGAAGCGGCAGGGGAGGGCGGGGGCGTCGAGGAGGCCGTGGTCGTGGGGGATGAGGCTGTCGTGGCAGGGGATGCTGACAAGGTCAAGGAGGCTTGCGTCATGGAGCTCTTGAGGCGCGGCTGCGTGGACATCCAGGAGGTGCTCGATAAATGCTCCGTCTCTAAGTCGTTCATAGTCAACAAGCTCTACAGAAAGAGCAAAGTGGTGAGCTTCGCAGAGGGGGGTAGAAAGCTATGCCCGCGCCGGACGTAGAATACGTGTTGCCTGCATGGATATTCATGATGACCATAGCGCTTCTAATTGCCTTCGCCGCCTCGCTCCCGCCCCGCCAGCCGTTGCGCCGCTGGATAGGCGATCTATTCGTAAAATGGGGGCTCGCCGGAATTCTGTTATGGATAGTGACGACATTTATATGGGCTATTAGAGAGGTTTTGTCCGGTTATGCGTTCATTAAGATATACCCGGTCGAGGGCTATATAGAGTACGCGTCACTATTCGCCGTGGTGCTGACCGCTATTGCGACGCTCGCGTTCTTCGCTATAGCGCTCCTGATAAATGCACTAACCGAATAACCCAATTTTTTCTAGAAATATTTCAGCAAGATTATCAACACAATTGTAGTGGCTATTGTAAGAAGAGCATATCCGAGCGCCAGGCCGGCGTATCCGAGCTCGGCTATAAAGCTCATACGACAACGCAGAAATAGCGCATCCTGCCGTTCACCTCCTGCCATCCCACCCTTTCAACTTTCCTGGATAGCGCCGCGGCCAGCTCCGCAGCACATCTAGCTACATGAGATTCCACTACGCGTTTTGTCGTCGCGTTTTTGAACAGATCTCGCATTAGATCCGCGTAGACTATTATCCTGCTGTCCCTTTCAACTACTGTGACGTACCTCTTGGCGCACTCCAGGCATATCTGCCTTAATTCCTCACATGCGCCAATCATCGCCTCCCCTTTACTATGTTCTTTATTGTGCCCAGCAGGACTTCGTCGTGAGTATTATACATGCCAACGAGCTCCGAGCTCACCATAACCGCGCTCTCCCGTTGTCTCGATATGGTCAGCACTAGTGCAGGCATTGCGAGTCTCTTGAACACGAGCATGACCTCGCTCCTATCCATATCAACGTTTATGTCAAGCGTGTCGAAACTATAGCGCCAGGCCATGACGAACGCCACGCGGCCGACCGCGGTGTCCTTGACGTACTCTATTCTATTATCGTTGATTATCGAGAGCGCTTTATTCGTTGCACGCTCGCAGAGCTCCTTGTCGCCTAAGGTAACAGTACATGTGTCCGCGAAGCGCCTCAGCATAGATTCTACCGACGTCATGGACATAACTTATACTCCATACCGCAGTTCTGACAGACCAGCAGTTTGCCCGCGCGTTGCAGCAGAAAGCCGCATTGCGGACAACGCGGCCAGAGCGACACGATATCAGCCAGCTTTACATTACTGAGCGCTGCTAATTGCCTGAGCGCCGCAACGCCGTCCTCGCGGATCTTTATATCGACTAGCCGCTTCATAGCCTGGGTATGATTATTATTCTCTTTTCATCTTCATCTATTTCCAAACGCCATGTCGGCTCGCTGACGGCCCCCAACAGCACATCGATTGCGCGCTCCGCATCGCTCGCTCTATCCTCGCGATATATCTCTACTTTTATCGCTAACTGTCCGAACTTAATCTTCATACTCTACGTGCGCAGACTCTATCTGGTATTTTTCATCCAGCTTGACGACGACCCTGACGCTGCCGCGCCAGAGCACGAGCTTATAGCCTCTGAGCGCGCGGTAGAGTACGGCGTGAGGCGGCCGCGCGAACCACGCCCACACCTCGTCTATGCCCTCTTGCTCTAGCCTCTGTATTATATTATCCACAAGAGCGCGCATGTCCGTCATATGCTCTCCGCAACCTCAGCATATTGATCTTTGTTAAGCGGATCGGCCGCCACTATTGATATGAACCTGCTTGCGCCCCTCTTTACCAACATCTTTCTAATGCTTTCCAGCTCCTCCTCACCCACGTCGTGGAATATAAGTATGACGCCGGCATACCGGAGCTCCTCCTCCAGCTCTCTTATCTTGTCCATGAGCTTGCCTAAGTCGGGCACCAATTGGGCGTTATTTATTATTAGAAGCACGCTCAGCCCGGCCGCCTCAAGCACATACGACAGCTGCCTCAGCTCCGTCACCCCGGCGTCTTCAGGCCACCGCCTGACGCCGCGAACATTGACCATGAAGTCGTAGAGCTTTTTAGAGAGCGTCATATAGAGCGCGCGCTCAATGCTGTGCAGCAATTCTTCGTCGTACACTTCTATTTTGAGCGCCGCCGGCAAGACGTCATGCCTCTCGCTCAGCATGTCGTAAAGCGACCATGCTAGCTTTTCGCTGTTCGTGAGTATTAGATATTGTGCGCCCTGACCCACGCCGTCCACGACTTGTTTGATTATTTGCTCATGCTGAGTTTGCTCGACGTTCTGAGCGCCCTCACGGCTCTCGTTATTTTGAGCGAGGAGCTGAGCGACAATGTCAACACTCACGCGTATGGAGTACGCCTCGGTGTTGCCCGCCTTCCACCTCTTCCTTACTACTCCCTTTATTTCCTTATCCGTCGTGAACACAAGCGGCTTAGCGTTTATGTAGAGCACCACACGCTTTACTTTGCCCTTTTCGTACACCACTGCGGTGTAGTACCTTCTTTGTTTTTGGGGTTTGGGTTTGGTTTGGGTTTTGGGTTTGGGTTTGGGGTTTCATGAGTAGAAGAAACGTGCGGGTTTATAAATCTTTCGCCCCTTTTTACGACGATTTTCCGAAAGCTGACCGAAGCTGCGCGCCCCTCTCATGACTCTACGCCATAAGAATAGAGAGCCGGCCGGAAAAAAGTTATGTATTTTATGTATTATGTATTGTATATAACGTGTGCCGCAGGACGGATTTGCGCAGATATCGACGACGCGCTTACGTCGAACAGCTGCGCAAGCGACGTTATGCTCACATATCTATTCTCACGCTGTGCGACTAAATACGTCGCCACGGCCGCTGCGACGCGGCTCGATAGATTCAATTCTCTCTTGATCTTGAGCGCAACGTCGATTATTTGTTCGGCTAGATCTGCGAGCTTCGTGTTTTCAAGTTTTTCCGGAATTAAGTTGCTCATTATACAGGGCGGCTTGCCGTAAATAAAGAACAGATCCATTAGATATTTCTTCGCAGTGGAGTCAATTTTGTCCTGGGCGGATAGCAGGGGTTCTTGACTAATTGCAAGTAGTAGTCAACAGCCTTGATACATGCTATCGACTTGCCGCAGTCGGCTATCAACTTCTCTCTATCGAGCTGTTGCATGCATCTATTTAAATATTAGTATTTAAAAATGGATGCCGGGCTAGGCCGCCGAGGCCTCGGCGTTATGTGATTGCATAGAAACTAAGGAATATTAACCCACCGAATTTTCGGCGTAAGCCCCCACGCGCTTAGACATTTCACCATTTATGCGAAGACATTTTATCATGTATGCGAAGACGTTTATGGGGCTATGCGAAGACTAATGTCCAGGCAAATATCCACGATTAGTAAAGAGGGGGAAAGGAGGGGCAGTTCCTCTTTCCATATTCCCAAGGACTTAAGACAAATATCGAGGTTTTGACGGGAGGGGATTGCTAAAAGTAATCTTTTTGTGCTGGGTATCGGCTGTGCGAAAAATCATGCGAATTGACAAATTTACGTCGTGCGAAGCTGTGCGAAAAGCGTGCGAAAACGTCGTGCGAATCTCGGCGGCGGGGGGGAGGGGGGTCAAAAACACTCGTTATCCAGGACAGTTGACTGCGTCCGATCGCTTTACAAGTGTATTCGCATGTGTTGGTCTTCTTTTCGATCCAGACATAATGTGTAAAGTCTTGGGAAAATGTAAAGAGGGGATAGGGGGGCAATAGAATATCGAAAATTCGACGTGACGTGGTTTTTGGAAAAGAACACCCCCGGGTGGGGGGATTCACTGAGTTATATTTAGATTAGTATATGAGTACTATTAAGAGGGCGGCCGGCAAGCTCCATATGGCGTTGTACGCCCAGCTCACCGCCAGCCTGTCGGGCGAGGCGAGGTCGAGAAATATGTGTACAACGCCCAGCATCAGATATACAGGATTGTGCAAATATACAGAAATGACCACAGCAGTCAATATTGATATCAAATTATGGTATCTGTTACGGCGGAGGCCTTTATGGCCTAACGTATCTGTTATAACCGTATGAGCCGCGGCGGCGGCCGCGGCGGTCGATATGTCTGCATGGAAAATCGAGAGCGCGGCTGTGCCCCAGAGTATATGTGTGACCCACTTCATAAAAAATTGCAGTGATTTGTGTTTATATGAACAGCACTATCAGAGCGGCGAAGACTGCGGCGATAGATGCGAAAAGCGAGAGCGCGTCGTCGCCTCTATCGTCAGCGTCTTGTGCGGCGTCGAGGAACAAGAGCGAGACGATCATGGCTGTGCACTTAGTCACGTCGAGCGACATGTTGTGCATCACAACGAGCGCGAGCTCCACCACGAGCAACAACACCGCGAGCGCACCCGCAACTGTGACCAACTTCATTGAGCCCATTTTGCATGAAGAATATAAGCTTTACCATGGTACCAGCGGCCTGTCCACCTCCATCCCCACGACGCGCGCATATTCCAATAACTCTCTATAGCTTGAGTGTTGCGTCCACCGCCTTACTAGCTCTATCGATTTTGTCTGCAGGAGCGCCTCCAGAATAAACGCGTGGCGGAGGTCGTGGACGCGCCAGCCGTAGAGGCCGACCTCCCCGAGCGTCCTC
>Ga0080005_113445_pt1 | contig 11603 bp, 7 predicted proteins | sample JossMetagenome_2_FD_69208 | JGI IMG/M metagenome (GOLD analysis project Ga0080005, IMG submission 69208) | Hot spring sediment microbial communities from Joseph's Coat, Yellowstone National Park, USA - JC3_ASED (SPADES assembly) (version 2) | ecosystem: Environmental > Aquatic > Thermal springs >... | reverse complement strand
ACAGATTCCCCGTGGGTGTGGGTTTGTGGGGCCGCTCGGACGAGGGCATCTAAGCCGCGGTTGCGTTTTACATCCGGTTCTCCGCGTTTGTACTTTGTTGGTTTGTAGAGCTCCTCGAACTCCTCAGGGCTCATCCTCCCGTCGTAAAGCGCCAGGATCAGCTCGGCCCTCAATCTCCTTAATGGGTGGTGGATGTATTTCGCTATACGCCTGAGGAGCTTAACGGCGTCCTCGCCGCCAAACACTAAGGCATAGGCTGTTTCAAAATGGTAGATAGTCCCAACGATGCCGAACCTTTCGGCAATTACCTCCTTCAGTATGTCGAGGACCACCCTCTTCGGGCAATCCTTACAAGCCGCAATTGCCACATAGGCGGTTTTACTATTATTATATTTGTTATACCATATAAACCCATCCCCATCTATTACGCCAGCCACGAACTCCGCAAGCTCCTCATCGCTAAGGCTGTTGAGTATTCCCTCGAGCTCACTAGTGCTTAGCTTGATTGGCCAAGGCCACACGTTGGCGTTTAGGTCTATGTAGTATTCTAAATTGATTGATTTATGTATATATTTTGCTTTTTTCGCACTCTTAGCCCATCTAATGCTTAGGTTCGGTACCTTGACTGTGCTTAGTAGCTTTGCGAAAAACACAGCATCAATAGCATTCGTAGTCTCTAGCTCTAACTCTGTTTCCCTATTGCCTTTCCGAACCGCTAAGTCGCTAGTCCTTAGCCCAAACCAGTAGGGTCTCCTCAAGTCGCTTAATGATTCCAAGCCCTCTGACCAATTACACGGCTCAATACCGTATTTTCTAAACGCATTAACGTCAACACCAATGAATCGCAGTAATTCCTCGCACATCTTAATTTCGTTCCAACCAAACTTCTCCCTTAATAAGCCCTCAATGATCTTAACGACATCATTTCTCGTCACCTTACCCTCCCAGTTAATGCCGCACCTAACGAACCACGTATTAAGAGCTCCAGCGTCTGTATGTAACGCATCCCTAACCCATCTCTTCGATACATTGAGACTTTTAAGCATCCTTAGCAACCCACACCTAAACTCATTATCGCCACTGCTGGCAAGCCATAATTCGTGAACTAACTCCCTAACTTTGTCCGCAACCTCCTTGCTTACCGCATAGCCGTTGTGGCATTGGTTTTTAATTAGCAACTCGATGAGTCTTGTGACGCACTCCTTGTCGTTGCTCTCCAGGCACTTCATGGCTTCCTCTATGAGCCCTGTGCACTCCTCGAGTCTGTTCTTCCTGTCTGTAGTCATTCCTCATCACCCATGAACAACGTTATCGGCAAATCCAACCTCGTTAACACGTACTCGTTCGTTACGTCATTCATCCTCAGCCTGCCCTCACTATTGAAGTGCAGCACTAATGAGTGCTCGGTCACCCTCTTACTGCTCTTTTCATGCTTGGTTATGTGGAGTGTGTAGCCATCCTTGTCGGCGGTGATTAGGTCGGCGACGTAACCCGGCATCCCATTGATCCTTTCAGCAAAATTAATGATCCTCTTAACCACGCTTGGATCGAAGGGTGCCGTGATCCCAACATAGCCTACTGATGGGCTCAACAACTCTACACTCTCAATCCTCAACCAAGGAACAGGCTCCCTCCTCACAACCCTAACCACGAATCTTTCATTGTAGGTAACAACCCTAATCAGTCTCTTGACGGCTATATACCAAGTGCTGACGGGCTTGTTAAGCGGGTTATAAACCTCTACGCCATCCACTTCATAGCATGTTATTGGCCTGAAACCAATATCTATACGGAAGAACATGATATCGTGCTCCTGACCAACCCACCTTCGCCTCTCCTCGCTACAGTTAGGGAGCCACTGGTACCTACCAAGCCTCCAGGCGACTTCATTCGTTTCGCTCAAGTTCTTCCTCCCCGCCCCACCGGCCGTGGGTTTGCGGGGCCATGCCACTCACCCACCCAAGTACCTCTTCACTACCTCGATTGCCTCCTCGATTGTTTTGGTGTTCTTTATTTCCCTCATTATCGGCTTGTCCATCCTTATAACAACGTATTTGCCCCTTGACTGTTTAACAACATCGAAGCCGAGTTTTTCCATTAGACTGTAAATCACCGATAAGTCAATTGGATGGATTGTGCCGCTTAGGCTTAGCAGCATCCTCATCCTCCTACCATTGAGGTAGCAAACGCTACCCCTACTCGACACGGCAATGCGGTGGAGCAACACAGCAACGAGCCTCACCACAACATCGAAGCCACTCGTTCTATACATCGTAACTCTTCTATACCTCCTAACCACCAAGCCAGCAGAGGCACTAAGCGGCATAGAGGCATTAGACGCAGCATAGGCGGCAGAGGCAGTGGCCCCCGACTGACCCCCGGAAACCGGGAGCCAGCCCCCCTCAACCTTACCCGGGGAGGCCTCACGCCAGGGGCCGAGAGGATGGACATGGGGGGCGGAGGCCTTTAACCCCCGGGTTGTATTTGTACTCATATTGTTCTCCTCCATACCGGATCACTTGAAGGGAGTAATTCGTGGTTGGGGTTGCCCAACCACGGGGATCGGGATCACGGTCACAGAGGCGCCCCTCCCCGAGGCGCCCCTCCTCCCCCGACCCCAAACCACCACCCAACCCAGATGAGGAAAATCAGGACGAGAATTGGGTTGAGGTGATTGGCGGGTCGAGAGAGGAGAGGCGCCCCAAGGAAGGGACGCCCCCTTCCTCCCTTCAGGTGACCCGGTATGGAGGGCCCCGCCCGGCCCCCTTAGGCGGGGCAAGCTTTCTATGCTTTATCACCCTTATAACACTTTCGTCCCCATCGCTCCCTAGCCACTTATTCCAACACGCCTAGGGACAACTTACTCTTATCCTCATCCTCGAACCATTGATTAAACATTTGTTTAATTCCTTGAATTGTGTAACAGCCAATTGTTCTTCGTGACATTTCAATCACTTGTTGGCATCTGTTTCTTTTAGCCTAGGGTTTGCTTACTCTTATTCACATCCTCGATTGTGGATTTAGGCATTTGTTTGGATTGCTGCCTCGATTTGTTGCTTAAGTGGCTATGCGTTGCCCGTGTTCTCCTTGCCCTCCCCAATCCTCCCAAGGCACCCACCTTCCGTCGGCCCTCGGTCTTGGAGTTCCGGAGCCCATTGACCGTGGGTCGGCGGAAACCCCCATCGACCATACCCTTGGAGGTCCGGAGCCCATTGGGCACGGCCGGTGGGGACCCCCCTTGGACGGGACCTGGTCCACAGGCTCTGGAGCCCTGGTCACCCATCGCCAGTGGGCCAAGCCCCTCTATCTGGGGCGGCCCCACCAGTGATTAGGAGGGGGGTTGGGTGGGTGGGCTTGGGAGGATGGGGAGGGTTCACGGGAAGGACGCGGGCATAGGTGGCTGAGTAGTTTTGAGGAGATTTGTTTTTGAGCGTTTAAGTAGGTGTTTGTTTCGAGGGCTTAGGCGGTTTGAGGAGCTTGGGTGATTTTGAGCAGTTGGGTGGTTTGGGTGTTTGGGTTGGTTGGGTGCTTGGTCAGCTTCGACTATTTCGGTATCAAGTTCGGCATAACATTTATGCTTCCTAACGTCAAGCCCTATCGATGGTAAAAGCTCCAAAACCCTCCTACAGAGCTCTGACTTCATACACCTCTCATAGACGTGTTGCCACAGCCTGCAGTCTGCTCCATTATACGTCAGTAGCCATGCTATTACGTAGTTTCCCCAACCCACACCCACAGGTGTGAGTTGGGTTGTTGGCATTGGATCATCCCCAAGCCTCCGCCCCCGCGAACCAGGGGTGGTTCGCTTGGGGACTCATCCCCTTTCTCTCCACTATCTTAGCCACTTACTTTAAAAAGCCCCTAGACGGCTGGGCTTTGGAAACGAAAGCCTTATTAATCGCCCCAACCACAGCTTGACCGGTGCCGGGCCGGGGTGGGTCGGCCCGGGAGTCAACTCGCACGCGGCTCATCAAGGACAGCACCGGGTTTGTCCATCACACCCCCGGGCTTCATCCCCACCCTCAGCCCAGCCCCACCCAAGCCGGGCTAGGGCGGGTCAGCCCGGGTTTTGCAACAAAGTAGCTAATCGTTGATGACCTCTATTTCGTAGTTCATTAACTCGCTCTCAATTAGCCTGAATCGCTTATCCACGAGGATTATTTCCGGCATTTGGCTTGGCCTTTCGGCAGTCCTAATTACGCGGCCAATCAACTGCACGGTCTTCATGACTACAAAATCATCCTCATCAACTCCCCTAGCCCTTAGCCTCTGCATCACGTTTGGTGGCAGTAGTGGTAAGCCGAGGATTACTAACCTGCTGAAGCAGTTTAGGTCGACGCCCTCGACAAAGCGGCCGAAGGCCTTTAGGGCAACGACCTTATCCCTGAAGTCACATGGTGTTTTGTTTCCTAATTCGTCCTCCCAAACGACGTCGCCGCCCAGCAAGGACTCCCTAGACAGCGTTGTGTATATAACAGTGCCAGGCTGCAAGTACTCCTCAACGCGCCTGGCGATTTCATCCCTCCTCCTCTCGATGCCATCAAGCGATAGTGAGTATTTACTATCAACCCTCACTGGAATACTCCAGCCACGCCTAACGACAATCGCGTTTTGCAATAGGCTGGGTGGTAAGGTGGCTGACATAAATAGTGTAGGGACATTAGCGCCTATACTCGGTATCTCCAACCCAACAAGGGCCTCATCGCCCTCATCATAGAACCATATCTGTGCATTAAGCATTGCTAGCAAATCCTCAACTATCTGCCTCACATCGTTGTCATCCACAGCCTCAAGAACTAACGTATCAACTAACTCCCTAAGGACTACTCTTAGGCTCTCTGGGCTCCTAATGAGCCCGTCGAATTCACCCTCCTCGAAGCCCAGTTTATCAACGAGCAAAAGCCTCAAAGCCCTCACATCAACCCTATGCACCACAGGCAGCACGGTGTTGTGAGCCTCATCAACAATGACTAACTTCGGCCTCACGGCTTTAACCAACTTATTGACACGGCCGAAGTGGGCAATGATTAAGTCGTAACCGTAGAAGCGTTCTAGGAAGCTTTGCAGCTTGTATGGGCAGATGCCCATCTGCTCACCAACCTCCCTAACCCTACCGAAGTCCATGTAAGCAAAGGCACCGAAGTCCCCAAGCTCACCTAGGCTAACAAGCTTGTTGAATTGGCATGAGTGGCATACGCCACGCATGAAGTCGATGGTTGTGTAGTTGTTGAGGCAAAGCTTCTCCCTACCGGCGGTGGCAATAACCCTCATATTCAAATCAACCGCGTGCTGATAAACATGCAACCCAGTGGCCAACCTAGGCTCAAGCCACAATGCTGGTTTTGTACTAAGTTCCCTAACCACAAAGAGTCCAACAACGGTCTTACCCCAACCAGTCGGTGCCTGGATCGCCGCGTATCCGCTGCGTCTTAGGGCATCAATGATTTTCACAACAACACCCTTCTGGTCCTCCCTAAGCCTAAGCTCCACAATCACCACCTCATCAAAATCACGAACGTGATGAACAGTATGACCAACGTGACTATTGGATTAACCACCAAACCAACAACTATCGCCACCAAGATACCCAACCCAACAGCAACCCAAACCCACTTCCTCTTCCTCCTCCTTATCAGCCCACGCCTAACGAGCACCCTATAGATTATCTCCTCGATTCTCTCCTCGCTCAACTCGCTCCTTAACTTCTCAAGTACCTCCTCGGACTTGACCTCTGACTCGAGTAGTGCGTTCACGAGATCGAGGATGTCCTTGATACTGCTGTTTTGCTCATCGATCACGCTTAGGACGTGCATTATCCTCCTATCAATGATGCCAGACAAATCACCAAGTAGCTTGTTGTAGACCTCATCAACCAGCTTCCTGACCGCCTCAGCGTCAAGCCCCAACCTAGCCAACCTCTCCTCAACCTCGGCTTTGAACTCATCAAGCTCTTCCCTCACCACGTTGTGTAGTCTCGCAACCTCAGCCGCGGCAGTCGCCTTGGCAATACCTTTCATAACCTTCTCATCAACGCTGTTCCTGCGTAGTTCATCGATCACATTCTCAAGCCACTTCTCGACATCCTCCTTAACCTTGCTGTAGATTTCGACTCGTAGCTCCTCAATCAACTCCTCGATGTCCTCAGTATCACGCCTACCCGCCCCACGGCCGGTGGTTGGATCAACCCCAAGGACTCGCCTCGGCTAAAACCAAGGCGATATACCTTGGGGTCTCATCACTTCCCAATAATTATTAATTGACTTTAAAAGAGGGGTTAACGACACGTTTAATCACCACCGTTTCGGGCCTTGGGTAAGCGATTGTTTAGCCAACCACGAACCAGCGAGGCACAAACACAAATCAACAAAAACACAACAAACCAAAAACACCAACAAGCCAGGACAAAGGCAACAAAACCCGAAACAACACCTCAAGGCTAAACCTGGAGGAAGATGAGCCTGGCGACGGCACGCCTAAACTCATCCTTACCTAAGTCACAACACGCCCTGTAAGCCTCAAGGAACAACCTCGCGGGTAGTTTTTCGCCAAAGTCCACAGCCCCATAGAGTGCGTGTGCCTTGGCTAGCTTTTCATTGCGATTAATTAATGCATGAAGCATCAGGGCTAATCGAGCCATTGAGTTTATGGGGGCATCTAGTTGGACTAGGGACTTGCCATCAAGCCCACTCACCAACTCCATAAACTCGTCAAGCAGCTTATCGGCATTAACGCCAAGCTCCTTAAGCAAGCCCAGCTTTTCAAGCAATAATTCCCGAAAAGTATCGATTAACCATCCTCTTAATCGCACAACAGCGTCATTGTCATTCATGGCTACAGAAATGGCATCCATACAGATCCCTCTCTCTGTCAGATCATCAAGCGACATACACATCCTACCCGCATCTTCAGGCTTCGCAATACCAAGGGCAACCCTTAACGCGGGCCGAAACACAAAATCCACATCAGGTCCGAAGGCATTAATTAACTCCTCAGGGTTGACACTAAGCTTATCCTTAAGCTCGCTGCCTAGTTGGTCCTTTCTATCCTTTAAACCGAGTAGGGCGTTGAGTGTTAGTCTGGTCAGGACCGAGGCTTGCTTATCGGTGTTCAGCACCCACAAATGTTTCTCAAGCAACTCCTTAATCTTCTCGACCCTCTCATCACCACCTGTTAAGGCTAGGGACACGAGGCAATTACCAAGTACATGCGATGCAGTATCAAGGATTACTTTCTTAACTGCCTCCTCATAAGGCTTCATGAACCAATACTCGAACTCGATATAGCTCATGAACTCCTTATCGCTTATTAACTTCTGAACCTCATCCCTCATCTTGCCTAGTCTCCCAAGGATCTCATTAGCCTTATTAACCACATCGATGCCTAGTTTCTCCTCCATAAGCCTCCTCACATCTCCATGTATTAACGCTGGGCCTAACGCGATTGCCCATGCTATGACGCCTAGGCTGGGACTGAGCTTGTCCAATTCATTGAGTAGGTCAGCGACCTTACGAACCGCACCCTCAACCTCATCACTATTGAAATGACCAAGGTAATTCACAAGTAGGTCGGCGTAGGTAATTATTGCAATTACGAGGGACCAAGCACGCCCCTCAACCTCATAACCATAACTGCTTAGGATCTCACTCAACTCCTTCAACTCCTTAAATATGTGCCCAACCGTATCACGGTCGAGGTTCCCCATATTCGATGCGAGGGCTAGTAGTTCGAGGTACCTATGCGGTGCCTCAGCACGCAACGGCTTTAAGGCATCTAGTACTGATAGTATTGGCATAATGAGATCTATCAATGCAACGAATTGTATGGCGAATGATGCTATGTGCAATGCAGCATCAGCACCGCTGGACTCAACATCCTTACCTGACTCAACGGCTTTGGCGATTATTGAGGCCAGCCCAAGACCATAAAACGCCTCAGCACCACTAATGCCCCTATCCCTGGCGATGTTAAGGATTCTCCTCACCTCGGCAACAGTCTCATTGTACTTATCGATGAATACCTTGGCCAAGTCACGTGCGTGGTTCCTGATTAGGTTCATTATTAATGGTGGGATTTCGTCACCAACGAGTAGGTAATCATCAACACCGCATCTATTTAGGGCATCACCAAGGGACTCAACAACACCACTAGGTAAGTCCTCGGGCCTAGGCACTATAGGAATCCCAGCCAGGGCGCGCCCAATTATTAGTGCGGCTCTTTTCCAGCAGTTTTTATGTTTCCTTAATTTTTTGATGAGTCTTTTACCGTATTTCCTAGTGAAGTATTTCACGGCATCGGTCCTACTCCTTATCTTGGGTACATGAGCCTCCTTCCAAGGCTCTAACAACTCATCATCAAATTTCTTACATTCCTCACCCTCACTTACAATGCACCTAAGTAACTTATCTATCGATTCCTCAATTAGGTCGTGCTGCCTGCGTGCCAACCAACTCCTTAACTCTTTACCTTTCGCGCTATGGAGCAAACTCGCTCTCTTTTTCTCGCCAATTAACTTGATGATGCCTGGCGTCAGTATTGGGACACCAGGCCTCGTCATATTAACGAACGGCCTCCTCAATGCAAAGACCTCAACCAAAGCCTCAGCCGTTTTGGGGTCTTCGTGTACCCTGAAGAGTGAGTTTATATACTGTATTATGAACGCCTCGGCTTTGCCCTTGGCGTTGCTGATTAGCTTCTCGACCTCACCAACGTTGCAGTTGTTCCTCACCAGCTCCTCACCAACTAGCCTGGCTATCAATGCGTGGCCAGAGTCGAACTTGGCTAATTCGCTTGTTAATTTGCTGAGCACATCATTGCTTAATGAGCACCCGTTGGGGTTGCTCTTCGTCTTCGTGTACTCCCTAATTAACTCGGCTAGGAATTCAGTGTTGATGAGCACCTGCGAAGCATCGAGACTGTGGCTCTCCAATTTAGCTCTCATGTCATTGCTTAGTGCATTATAGATGTCGCTCGGTAGTACAATGAGTATGAATGATCTCGAAGCTTTGGGGCTTATTGAGTCTACAAAATCCACCAAGTTCTTTATTGTCCTCTCGATGTTTGATTGTATGGGAGCCTTTACGTCAATGCCCACTTTCTCATAGGACTCCGTGGACACTGGGTCATATAGTATGAGTAACCTGCCGAAGTACTTTACGAATTCTTCACCGTAGTTCTCGACGAATGTTTTGAACCTTGAGTAGTTATCCTCATTAAGCACGTCAACACGTGCAACTAGTCCAATATCGCCGTTCACGAGTAACTCCCAAATCGCGACTGCTGCTAGCGTGGACTTACCAATACCCTTGGGTCCAACAACCACGACGAAGCCCTGCTTCAAAAGCCTACCTCTAACCTTGTTAACCAATTCGTTGAACTTGCCAGCCCTAACTATGTTGTGGTATTCATCCTCAACCCTAATCCTCAATTCACTGTTTTTGACCTTGATGTTTGGGTAGATGGTGCCTTGCTCGAAATCGGTCTTGTTGGCGATGGTGATGCTGGCGGTGGGCTTCTGCTTGAGTAGGTTGATCCAGTTGTTGAGTTCGTTGACCTTCGCCTCAAGCTCCTCAACCTTCCTCAATCCATTCTCAAACAGTCTCCTAACTTCGTCCTCCGTCACGAGCCTACCCTCCGTGAGGTTTGCGAAACCCCTCACGAGATTCTTGAACGCGTTGGTGCCTATGCCCCACTCCCTAGCCACGTCACTAACAATGCCCTGAACCTCCTCGTAATCAATGTACCTACTCGCCTCTCTAGCCGTGTTTATGAACTCCATGAAGCACTTAACAACCTCGCTACCTGGCTCACCAACCTTACCCGCTAACTGCTTTAACACCTGCTTGAAAGCCCCACCAACCGCGCTACTGGCTAGTGCACCGAGTATTACCGGTACGAAACCGCCCAAACCAGCACCGAGGGAGATTAGGGCTAGGATGGCTCGAAAAACATCACCAGCAACACCACCAGCAACATCAGTCAAAAAGTCTCTTAAAGAATTAAGTAGCGCACCACGACAGAGTCCCTTAGGGCTCAACCTAAGGATAACCTCCCCAGCCTCCTTCAAATCCGTAGCGAAGCCCTCTTGGTTAGACACTTGGCTATTTAGCGGTTTTTAGGAGTTAAAAGGCTTAGTGTTAGGAAGGGGTGAGAAATGACGTGAGCTATCCTCATAGGTACGCCCTCGACACCTCACTAAAGATGCCCAGAATGAACCGAGTGCGAGATTAACTTAATCCTGACCAGCAACCTTAGTAATACTCTTCTATGGCTTTGATCACTTACTCTCTAACTAATGGTTCTAAAGCCTCGGCAAACTTTACCATCAATTTCGCCCCCAACTCTTCCTTCATACTCCTCAAAACCCTTAACCGCCTCCTTAAGCCTCTCCTCCTCATCACATTAACGCTGCCTCCTCAACCTCCTCCTCAGGGTAACGGCCACTATGTCGAGAACTATTAATGCCTGAATTATGCCGGCTGCTAAACCGAGGGGGTATGATAGGGAGAGGTTAATCCACACGAGTGCTGGCGTGGAGATGGGGTTAGGGAGCGTAAATAATGGGCCAAAAATGAAGAAGATGCTGTAAGCATAACCATACACTACAATCATCTTAATGTTCTGGGTCGTCCTAACCAGCCTATCGTCCCCTATATCCTCCGCAATACCCTCCACCCTATTAACAACCCAGAAAGACACCGCGAACATTATCGATAATGAGGTAATGACTACGGGGGAATAACGTGAGGTAAAACCGCAACACCTCACCACCCAACCCATACAAAAACCTGTATAATGAGATAAATATAAAGAGCGTAAGGGTAATGATTGCGAGGAAGAGGTAAAAGAGAAGGAGTTGGTCGTAACACGACACTATGTAATTACTTCTGGCGTTGGTTGCGAATAAAATAAGCATGGTAATTACTAGGTTGAGCCCGAAAAGTAACATCGGTATTAACCACAAATAACCCGAGAAATACGCAATAAGCGTATACGACACGGCTATAATCAGGACAATGGCTATGAGCCGCCCTAATGAGCAGGGTATTTGCCCAGTCCCTCGGGGTGCACTCATTATCACGCCCGATTTAATCCCTTAAATAAGGGTTTAAGGGGCTAAGCCAAGTAATACGAGGATACAAGCCATGGGTGAGGTGCCAAGAGAGGCATTAATGCGTGCAATCCCATTAACGGCATTGATCGCACTAGCCACATGCACAACCCTAAGCATCCAAATCCATATTGGCAAATCGGCAACCCTCAACCAATTCCTCGGCCTAAACTCACTACTTATTATTGGTAGCGATGGTATCTACGTAAACCTGGTTGCGATAATCATAAGCGGTTTTAGTCGTGATAGCGCTTAGTTATCCTAAGATCTGCGGTGAGTCCTGGGGGTCTATAAAATATGAACTCTGGATCCTTGCCCGGGAATATTGCGGCAAATACTATTCCAACAAATGCCTCCGGATCCTCTTTTATATATGAAGTATCAACGCCATTTCTAGATAGATAATCCTTTATAAACTTACCCAATGGATCTTTACTAACCTTAGTTATTAGTGCAACCCTCATTCCATACCTGGCACATCCTACGGCGGTATTGG
>Ga0080005_119274_pt1 | contig 11615 bp, 12 predicted proteins | sample JossMetagenome_2_FD_69208 | JGI IMG/M metagenome (GOLD analysis project Ga0080005, IMG submission 69208) | Hot spring sediment microbial communities from Joseph's Coat, Yellowstone National Park, USA - JC3_ASED (SPADES assembly) (version 2) | ecosystem: Environmental > Aquatic > Thermal springs >... | reverse complement strand
CCGGCACGGAGAAGTACATGGCGTCTCTGGTGAGGGGTTGCCTCGGCGGCCGGGGCCTGTGCCCCACGTCCCGCATCGTAAACATGACGATGATAATAATCGGCAGGATGGACGCGGCGGCGGCCGCCGGGCTGACCGCAAAGGAGAGGAGGGGGAGGAAGGCCCAGGGCAGGTATTTGCCGGCCTTCTCCCGCGGGAGCGCTACGGGCGGCGGGCTGGGCTCCGGCTTGACGACGACGCCGAAGCGCCTCAGGACCCTCCTCGCCTCCTCTGCGTCTACGCCGTCTTCGAGGAGGATCCAAGCCTTCCCGGCGCGGTAGTATATGCCGTTGTAGACGTGCGTCGTGGTTATCAAGATGTTGCTGAACTCAAGAGGCCCCATCCCGTTTACGTCTCTAAACACCCTCTCCACCTCGAAGAACCGGTAGCGCCTCCCTTCCCAAACCAGCGCATCGCCTTCCGTCCATATGGGTACGGTGTTGCGCCTGACGACGTAGAGGAGGGCGGCTATGGGTAGCGCCAGAAGAACCATGAGGGGGTGGATGAGTGCGAGGATTAAGGCGGCGAAGGCCGCATACGCCTGCCATGGCAGGTAGTGCAGAAGCTGTATGCCCTCCTTGGCGGGGCGTTCCTGTCTTTCTTTAACTCTTCTGCCTATTTTCAATAATTCGGGACGGCTAATCCAGCCCTCCTTGGGAGGCTCCAGAAGGGGCTTCCTCCTCTGGGGCCTCTGCTGCTGGGCGAGGTAGTGCTCGACGGCGCATGCATATGCCCGGAAGATGTTGCCCGCCTTCCTCGCCTCTTCGAGGCACTGCTCAACGACGTCGGGCGGGAGGTCGTCCCTCCACCTCCTCCGAAACTCCTCCTCTTCGTAAGGCTTGAGAACCATGGCAGGCCTGCGGGGAGGAGAAATATGGAATTGAGCTCAGAGTCTTTCAAATCATCTTCTTAGAGTTGCACACAGTCGTTTATGGAGCTCTTTTGGATTTTTGCAACGTTTGTAGCGATATCTATTGCAGATTTGGTAACTACGATTATCGGAATAAGGTTAGGAGGCCTTGAGGACATATGGTTTGGCAGGAGGATACCTCCGCTGTTCGTGCTCATTGCTGTGCAGATAGCCGGCTTCTACATAATTACGTTGCTTCAGCCGCTTGTGCCGTATATGATACATGCTATATACGCCGTTTTGGTGATCAGGGCAACGGTAGTGGTTTGGAACATCTACCTGATTGTGATGCAACATAGGAGGCAGGAAAAAACAATGTTTTTTACTTTCCCCTTTTTCAGCGGACAGGGATTCTGGCGGCGTATCCGTAGTCCCAGGGGATCCTAACGTAGCCGTCTACGCCGGGCGGGTAGAAGACCACTAGCACGTCTACATACTGCGGCTTTATCGGCCTGGCGAGAGGCGCCTCTAGGCCGCAGAGGCCGTCGCAGGGGAATCTCGACAGCTTGAGGACGTCGTCTATCAGAACTGCGTATTCGAAGAAGCCGCCCCTCCTCTCGAACTGGGCCTGCTCAACAGCCGCGGCCCTGCCCTGCTGGTCGCACTTAAACCACACCTCCGGGTCGTGGACGGAGAACCGCAGTACGCCGGGCACCACCACGTTGCCTTGGGAGTCCACCAGCCTCAGTATGGCGTAGTAGCCGCCGCCGGTTCCGTTCCCCCGCCTGACTCTATCCCACACCCCTGGGTTGGCCAGCATGTTCAGCCGGAGGACACAGTGCTGGCCCTGCTGGCTCCACTCCGCATACGTGGGGAACGCCCCCTCGTACTGCGAAAGCCTCTGCACCTGCGCCTGGAGCGTCGAAACTTTCTGCTGGAGCTCCGCCTCCTTCTGCGCCCCCATGAGCACCAGCGCGGCCAACACAGCCGCCAGCGCCGCCAGACCAACCACCACAGCCCGCTCCTTCCAGCTCCAGTACTCAAACATGCCAACACAATTCCATGATAAGAAAAAGAACCAAACGCTTCGGTTTACAATGCAGTGGAATATTATAAACGCTATATCAAAATGCAGGGAACTCCCCACAGGGAACTCTTCCCTGCGGGTTCTTCCCTGCGGGGGAGTAAGAACAGTAATGATAAACACATGCCCCTCCGACTTAAGAAACGGCCAGTCGCAGTGCAGGCTCACAATTGAAGATGCCTAACCGTCACGGCCTTGCGACAGTAAGGTTTTGGCCTTGTTGCCATGGTTTATGTTGAGATGTCTTTGGAAGAGAAATCGAGAAAGAGAGGAAAAAAGACTTGGGTTTACTCCGCGTAGTTTCCTTTACCTTTGCCTACCTTAATACCCGGAGCTACGCGGGGTGGGGTTGTCTCGCTACTACCGGAAGTGCTGGATGAACTCGATGCGCCTGAGCCAGAGGTACTACCAGAGCCCGCGCCGGAGCTACTGGAACTAGACGAAGAAGCGCTTGAGCCAGAGCCAGAGGTACTACCAGAGCCCGCGCCGGAGCTACTGGAACTAGACGAAGAAGCGCTTGAGCCAGAGCCAGAGGTACTACCAGAACCACCGCTACTGGAGCTTCCGGATTTGATGACCTGCACATCGCCGTTGTCTTTTGTCTTTACTACGACACCAGGTCCAATGGATACAGTATTAACCATATTGCCGAAGTTGCGGGGTTGGCCATATGCAACATCGCCCCTCTGGACGGTGTAACTTTTGCTGTTAGGGGCACCGGTACACTGAATACACCAATCCGGAGGCGTGAACTCATCGTTGTTCCCGCTACCGCCACCGCCGCCAGCGCCAGTGTCTGGAGTGGTTGGTTGCGGTTGCTTCAGTGGAGTTGTGGTGGGTGGAGGCGGCGGAGGAGCTGTGGACGGAGGCGGCTGTTTTACTCCAGTGTTGGTGTTTGGAGTTGTCGGCACCGGTTGCGGCTTGTCAGTCGTTGGGAACGGAGTTATAGATATCGTGGATCCTGGCCTAGTTGCGGTATTGGTTACGTACACCACCTCACAGCCGGGTGGAGGCATCACTGCCGGGCATATTTCCGCTCCGCGTCCTTTATATGGGTCATAGACACAGGTAATCGTGTAGGTGCATGTGCGGGTGGGTTCCCCTGTGGTCGGAGGAGGCGGAGTAGTCGGAGGAGGTGGAGGAGGCGGAGTAGTCGGAGGAGGTGGAGGAGGCGGAGTAGTCGGAGGCGGCCATATGGTCGTAGTTGTGGTTGTTGGGTACTCCGGAGGTGTTGGGGTTGGGAGCGGCGTGCATATGTACTTGAAGGCGTAGTGACCTCCGGCTACTGCATCCACCGCCGTCGGCTCCATTCTGCATGTGAGGAAGTCCGAGACTAAAACTCGGCGAACGGGCTCAATGCGTATTGTATCAGTTGGGCCTTTTAGCGAAATGGGCCTCGAATTTACGCTACCGTGCACTTCGAAGCTGTCGACGCTTGAAGACACCCTCCACACATAGTCGCCATAATTATCAACCACGCTTACATACGCCATGTAGCCCTGCGGAGGTGTAGTAGTCGGAGGAGGCGTGCTTTCGCATCTGATCCTGACGCTGTATTCGCCTCCGGTATATGCATCTATTACTGACGGATCTGCAACGCAGTTGCTTCCGTATGGAGTGATAGTAACATAATCGTTGTACCACTGCAACTTGATGGTGATGGTCGCCGCGCCAGGGCCCCGACCTGTGACGGTTTGGACGCTTGAAGACGCCCTCCACTCAACTCCATGCGGATCAAATATATGCAAGACGGCTACATATTCGCCGGAGCTGGCGCTTGTACTGGAGACGCCGTTGTCCCCTCCTCCGCCGTTGCCGCCGCTTCCTGAGCCTCCGGTGCCTGGGTTGCCGCCGCCGTTTGTTGGCCCGCCTCCGCTACCAGAATTGCCGTATATCGCAACGCCCGAGCCCAGCTGTTGCTGTATGACTTGGTCGATGTAGCTCTGGAGCTGTTGCTGCATCTGCTGGGCGTACTGCGCCGCATACTGCTGGGCGTACTGCGCCGCATACTGCTGGGCGTACTGGCCTGCGTACTGCTGAGCATATTGGTTTGCGTAATTCTTGGCAAAGACGTCGCTGAACTGCGCCGCCATGGCGGCTTGGGTCTCGGGGCTGAGCCTGATGAATCTCCAGCGGAAGATCTTCCGTACGCCGCTGTTGGGATCCTTAACTACCGCGTAGGTCAGGTTGTAGTCCGGCCTGTCAAGCCTCCAGCTGAAGTATTGGCCGCTGGAGCCGACGTCTCTGAACTGGACGCCCACCTCCTGGCCTGTTCGGCCGTCGTACCAGCCGTAGCCGATCTGCTCCACCACCACCGGCTGGCTGAACTGCGCGGCGAAGACGTCGCCGTCCAACACCGCCTGGCCCTGAATCAGGGCCTGCACCCTCATGTGGTCGGCCTTCTGCATTTCGTTGTACGTCCACATGGCGCCTAGGCCTAGTAGCGCGGCGGCTGCGGCCGCCAGCAGTATCGTTAGCACTACGGACGTGCTCAGCTCAGCTATTCCTCTGAACTTGGGGTTCGGCATGAGAGAAGGAGGAGACAAAAGTTTGATGATTTAGACCTCCACCCCCTGTTCGTGGAGGAACTTGAGTAGGAAGCTGTCCCGGCCCTCCTTCGCCTTTTTGAGGAGGTCTTCCACGTCGCAGTTCGGGTCGTTGTAGCAGTAGTACAAGGCGTTGAAGAGGAGGTTGGGCGACGTGCCGAGCTCCTTGGCCTTCTCCCTGGCCATCTCCTTAAGCGGCTTCGTCACCTCGTCCACATTTATCTTCTTGACCGGCCTCAGCTTCATGGGGTCTGTGTGGATGACTCTGCGGAAGAAGGCCTCGGCCTTGGGGTCTTTAACCTTCTCCTTCTTCCTCCCCCACATCACCCGTAGAGCAGGAAGAACAGCTTCAGAAGCGGGTCGCTCTGCGCGATTTCCTTAAGCACCTCCTTGAGGTACTCCCTGTTGAACATGCGGCCTACCTCCTCGGGAGGCGCCGTCTTCAGAAGCTCCAGCAGACAATATTTCCAATCTCTTGTTTCTGCCTGCAACCGAGGGGCGGCCTGCGCCCTGGGCTGAGCCGGCGCGGCCTCTTCCGCCTTCCTGTAAATGGGCTCCTCCTCTTCCTCTAGGCTTATCGTTATCGGGCTTGACATAGACATGGCAGAAGGAAAGGCCTTTATTGATTTGGGTTGCAAGTGGCAGAAGGCGGGGAGGAGGTCAGGGGAAGAACGTCGCCACTTGGTGCCTCCTCACGGCCTTGGCCTCCACCATCTTCTTGGCTATTTCGTTGACGGCGTCTCTGAACTCCTTGCACCTGTCGCAGTGCTTGTACTGGAGCTTGGGCACCCTGCCCAATGCGTAGACCTCGGGGAAGGCCTTGATGCGGAGGTAGAAGCCGCCCGGCGTCCGGAGGGACTCCTCATACGTCTTCTCCCCCATCCACATGTTTGTAATAATCGCAATTACGGGCGGCGGCTTGTAGTGCTGAAGCACGAAGTTGTAGGCGGCCTGCAACTCGTTGAGGGAGGACTGCGTCGGCTGGGTCACCAATATTAGCAGGTCTACGTGGCGCATCAGCGCCTGGAGGAGAGGGTCGTGCTGTATCTGCCTGCCGGGGTAGTCCACCACGACAAACGGAAACCTCTTCACCACCGCGCCCATCAGCTTGTCCAGCCTCTGGGCGAGGACGTAGTAGTCCAGCTTCAAGACGGTGCTTTCGCGACCGCCGGGCGGCGCCACGTAGAGCGACGGTAGCTCGGAGGGACACAGGGTGAGGGCCATCTTGCCGCCGTGGGCCTCCGGGAAGCTGTAGATCACGTCGTAGATCCCCTCAGCGCTTCCGCATCCAGGCGCAAGCATGACCGTAACCGTGCGGTCGGCTCCGGAGAAGTCCATGGCCAAGACGTTGTACCGCGTCCCCAGCACATACGACGTGTTGGCGGCCAGCGTTGACTTGCCGACGCCTCCCTTCCCCGCGTAGAACATTGTCACAAACATGAAAAAGGCGGAACTGGGAAAAAATATGTAATTGATTAACCGTATATGGTGGCCAGCGGTATAGTTACAGTTTGGCCACGTACCGTGGTCTGGACAACCTTGACGTAGCAAGCCGACAGCGCCACGACGTCGTTGAGGTCGGCGCTCACCCTATCCCCCTCTCCATACCCACACTTACCGCCACCCCAGTACTTCGTAATTCCTCGGCTCCGCTTCTCGTTGTTGTCCCTATTCTCGTCCATCCCCGGGATCCGGATGGCATGTAGGCAGTCTGGGTCGTGGGGGTTCTTCCACCAAACAACCTTGCCGGGGAACACCACCTGCCTCTTCTGAGGGTCGTAGTATGCGTTGAGGCAGTTGTAGATGTCGTCCATGGCCTGCTTTGCTTCGGCCAACTTCAGTTGCTGGACTGTGGATACGACCTGGTTTCCGTACCACCAAGCCGCGGCGTACATGGCGGCGAATGCGCCCAGCACTATTATCCCCACCAGTATGTAGTACATGAAGAGGGGAGACGGAAAAAATATGTTGATTTGCCGCCCTACTACTGAGCCACCACCTTGAAGGACTTCACGAACTTGCTCCCGGTGGCCGCGTCTGTAACTGTGACTTGTATCACATATGTCTTGCCGCGGTAGAACTGGTTGTTGGTTGTACACATCGCGGTGATCTTGTCGCCGCTACTGTACACGCCGCCAGAAGGCGGCGAGGATTTGACCTCGCATTGGGCAATTGACTGTAATGGGTTGTTAGACTCGGGGTCTAGGATGGCGATCTGCGGATCCTTGGCGCCGGATGAGCCGGAGGAGACCATCACCACGACTGAGCCGACTTTGCCTGTAAGCAACGTGGACGGGTCTAGGGACAGGTCCAGCGCCGCCGCCGGCGTGAACCATTTAGATATGAACAGCGTGTAGAGCATCGCGGCGGCTACGAAGCCTATTACCGCCAGTATTATCACCACTATTATCGTCTCTAGGCCTCTGACCGTCTTATTCCGAAGCGCGGCGTCTTGTGCGCGCGTTTTTTGTTTCTGCGTCTTTATACTTGGCATGGGCAATGAGATGTTTCAGGAAATAATGAACTAAATTATGAGGAAGGCCGCCATGGACATGGCCAGGGCGAATGGGGCGACGGCGGCGTAGCTGTCAAACATCCTCCCCACCAGCACGGCGACGGGCGGCACGAACCAGCCCAGGAGGGATAGGTCTGGCATCTGGAACTTGGGGAACTCGACGCCGGGAGGCGCCTGGACCTTCTCCAGCTGCTTCAAGGCCTCGATGCTGAAGATCGTCGCAACCACGAACTTGGCCACCAGAACCGCCGCTATGAATAAAACAGCTATTGCCAAGGCCCGCTCCTTGGCTATCCACCTGATTTCCGACAGATACCTTGCGTTGTATAGGAGCAACTCACGGGTCTGTATCTCCAGGTCGTAGGAGCCGACGGCCTTCACGTGCTCGTACACCTCCTTGGCGATCTGCGCCAAGTGCGTCCTCCCCGCAGCTATGTCCTCCTTCGCGCCTTCGATCACCTGGTCGATGCGGGCAATCTCCTTCTCGTAACGCCTCCAGTACCTAAACCAAAATACGGCCTGAGGTACGGCGCCGGCGGCCACGCCCAGGAGGTAGCCCTTGACGCCGCCTAGGAGCGCCCCCGCCAATGCGCCTATGAGCATAAGCGCAGAGGGCCGCAGGGGGTACGGCCCGGGCTCCGGCACGTAGGCGGCGACCACCGGCGTCAGCAAGACGGCCGCCACCGCCGCAATGCTGAAGAGCAGGAGGCCCTGGGGGGCGAAGATGACCATGAGGCTGCCGAGGGCGGCTGCGCTTATTACCGTGGTGGCGATGGCCATGAGGAGCATGTCTATGCGGCTACGGACGGCGGCGATGAGCGACGTGTATATTGACGTGAGGTAGAGCTGGATGGACACGGCGGCGGCCTTCCTCTGGATGCCCAGCTGCTCAAGGGCATGCGCCAGCGACACCACCATGGCGAAGACGGAGCGCTGGAGGTGGAGCATGCCGAGGTCGAAGGCCACCAGGTGCTTCTGTATCTTCTTGTCCCTCGTATCTTCCGCCAAAGACTGAAGCGCCTGCTCCGCGGGCTCAACCCTCCACCTCACCACGAACTTGGTTATTGCAATCAGCTCCTTCCACACGGGAGAGGAAAAGGGGAGGAGGAAAAAAGAACTGGTTTTATCTGCGGCGGCTATCTGCAGTACGGGTATGCCGGGTCTCTCACCTCGGTGGCAAGCAACACGCCGTAGTCTATGAGAGGCCACACGAAGTCAGGCCGTAGATAGCCTTTGACTACTACCAGCCTCCCAGTCCCCACGTAGCTTGTGAAGTGGCCGCATAGGTAGAACTGAGCGCCGCCGAGCTCAAGCCTGTAGAACTGGCCGTCCACACTGGCGAAGTAGTATTCAACTGGGCCGGGGTATCGGCCAGGGCGCCGCCAGTCGAGCGGAATAGGGCCTACTTCTTGTGCGTAGATGTAGCCCATAAGCTCTACTACGGGCACCCTTATAGGTGGCCGTATGGGCGGCTCTCTGATGGGCGGCTGGATGGGTATTTTGGGAGGCTTAGGCGGCTCCGGCATCCACGGCGGGGAGTCTGGAATGTCTCGTAGAGCGGTCTGCGCGTGTAGCTGTGCGGCGAGCATCAGCGCCAGCGCCACTACCGCAACTGTTAGCAGTCTTGGCATAGGAAGAGAAGTGAAAAACAGTTTGGTGATTTAGCTCGTCGTGTAGTCGGCTATGCGGCAGAAGGCGGTTCTCCACTGGCCGCTTTGCGAGAGGGGGGTCCACGTGTAGTTGAGGTTGTTGGTTCCCAGGACGACGACGGTGTAGAGGGCTCCGTCGTTTGGCAGAGTCACGTTGATGTAGACCTTGTGCCAGCCGCCGCCGATGGGCTCGTGGGCGAGGCGGTAGAAGCCGGTCTGGTTGCCGTAGGTGTAGAAGCCCCGCACGAGGTACGACCTAGACGGCGCGTCCCTAAACACGGCCGCGTAAAACGGCGGCTTCAGATCAGGCGAGGCTAAATACACGCCCACAACCCCTTGGCCAACCTTCTTCATCGGCTCCATCCAGACGCCGTGTATCGAGAGCATATACACGGCGAGGTAGAACCTGCCGCCGTCCCACGCCGCCGCCACCGCCGCGTAGTTGTTGCAGGGATCCAGGAGGGAGTCCCTGTGGGCGAAGCCCGCGGCGGAGTTGTTGTAGATCATGAGCCTCGTGTTCTCCACCGCCTCCTTAAGCGGGTTGCACCCTGCGGGGCATATGGACATGGCCACGTTCTCGTCGAAGCCGTAGAGGCCGCCGTCTAGCTTTGTGAACCAGTAGCCGGGGTGCCTCCCCTCCAGGTCGTAGTGGCTGAAGACGCCGTGTTGTAGCATATACGCCGCGCGGAGCCACGGCGTGGTGAGGTTCAGCAACTTAACCGGCGGCAGGCCCACCCGCGCCTTGTTTATCTCCTCCACCACCTCCGCCGGAATTTCGTAACGGAGCAGGGCGGAGGACATAGCGGATACCGTCTTGCTTAAGTTGGCCGCCTGCGTCTTCTCCGCGTTAAGGAGGGTGCGCAACTGGCTGATGGTGCTGTTCATCTCCGCCATCTGCCTCTGCAACAGCGCAACCTTCACGTCGAGGGCGTCCCGCTCCGCCGCTACTTCGCCCAGCCGCGCCTCCAGCGCGGCGAGCTTCTGCCTGCAGAGGTCCGCGCCTTCTGCGGCGGCCTTCAGCATGTTTTTAACGCGCTCCAGGTCGGCGGCGCAGCTTGCGTATTGGTTCACCGCATTGACGTACTGCATAGCGACGGCCGCCAGCGCGACTAGGAGGACTGCCACAGCCGCCACCGCACGCATGGGGGAGGAGGGGGTTGGCGTAAAAAAGATCTATTCAGACGCCACCGCGTAGCTCAGCGCCGTCTGCGGGTTCTCGTAGAACTGCTTGAGGAACGTGAGCCACTCGTCTGCGTGGTGGTACGCGGGGCTTCTGGCCAAGACGTGGAGTATCTTGGCCTTCATAGCGATTTCCGGCTGAACTGCGTAGTCCGTTTCGGCAAGCGGCGTCCATGTGCCGTCTTGCGGCAGGTATATCTCCCGCACGAAGCGGTGGCCCGGCGCCTTGTCCATCAGCGCTATGATCATCCTGTCCCGGAGGAACTCTATAGTGTCGGTGGGGACGCCCATGCTTTTGAACCTGCCCACCAAGTCCTCCGGCGAGGCGGCGTGTATGGTGGTCATGACGCGGGTGCCTATAGTGGCGGCGAGGAACAGCGCCTGCGCGTCCTCCGGCCCCAGCACCTCGTTGGTGGTGATGTAGGGCACCGACATCCTCAGCGCCACCTTGATCAGCTGGGCCATCCTTATCTCGGGGATGTCAGTGCTTAGGGCGAACCTCTCCGCCAGCCTCACCCTGGCCTGCGGCGCGTTGATCTCCGAGACCGACTCCACCACGGCGAGGGGCTGGTCAGGCGGCGTGGTGGCCGTGACGACGTCCACAAGCGTGGTCTTGCCTGTGCCCGGTTGGCCTATCACTATTATAAACGCCGGCTTGCCTCTGAAGCCGTACACCCACGCGTGCCAGAGGAAGGCCAGCTGCTCCGGCCCGGCGGAGCGCAGGGCGACGTACCGCGGCGGGGTCCACGCCGCCCTTGAGACGATTCTGAAGGCCATGGTGGTGCGGGGCTGGCTGACGGGGGGCACCGTGACGGTTGCGCGGACGCGGAAGCGCTGATCCACCTGGGAGACCCAGCCGGTGAAGCGGGATGCAGATATGCCGCGGCGGGAGAGGGAGTTGCGTAGGTAGTCCCTGTCGCGCTCAGCCAGCTTGATGTTGGTGGGGTACCGCCCCTTCAAGACCCAGCTCTCCGCCTCCACCACGTCCTCCTCCGCGGCGGGGTTTGTGATGTGCACCAAGACGTCGGTTACGCCGAGCTCTAGATGCGCCTGGTCGCTTATCAGCGGCGTCAGCGCGCCGTAGGCGTGCAGAAGCCGGTGGACCGCGGAGGCGTATTTATCCACGTACTCCCGCTCCGCCTTGGGGAGGGCCTTGACCATGTGCCTCGCCATGAGGTCTACGTACTCCTGGGAGTAGGGCCTGACGCCGCGCTTAATGGCCTCCTCGCGGACGTCCGCCAGCACTGTGTCCAGCTTAAGCCACAGCTTAGGCGGAAACTTGGGCATGACGTCGGCCACCACAAACATCTTGAGGTTCTCGTCGAACCCCACCACGCTTTCTAGGTAGTAGTAGCCCACCTTCACCGACTGGGAGAAGCTCGCAGTGCCTAGGTCGTGGGAAGCCTGCAACAGGGCGGGGACATACACCGGGGCTTCGCCCTCCTTCTTTTTCTTCAACGCTAGGAGCTGCATGGAGGATGCGGAGGAGCGCATTATGTTGATTTGAAAACCAAAACCTCCGACAAGACGTAGTTGGCGGCGTACCCCGCGGCGACGCCCACCGCATAGGCGGCGTACATCCAAACGCCGAGTAGGTGGAGGGCCAGCGTTGTCGCGTAGCTCACCGCGTTCCCCACCGCGGTGGCTACGTGGTACCTGGCCCAACCGGCGAGAAGCGGCGTACGCCGATTTGCGAAGGTCCACCGCCGGTTAAGAAGATAGTTAGAGGTGAGGCTTGTCTCTATGGCGAGGG
>Ga0080005_132370_pt1 | contig 11617 bp, 8 predicted proteins | sample JossMetagenome_2_FD_69208 | JGI IMG/M metagenome (GOLD analysis project Ga0080005, IMG submission 69208) | Hot spring sediment microbial communities from Joseph's Coat, Yellowstone National Park, USA - JC3_ASED (SPADES assembly) (version 2) | ecosystem: Environmental > Aquatic > Thermal springs >... | reverse complement strand
CACACTCCAAATTCTTAATAGCCTTTCGTAGCTGTTTCTAGTTTCATAAAGGTTTATAAGGTTGCATTATTACACATCTTCATGAGATTCCCTGTGAGGAGTGAAGAGCCTGCAAGGGCTCTCCCCAAGGGCAGCAACCCAAGGTGTGGGGTCCCTGGGGTGGCTCTGAAAGCCCCCAAGGCGGATGCAGATCCAAGGAGCGGTGCAGGGGAATGGAGATGATGCAATGACCATAAAGCAATATGAATCTATATAAGAGCTGAACCCCCACTCCTCGCGATACCTAGCAACCATGTGTCTTGATGTGAAGTAGTGTATGAGATCCTTTGGCTCAACCCTCATTATTGGTGCCCTATACAAATCTAGGAATACTCCTTGACTCCTTAATCTCCTCAACAGCTCTACCTCATTAACCACTCTCACCCTAAAGATGGGGTTATGAGGCTTTCTTCAACTTTCATAGAAGCACTATGTATTATCTTATAGCCTCAACTTTGCAACACTGATCTGAACATGTTGTCATTGTCATAAGCGAAAAACTTGCTTATAGTTGGTCTCTCACCAACACATTTCAAAACATCTTCCACTCTATAGAAAATCGCTACTGGTCATTTCTAAGCAGATGATTTTTCTTGTTTGCAAAAACTTTTATGAAGATTTCAATGCATTAATGTGGTGATATTCAATAGGGCTTTCCTTATTTGCTTAGATTCTTCCTATTACCCACTTTTCAAGGTTTCTAATAATTGCTTGCTCAGCATATGCCTGGAGTGCTCGAGGTGTTGCTATACCTATGACTGTTCTTTTTATTGGTATGCGTATTAATGGCATTTGTTGTGGTAGCTCTAGCTCATTGTATCTTTGGGTAAGCTTCTTCAATAGTCTTTGTGAATCTGCCAAGCCTCTCAACATATATTTTCCTCGCATCTTAGTGTTCTTGCGAAGCATGTTTACTAGTGCTACGCGTATTAGCAGTAGTGTGCGAAGGGTTTGCTTATGTTTTTCTGAAAACATTTGTGTCATTGCTAAGTAGTTTCTTGTGAGAAGGAATGGCTCCATAGGGGAGCTCCATGTAGCTCCTCTTCTATGCCTGGCAACTGCTTTCGTTATGAAAGCTGTTTCGTACCCCGCCCTCCATAGGAGAATTGATGTGAATACATCCTCTCCAAAGCCGTAGAGAAGCTCATCAAATACCCTCTCATCGTTGAAAGCCTTTAACAGTGCATCAACCCTGAAAATAGGGAATGTACCCTCAACAGCACTACACAGAAACACCTTACCACTCAAAATCTCTTTAGAGCTCTTGGGAAACCCAAATGGGATTAGCAGATCAGATAGGTATATACCTCTAGAGTCTATATCTCTCGCACCAAGCTTCAATACAACACCTTGAGCAGCACCCAAATAAGGAAAGCTCTCCAAAACCTCAACATAGAGCTTAGCACCGTGATCAAAAACTATGCAGTCGTTATTAACCAAAACAACATACTTACTCTCCCTATCCCTAACCCTAAAACCCACATTATTACCACCAGCAAAACCAAGATTCTCACTCAACCTAATTATCTTCTTTCTTAAGCCTGTTCTCTTCTCAAGAAACTCCCTAATCCTCTCAAAGCTACCATCAGTAGAGCCGTTATCAACAGCTATAAGCTCATATCTATCGCTGGGATAATCGAGATTAGCAATTGATTCAAGGGATTGTAGCACTAGTGGCAGTATCTTTATGGAGTTGTGGTTTAGCCATATTATGGAGATTTTTGGGTGAGTCATATATCCTCAAAAGCTAGATAGCTGTGTAGTGATATAAAAGTGGTGTGGAGATGCTTAGCTATGGCTATCTTCTTACTTTGCCTTGCTTATCTCTACTATGTATATATTTGATGTTGTTCCTCTGTAGAGGAGCTCTATCCTCACATTCTCTATATCTATATACATCTGCTTGTACTCCTTTCCTAGTTGTAGAGCTAGTGTTGCATTGTAGAGGTCTGGCTTCTCTCTAAAAATCTCCAGCTCTTTACTCATATTGATAGAGGTTACTGTGATTATCTTTGATAGGTTGTTTGTAGCTATGTAAACTATTGCTGTTATCAATGCAGGTTCTCCATCTAGGGGTGCAATGTTTGTGGGGCTTCTTATGAATAGGTGGAGCTGTGGATACATACCTAAGCTAACCAGTGTTACCTCTTTCTGCATAGCTACAATCTCTGCTATTCTCATCACATCGCTCACGTTCTTTATGGCTGGCTCTAGTTTCCATGGATACCCAGATGCAGGTGCTATAGATGTTTCTGCCCATATCCGGAAATGGGTAAAGCCATTCTCTGTGAATGGGTATGCAGAGCCTAGGAGAATAACCAGTGCTGTTGCTAACGCTAAGATGCCTCTATTTATCTTAGCTAAGCCAGCTACAGTATAGGGTGCTACTATGGTTAGTAGTGCTAGGAACCACCTATGCTGATCAACTGGGGCTACCACGCATAGCACTGGCGTTATGAATGCTGTGAAGAGGAGTGCTATAGCTATCTTTGTTCTTGTGTCTATGGATCTCCATATACTGGCTATGGCTATGGATGGCGCTAGGAGGAGTAGACATGTAATTGTGTAGCTAAGAGCTGTGGAAGGGCTATACTCTATATTCCCAGCTACATAAACACCACTAGGAGTTAATGACGCCAAGGGCTTCTGAGGGAAACCCACGTACCATAGCAACGCTAGTAGTGCTAGGATTGCTGATGCTGTGAACAGTGCCTTACCTCTCCCACCCCTCACCATCAGAGCCTCTGTTGTAGACAAGAACAGTGCCAGCACAGCTACAGGCTCATAGGCGAGAGTCCCTAGAACCAGTGTAAGGGCTCTGTACAAGGGCTTTGCCTTGGATTCGCAGAGGTAGAGATATGCCATGAGAAACACTAAGCCTAGTACATGCCTTTGCCACTGCTGGCTCTGCCCAAGTATAAAGGGGTTGAAGACTGTGATTAAAGCTGATGCAAATGCTATTGCCTTGGACCCCGAAACCCTGTAAGCAATAGCTGCAGACAACATCGATATCAAGCCCACTGCTATTGCTGGGTACACCTTGAAGAATATCCAGGGATCAACACCGAGAATATTCAGGGATCCAGAAACCCATGTTATCAACGGGGGCAGGTTCCTCCAACCACCGAGCCACAGATAGCTCGTTAAAAGCTTTGGTGTAGAGGCAAAATCTCTGGCAACAGCTATATACTCAAGAGTATCCCAACCAATAGGCAGACCAAGATGCTTAAGCTCTGAGTAGAACCTTGCAAGAAAACCCACAGCAAAAGAAGCTATGCACACCCACCTAATATTCGTAGCGCCAAGAACCCTAACCAAACGGATAAACAGGTCGTGGAAAGTCAAACTCTTAGCAAAAACAACAGGTTTTCTAAACCAAGTACTTAGAGATATTGAAGAGAAAATGATAAGACTACCTATAGTAGCAAAAGAAACAAGTCTATAGGAAATCTCATCAACAATAGAACCTCCAACAACCTGAACATAGAAACTAGTCTTCAAAAGGCTGTAGATAGCAGAGGAAAACCTAGCAAAAACAACGATGCCAAGACCAGCAACATCTATGAGAAGAGTGGATAAAACAGGGCATCCCCTCCAAAACAGCCAAAACTCAGCAAAACCAGCAAACATAGAACCCATGGAAAGGATCCAGAAAGCCAAGTCAACAAGCCTAAGCCAACCAACAGACCAAGGCACATAACAAAGATTAGCAAAACCAAACAAAAACACAAAAACAGCTATAGAAAAAGCAACAACAAGAACCCTAAACCGATAAACAACACCCAGCACACAACATCACCACAAAACATGGACAAAACCACAAAATAAAAGCGTTACCCCAGCAAAACCCGATACAAGCACGCACCTCACACCCTAACACATTTGACTAGACCTAGAAGCTTTTTGCTGTATCCATGCCTCTTGTAGAACTCCTCATCGCCAACAATCTCGCGTTTATAATCATCGAATCCCTTCTTAAGCAAGGCATCTATCAGCATCTTTACTGCGTCAATGTGGTACTCAAAAAGTGAACCTCATCAAAACCTTTAGCAATCTACATAGCAGTATCTGTACCAGTAGCGTTGATCCTTTAGACAAAATTAGAGAAAATGAGTAAATTTAGAGAAGTGTTTGGGAGGTGTAGGGCCAATGAGTACTGTGTATAGGGTTAGGGTATGTGTTAGGGAGGTTAGAGGAAACTGTGCAATGGGTTACAAACCAGGTAATTGCTTCGTTGTAGAAAGGTTTTACATATCTGAGGTGGGGAAAGGCATATGCATACATGCTTTAAGCTCTATGCTAACACTTCTATCGCCTTTCCTCAAAGGGGTATCAGCAAAGGCTCTTGGTATAGGTGAGCAAGACGATGTTGGCTATGTTCAGTGTCCAGACCCTGGAAAACCCTATACTTGTGGAGGAACAGTGGTGTTTGAGCTTAGAAGGGAGAGAATAGAGTAGAGCATTATAAACGTTTATTCTTTTTATGTTTCTAATCTAGACATGGTTATGTCAACTATCCTTATTGCTGCTTTCCCATCCCCAAACGGTGATTGTTCAGGTAGCTTTGGGTTTTCACTAAGTATTTTTTCAAGCTCTGCTAGTACCACGACTGGGTTTGTTCCTACTACTCGTGCAAAGCCATGTATTACTGCTTCTGGTCTCTCTGTAGATGTTCTTAGGACTAGCACTGTTTTTCGTATTTTTGGATGTGTAGCTTCCTCTTGTAAACCTCCAGAATCAGTCATTATCACTTTGCAGTTTTTCATAAGTGCTAGGAACTCGAAGTATCCTTGTGGTGGCAGTATCTGTAGATGCTGAGTATTTTCCACCTCGTTCCAGAGCCCAAACTCCTGCAACCTCTTCCTCGTTCTTGGGTGTATAGGGAACACTATTGGTATTGGGCTTCTCTTCAATATCCTCACAAAGTCTCTCAAAGTCTGCGGATTATCCACGTTCTCAGCTCTATGGAAAGTCACTAGCGCGTACTCATCAAATCTTATCTGTGCCATTACCCTTGCCTCAACCTCTTTCACCTTATCAAAGTACATATCTATAGCATCTATAACTGTGTTACCAGTAACAAATATCTCTCCCCACACATGCTCCTCAATAAGGTTCTTCTTAGCGAGCTCAGTAGGTGCAAAGAGGTAGTGAGATACGTGATCAATCATTCTCCTGTTGTGCTCCTCAGGCATTCTCCAATCATAACTCCTCAAACCAGCCTCAACATGGCCAATTCTCATACCTAGCTTAAGAGCTGTTAAGCCTGCTGCAAGCATAGAGTTTGTATCTCCCTGAATAAGCATAATCCTTGGCTTTCTACTTCTGTAACTCTCCAAAGCTTTCTCAAGCTTAATCATCATCTCTCCAATCTGAGCAACAGGATTGGCGTTCTCTAAAGCAAAGCTTTCATTTGGTTGGGGAAGAGCAAGCTCCTCAATGAATATCTTGCTCATTTCATAATCGTAGTGCTGACCTGTGTGAATAAATATGAATTCTGCTCTCCTCTTCTCAAGCTCCTTAATAACGGGAGCCATCTTGATTATCTCGGGTCTAGTACCAACAACGATAACGATGCTCATAGTTTAAATGCCCTTCCATAGCCAATACCGTAGTATTTGAATCCGTGTTTAACTGCTTGGTAAGGCTCTATAACTCTTCTACCATCAACAATTATTCTGTGCTTAACAAGCTTTGCTATAGCATCTAGGTCAAGATTCTTAAACTCTGGGTGATCAGTAACAATTACAATTACATCGGCGTCTCTAACAGCTTCCTCAATAGAGGAAGCCTTTTCAGCACCAAATGTCTCAGATGTGTAGGGATCGAAAACTGTTACCCTAGCTCCTTTCTCAAGCAACTCCTTAACTATGTACTTAGCGGGGCTCTCCCTGATATCATCAACGCCACCCTTATAAGCAGCACCCAACACAGCTACCTTAGCACCCTTAATATCTATACCCGCGTCCCTCAAAGCCTTTATAATAATCTCCACAGTATGTTTAGGCATGTACTCATTAATCCTTCTGGCAAGCCTGATTAGCTCCGAACCCCAGAACCCGGAATCTATAGAGATGAGCATGTATGGATCCTTAGTTAAGCATGGACCACCAACACCAGCTCCGGGCCAGTGAATATTTACACGCGGATGTGTGTTTGCAAGCTTTATAGCTTCGTATACATCTATCCCCAGCTTTTCAGCTAGCAGAGCTAGCAGGTTTGCAAAGGCTATGTTTAGATCCCTATATGTATTCTCAATAAGCTTGACAAACTCAGCTGTAGTGGCATCTGTTGGTAAAAGCTTTGGATTAACCTTGCTATAAAGCTCAACAGCCTTCTCAGTGGACTTGAGGCCAACCCCTCCAACAACCCTAGGCACATTCAAAAGCTCTTCAATAGCTCTACCAGGAGCAATCCTCTCAGGTACGTGAACCAAGAAGAAGTCTTCCTCAACCATATAACCAGACTCCTCAAGCAAAGACCTAGCAAAACCAGCTGTAGTGCCAGGCGGAACAGTGGACTCTACAACAACAAGCACTCCTCTATGCAAACCCCTCCTAACACCCTCAAGAGCAGCCCTAAGATAAGAAAGATCAGCAACACCATCCCTAACAGGAGTAGGAACAGCAACAATAACAGCATCAGACTCCCTAACAGCCTCAACAACATCAGTAGTAGCCCTCAACAAACCCCTGGACACAACATCACGAAGCAAAACATCCAAACCAGGCTCACGAATATAACATTTACCACTATTCACAGCCTCAACCCTACCAACATCAACATCCACACCAACAACACTAAAACCCCTACTAGCAAAAACAACAGCCGTAGAAAGACCAATACGTCCAAGACCAATAACCGTTAGCGTTTTCATATGCATGACTCTCCCTCCCTCCTCATAATAATTGCTATGACAGTTTTCTGAGGTGCAAATAATTCGCCAAACGCCATTCTATTACTCACTATGATGTCTACAGGCATGGGAGGAATATCATGCCTTATTAGTTTTCCTAACATAGCAACTTCATCTAAAGTTAAGGCCTTCTCTTACTAAGATCAACATCAAAAGTTACACAGATTCTACCTCCTGGTTTTGTTACACGAGCTAACTCACAAAGCCAAGTTTTCAAAATCGCATAAGAGAGTCTTAGATCAAATTTAGGATTCAAGTAGTCAAGAATGTGTTCAATAACACTAATGCAAATGACACAATCAAAGAAATTTTCTTTAAATGGCAGTTGAAGAACATCAGCTCGACACGGAAATATCTTCAGCTTAAAGCTACTCTTTAATATTTTACTAAGTTTGATCAGCACCTTAATATCGTTATCTAAAGATACTACAAAATGTCCTGAAAGTGCTAACAAAATCTGTAAAGGATTGAGTCCTGCTCCTGCATCTAGGATAACCAATTTTTTACGAGAATTAGATATACATTGATAGTATGTAAACGGGTACTCAAATCTTCTACTCCAATGCAACGAAGGAGTAATATTTCCTTCAAGCTTATTCCTAAGAATAGCCAGATCTATCAAGGTTAGCTTCAATGTTAGATTAATGTAATCCTTAGGTGCAATGAAAGTATGCGAAGCCCAGTTAATGCTTTCAACACTTACGCAACTCAGCTTACATTGTTTGCTTCTATTAATGACATAATCTAGAATACGATGCCTATATCGATATTCTTGTGAAAACCTAAGTATTCGACCAATAAATGGTATTAAATGCATCAGATTACTGATACGAAGTTTGCATGAAGACAATGTTCTTTCTCCTTTTAATTTTTCATCAAATTTTTTATTATTACTTTCCACATAACTGCTATGTATTTTAAGCTTCTCTTCCTTAGTATAGTGTTTTCAGCATTAATTGCAAATGTTTTCTTCAGATTGCCCATGTCAATAATGTATTTTGTAAGTTTTTCAAGCATTTCTTCATCGTTAAAGGCAAGTATTCCGTTGAATCCATCAATTATTTCCTCTTGACTAGGATCCTCAGTGAACTTTGCAATGGGAACTCCTGCACAGATTGTTTCAAGCACAGCATGACCAAGCTCTGGAAAAGAATATCCAGCTAAAAAGAGATCTGCCTCCTTAACCCTCTCCGGATAATCCTTTACATAACCCATAAACCTCACATATAGAATCTTAGAGAGCCTCTCAATAATATGTTGTGGAACATCCTTTCCGTATATGTATAAGATGACACGTTTATTTATTCCAAGGCACCTCAACCTTTGGTTCAATAGATGCACAATCTTGATTAACCTTGGAATGCTTAGTATCTTTCCTCCACCTATACTAACATATGTAACGAAAATTATTTCGTCTCTATCAGTAGAAGCCTGGACAGCTTGATTATCTCTATGAAAAGACATATTTCTGCACAGTACAGGATTGGGAGTAATTAATGCTTTTACACCGTTCTTCTTAGCTGTTATACGTGAAACAGCTGTAACATAATCGTATATGAATGGTATGAAAAAAAGCTTGTGTAATACCCAATTAAGCGTTACAAAAACATAAATTAATGACAGCTTCATTTTCTCTAGTGCGTACTTGGCCGTAAGAACATTTACCTTAGCTTCGTCCAGAACCCATCCATGCAATGTTAATATCTTCTTTGCTTTCTTTAATAAGAGTACCTTAAACATAGTTAGAGCACCTAAGAGACCATGCACCTGGATAATATCACATTTACGGAGCAGGTCAAATTTCACATTTTTTGAAGAAAACCAAGTGCAATCATAACCTAGTATTTTGCAAACATACATTAGGTAACGCATGGACTTTGCTACTCCACCAATATCATTAGGATCAGCGCCTATTAAACAGACTTTCATTTACACTTAACTACCTATATCGATGCGCTTAATCAGAATTTAACTTTAATATAATGAAGTTACCACTAAAATAATATACTGATGTATTTTGTTTATAAATCATTAAGTAAATATGTTTCAGCACATCCGTGCTATACGCCTCTGGCATTTCAAATGCTGATCTTCTAAATATTAGTATTTCCTTTGATTGCTCTAAATACTTAGGAGTAATTAGCAAACCATATGAACCAGCAAATATGAAAAGACTTCCTGTATTTAGATTACGAAATCCTCTATACCATGGTTGTATCCATAAATATTTGTAACCTAGATAGGCTCCAGCTCTCCAATCAATTAAAAAGTTATTACAACAAAATAAAGGTGCAAGATTTCTCAATTCCTGTGCTTCATCATATGTGATGAGACCTGACATGGACCATGGTAAGTATGGATTTGCAGTATATGGATTCTCGGGCATTAGTGTTCCTGTAAATCCGAATGATAATATTGCTAGGAGTAGTAGTGCATAGGCATAGCCTGCGCCTAATTTTCCTCTCCTGGTTAGGGATTCGAATGCTTGTGGCGATAGCATTGCCAGTAATATTATTGAGCCTAGTCCTAGGTATCTAGGCAGGTCAAGTGCGGGGAATGCCACAGCGCCTACATATGCTACAGCTAATCCAGCTAAAGAGACGAGTACAAGTAAGCGTAGAAGAATGTCATTATCTTCAAGTATTCTTACCAGACCTAGTGTTACGAGGATAGCTATAGGTATGACTCCTAGAATTGAGGTTATAGGGGCTTGGGCTTGAATAGAGGGTGCTGCAATCAATATTCTTTCACCACGTAGAAAAGCCATAACTGCTTCAAAAACATTTGTTACAGCCCCTTTTAAAACCATCAAAATCACCGTGTAAGTAGCATAAATGCTGAATATTATGAGGAATAGTGCTAGCTTTATGTTGAGTTGCTGAAGGAAGGTATGTGCCGAGGTTTTAGCCTTGATCATCTTCATGAATATGAACAGAACTATAAATACGCCTAAGGTCCATAGAGCCATGCCTCCATGTCCAAACACAAGAGCTAGAGTTAAGATTGTCACAATTATAATGTGAAGTTTTAGGAATAGGAGTGGCAATGCCATTAAAAGAGCATATGCTTGAGGTATGAACCAGACCGACCAGACGATAACCAAAGGCGTTGACAAGGCTAGTAAGCTCGCTACACGATGATACCCAGTGTTCAATTTATAGGACAAAACATGTATCCATAGGATTAATAGGAGAAGATAGACAACTCCAACAGTACTACTAGACCAAAGAATGTTTGAACCAGCAACAATGCCGTAGATAGCGTATAGTAATGATACTAGGGGAAACGGATATGCTTCGTGAACCATGGTTAAATCTCTTAGCCCCCCTCTTTCAATTATCTGCGATGCTTGTGTGACATCACGCCAAGTATCGTTACCAAAGCTAGGTGTGTAAATACCATAGAGAGTGACTATAATCGTTGCGAGTATGGTAATTCCAAGCAAGCTTGTACCAAGATCATGCTTTGAGAGGGTTAATATGGTAAGGGCTAATATGAGTGATAGAATCGAAAATATATCTAGGTGTCTAAATAGGCAAACATCCATAGTGGAAGAAATAAACACCATGTAAGGTATCACATATGCAATCTCCCCTATGTTGAGACCAGGAGTATCAATTTTCTGATGCTTATGCCTAGATGACAGAATTATTGCCAAAATAAGAGATAATAAAGCCGCAAATGATGCTTTTAAATATTGATCAAGGCTTAGAAGTCCCTTGTAGTAATAGTAGCCCAGAAATGCATAACCCCCTATAATACCTAAAACCAAAAACACATATAGATATTTAGTTGTTAACGCCATGCGCTACGACCACCATACCGTACAGTTCTGTTTTAATTGGATCCAAGAATTTCTATAGTTTTCAAACTCTATACTGAAACAGCTCTTTTTATAATATATAAGACCCCTTGAGGACCTTAATTATATCATATAGGTATTGTCTCGTATCGAGTAATTGCCAGGCTCTTTCACGGCCTTTGTCCTCTAAGTATGTATATTTCTCATATGATGTGAGTGCTTTTAATAACGCGATAGCTAGTGCGTGGGGATCGTTAGGTTTGACCAGTATACCGGTATTACCAACAATAGTGGGTATTCCACCGGTATACGAAGCTATAACGATATTACCTGACGCGAGTGCTTCTAAAGCGACATTAGGTGATCTATCGCTACTAGCATTAGCTAAGAGTCTTGACGGGAGTACTACAATATCTGTGGCACGATAAAAAATAGGCATGTACTCAGGCTTGACAGGTTGATAGAGGAGAACAAGTCCCTGTTTTATCAATTTTACGAGCTTTTGCTCATATATCTCTTTTAATTTTTCTCTATCACGTAAAAGCCTCATTTTAGGAATGAAGAAGACTGTTTTTGCGTTTATTTCCTGGTTCTCTTTAAGAATTTCAATGGCGTCTATTAACACGTCAACACCTTTAATATAAGAAGGTTCACCAATAAAAACACACCACTTTTTTGTCAATAAGTTCTCTGGCGATCTCAAGAGCTTTAATATTTCTTTTTTAGCTTGTATTTTAGGCGTGGACATAAGCCTAAGGTATTTCGATGTATCTATTCCGTGAACTCGCACTATAATAGGCTTGTTGCGTTTAACATGGAGTAGTTCAATAACATATCTTTTTGAGGCATCTGATTCCGCT
>Ga0080005_127519_pt1 | contig 11619 bp, 13 predicted proteins | sample JossMetagenome_2_FD_69208 | JGI IMG/M metagenome (GOLD analysis project Ga0080005, IMG submission 69208) | Hot spring sediment microbial communities from Joseph's Coat, Yellowstone National Park, USA - JC3_ASED (SPADES assembly) (version 2) | ecosystem: Environmental > Aquatic > Thermal springs >... | reverse complement strand
ACAACTTCTTCCAGTTTCGCCCCCTCCCCCACGCCGAGGAACCTAAGCATAAGCCGAGTATTCACAGAGACCTCCGGACGGTAGTTCAGCAACCACCGCCGCTCTTTCAATAACTTCACCGCCTCTTCTTTGTTGTCAGAGGCCGCCAGGTAAACTAAATACTCGCCGAGTTTGTGGGCCGCCGTTGCTAAATATTCCGCGGTTAGTTTAAGGTGTTCCTCCGCCTCCTTCCACAGCTCCTGGAAGCCTTTAGCTCTCTCGAGAAGTTCCTCCCAGCTTTTTGCGGCGAGGACGCGGGTTCTAAGAGCCCGACCGCGGGCGGTGAGGTAGTTTTCCAACCCCTTCAGCTTTCTGTGCATTTCCGCCACTTTTTCGAACTCTTCCGCCACCTCTTCCAGCTTCTCTGCGTCTAATTCGCCCTTCTCGTCAATGGCGTGAGACAGCTTATAGTGGGCCAGCAAATACGTGAACCAACCCCTAACATTCTCGATCACAAACCCAACGTCGCCTGTGATGTCGCGTACTGTCACCCATTCGGCGAAGTCCGCGTCGCTTTCCATGATTTTTCTCAGCTCGTCTAGATGGGTCGCCGCCGTGTCCAACAAGCCCTTTACGGCTTCGGCCTCCTTTATGAGGTCGCCTAAGCCGCAGTACCTCTGCACGACTTGCGCCAGCTCGTCGCTGTATAGCGCCGTTGCCAGCACATAAGCCCTAGCCACAGTGTCGAGTAGGCGTTGCGCAGAGAGGCCGACACCCGGCGTCGTTGCGGCGCAACGCTTTCTAACTTCGTCGTACAGTCTGCACATATTTGCCGCACCCTTCCACATGCTCTTAATGTGTTCTGGATATCCTCTCACCAGGTTTGAGTAAGCGTGGACAGTCTCCACCAGAGGCCAGATGCGCCCTGTCTCAGTGAGGCGGTCTTCGAGTTGTTGCAAAGCGAGGTAGATATACAACGTGGTTCCTTGATCCAGCAGAGACAGCCCTGAGGCGGCGGCTAGCAGAGAGACATATCTATGTGGCGCCTTCTCGCCCAGAGGACGCAACGCCGCCAAGAGGGGTAGCACCATCCCCAGATGTGTCATCCGTTGCACCGCGAAAGGCGTAGCGTAGAGCAACAGGTCGACTGTCTCCTCATCCACCTCACCCTTGGCGGCCAACGCCGCCAGACCCAAAGCGTAGAAGATCTCGGGTGGCGTGATGTCTCCTCTTCTCCATCTCACCAACAGCTCCTCTGCAGTTTTCCTTGCGTCGTCTATGGTCTCCGTGTCCGCGAGAGGGGAGAGTATGTTTAACTCCCTTATGAGCATCAGTCGTGCTACGTATATTGAAAGCGGCGGCATCTCGCCGTCTATCGTCAAGTATGCATCCACGGCGCAGGGTTTCAAGGCATCGCCCAGAGCCTCTGCGACGTCCTCTGGCAACTGCTCCCTCTTAGGCAATACGTGATATCCAGCCAGTGCATGGCCAACGATTAGGGCCACCCTCTTCCAGCAATGCCTGACCTCGCCGCTCTTGAAAACAGCGGCGAGTCTCCCGCCGACAAAGGCCAGTAAAGAGTTCTCCATTCCCCTGTCGTCTTCGGGGACATCAAGCTCGGCGAGTATCTTGCCGCCTTCTTTAAGTACTTCGTCGCGGGCCTGATCAAGCGCCTTGATTAAGTCACCTAATGTCTCTCTGTAGGGCTTCCTCACCTCTTCGCCGCTTAAGCTGGCTAGGTCTATCAACACCTCCTCCACGAGGTCTTCGTGCTTTTGGGCTAGCCATTTGGCTATGGGCTCCAGCTCGTCCTCTCTCAGAGACTCCAGGCTGGCGCTTTTCAGCTTCTCCGGCTTTAAGAAACGCCAGACTCCGTGGTATACCGCCTTTGTGACGTACGTCATGCCCTCCGGCACCGGGCCGAAGTAGGCGTGGAGGAGGAGCGGCACCGCGACCCTCTTGGCCAAGTCGCTACTACCACGAAGCAACACCTGCCAGACGTAGTGGGCGAGAAAGAGCTTTGGCTCCTTCTTCGCCTCCTCCACAGCACTCTCCACGTTTTTTACCTTACACCCATTGCTCCTCAGCCAGAGGCCGGCGTATTTGGCAACCAGCATGTATCCGCCGTTGAACTGCGCTATCTTCTCCGCCAACTTGCTGTAGTCGCCCTCGCAGGAGGAGTATGTCTTGATTACCGAGTGGAGAAACTCCACGTCGACACGTTCATAAAGCTCAGACACAAGCTAAAATACGCATTAACATAAATATTTTAGATGTCTTGAAGCCGGCTAACATTAGAAAACAAAAGTCTAGCAGTACAGCTTAGGGGCGAACACGCGCTCCCGCTGTCGAGTTGCTACATCTCGCAGAAGCTGGCTAGCGGCGTCTCGAGAGCCGCGGGCCCGGGAGGAGGCGCGCACGTTGTCAACCGGCTGTCAACGGTTTTATTAGGCCGCGCCGGAGGTTGTATGTTCCGGCTGGAGTTCCGCTTCTGCGGGCCGCTGGTCAAGTGCCTGGCTGAGATAGGCGCTGAGAGCCTAAGCGCCGTCACCAGCTTAGTGGACGCAGAAGCGCCGGAGGAGTTCGCCAAGGCCGCAGGGGCGGTGAGGGTCGTCGTGGGAGACTACGCAGTCCCCCGCGAGGTGTACGAGAAGTGGCGCGACGCCGTGTCCAAGCCGCGTGGGCCACCTCTACATAGGCGTGAAGCTCTTCGGCACAGAGGCAGACGGTGTCTATAGCTTCTCCTCACCTAGGAGAGTCTTACAGCGCTCCGGGATGGGCAGTCGGCAAGGGCCGACCTTCGCATCCTCCTTGCTTCACAAACACCCTCCCTGTATAATGAGTATTGAAAGTTGCTCATAGCTAAGGTGTTGTGTAATACATACTCAACATTGGGGCATAGTCTCTCTCCGTGGAGTTTTAAACCTCTCCCCTGTCCTCTCTATGGATTTTGATCTCAGGGGCTTGTTGCGGCGTGTGGCTGAGGAGGTGGAGGCCGAGATTAAGCAGAGAGCTGGCTGAGGCTAGACGCAACAGCGAGGAGCTAGCCGCGGTTACAACCTGACGAAGATAAGTGGTTTAGGATTACGACTGCTGTCTACGCCCAAGTCAAGAGGCTATTCGCAGAAGTCGTCGAGCGACTCTTCGGCCTTAGGCTTGAAGTTGTCGAAGCGCCTCTGCTGAAGATCGAGGCGGCCGTAGACCGAGACGGAAAGATAGCCGCTGTTAGGTGTAGAGCCTCTCTCGACGTGGGCGTAGAGGCTGTTTATGTAGGCGCGGCGCCTGGCTACAGGCTGGAAAAGACGGCTCAGACAGGCAAGACGGCCGGCGCGGCTGAGGGCGTTAGGCGCAGAGGCGGTGGGGGGGAGAGGCGGCGGAGAAGACAGCAACAGACGCAGAAGCGGCGGTGGGCGTTGAGCGTAAAGACGCCGCGGGGCGCGGCGTTGTATCTACCGGCGGCGGGTTGGAGCGTCTTTTGGAGGAGGTGAGGAGGGAGTTTTCCGGCCTGCCGGTGTACGTGGGGGTTGAGGGGGGCTACGTCTATGTGAGGAGGATGGCACCTATGGACCGGGGGCAGTTTAGGAAATACACCGAGGTGTGTAGGAGGCTGGGTTTTAGGTTTGACCGGAGAGAGGAGAGGGGGATCAAGCCGCTGGAGGAGCTGAAAACCACATAGCTTTTTCAACAGGTCGGGCCTGTCCAGTTGACCACCTCCGCCTCCTTCACGTACTGGACAAGCGCCCTCTCGCGCAATGCGTATACCGCCTCTCTGACGGCGGCCACGGCCCGCCACCAGGCGTCTGTGCCCGGCGTCGGGGGTGCGACTACGCCTTTCACCACCTCCACGGCGCCAATCTCGGCGAATATGTCCAGCCTCCGCCGCGTGAAGTCGAGGGTGAGTCGGAGTAGGCCGACGCTCCTATGTCTGCACAGATAAGCGGCTACCGCCTCTATCAGCCTGTCCATAAAGAGGAGGTGTGTGGGCCGGGTGGAGGTGCGGTTCGGGTGGAGGCGTTGGGGGTCCGGCCTGTGGGGCTGTGGTGGAGTTGGTGCTGGTTTATATTTCTAACGCTTAAAACAACGGCGTGTAGCTGTACGGCGCCTTTCGAAGTTCAGCTGTGGCCGTAGCAACAGCCGCAGCCACCAGAGGCCGAATTTCGGCTAAACTAATTTGTTAATCTGAAAATTCGGCGTCTTAAACTGTGTTTTTGCGTCGGCTTAACAAAATATGTTAGTTTAGAAATTCGGCGTCTTAAACTGCGTTACTTTACGTAGTTTGACTTATTTATCGCTTTTTTCTGTTATAATATTAGTGGTTTTGCGAAATGTTTTTAAAGGTGTGTTTTCCTCCTACCATGGTTCGGGTGGAGGTGTTGGCGATGAGGGAGGTGCGCCTCGCGAAGCGGTGTTGGGTGTCTGTGGGTGGTGTGGATGAGGAAGAGGTCGTAGTGGTGTGGACTGGGGACGAGTACGTAGTGGGTGCGGTGTTTGACGACCGGTTTGTGGTGACTGTGGAGGCGGTGAGGCGCTTCTTGGCGAGGTGGTTTAACGTGGGCGAAGAAGACATTTCGTTGGAGTGTTGATATGGAGCTTTGGCAGTTCTATCGGCATGTGTGGGAGGCTGAGCGTGCGTTTAAAGCCGCCGTGCCGACGGCTTGGCTTGTGAAGGACGGTGTGGCTTTTGCTGTCGTCAGATTCCCGAGGGATCCTGAGCCGGCGGAGCTGTGGGTGGAGAGGGCTTGGGTGGCGGTGCCGTGGATATTTGGCAACGGCTTGTACGGCGTTGAGGTGGTGTTTGAAGACGCCAGGTTTACGGCGGTGGCGTGTCCCCAGCACGGCGAGAGGCTGGCAGACGTGGAGGAGCTCCACGTCCTGCTTAACACAGAGCCCGTTGTGGGCTTTAGGCTACACGACGAGGCTGTCCAGTGGCTCAAGGGGTGGGCTCTGGCGTTAAGAGACAAAACCGTCAAGCAGAAAGCTGTCGAGAAGGCCAGGCGGACTAAATATTGTCAAGACCTCTAAACCCAACTTTTTTGTCAAACCCCCTCCCCCCGCCGTCTTAAACTGTATTTCTTTCAGGCTTTACATTTTTTGATAGTTGAGAGAAGTCGGTGTCTTAAACTGCATATCTTTTAGACTGCTTAACTATTTAGTCGCTTTTCTCCTTTATTATTATATCGATTTTGCGAAAACTTTTTTAAGGTGGGTTTTTCTCCAGGTCATGGACGGGTGTCCGGTCTGTGGGGGTCCACTAGTGGACGACAGGGAGAAGGGGGAGGTGGTGTGCGCCCAATGCGGCCTAGTGGTGGCTGAAGAAACGATAGACATGGGGCCGGAGTGGCGCGTCTTTGACGAGAGGGAGAAGAGGCGCGTTAGGACTGCGCCGCTTAAGCTGGTCGCCAAGACGGATATGGCGGTAAAAGCGGAGCATGGGGCGAGGTGGCGTAAGCTGGCGAGGTTTCACAGAGAGACCCTGCACGGCTACGAGAGGAGGTTGGCTAAAATCGGAGGCGAGATTAGGCGCGTAAGGGAGTGCGTCGGCTTACCGCAACGAGTGGCTGAGGAGGCTGAGGCCCTGGTGAAGAAGTATTTCGAGGTAGTTGCCGGATTCCCGCCGGAGGTGGTGGCGGTGGCTGTCTTGTGGACAGCCGCTAAGGCGGCCGGCATGCCTAAGCCGCTGGAGGACTTCCTCAAATGTAGCAGGTCTGAGGAGCGTCGGGTTAGGAAGGTGGCGTGGAGGCTGAAAGAAGAGATGAGACTGGGGAGGAGGCTCTCCGTAGGGGACTACGTGGGGACGCTGGCGGCTAGGGTTAATCTGCCAGCGCCTGTGGTCAAAGCCGCGGTGGAGCTTCTTGAAAAGAACAGAAGGCTTCTGTTTGGCAAAAGCCCGTGGGTTTCTGCGGCGGCGTTGTGGCTGGCGTCGTTGAAGAAGCTGGGGCTTTTGAAGGCGCTGGCTGAGGCGGCTGGCACAACGACGGTTAGCATAAGGAAAGCCGCCGACAAGATGAGGGTATGATGAGCGCCCGGAAGATGAGGCGGTATCTGCCGGCTTTGCTTCTGTATGTCCAGCGGCGTGTGGGTGGTGAGAGAGGTGTCGTGGTGGCGGTGCGTACCCGCGATATATGCGGCATGGATAGGCGGTGTGGTAGGGCTATGCACAGCCTCATGATGAGGCTGGTTGCGAAAGGCCTAGCAAGGCGGCACAAGAAGGGAGTCTACTTAATCGAGAGGGCGGCGGTGGAGGAGGTCTTATCGGCTTTGAAGGAGTGGATATGACGACGGTTAAGAAAATCAAGACCACAGCCGCCGTTTTTGAACTGCCTCAGAGACTGGGTGTCCTTCAGTATGTGGAGTATGAGCCTCCGCCTAAGGAGTGGTGTACCGACGGGTGTCTCTACGAGGGGCTTCTAACCGCGGAGGGGTGCCGCAAAGGAGTATGCGTGCGGTATAGGGTGTGGGTGCATTCAAGGGATAGGAGGAGGTGGGAGGTGAAGGAGCGGTGGAGGAGGCGGAGGGATGTATCATGCAACAGGTGGCTGACGCTTTGTGGGAGTTGAGTGGGCAGTACGACGTCGGTGTGTGGTATGAGTATGTAAGGGTGGGTACGTGGACTAATCAATACGACGTCTTCTGTGGTGTTGTTGTAAACGGGGTGAGGCTGGATCAGCCGTATTGCCGTGCGGTGGAGGAGTGTGTTGAGGAGGTGCTAAGAGAGTATAAGAGGGAGGTGGAGAGGTTGAGGGAGCCGCCTGTGCCGGCTTTGGTTATTAAGATCGACCCCGTGGAGGAGTTGTTGAGGGAGTGGCCTGAGCTGGGGGCGTTTGGGACGGAGTGGGTGAGGAAGTGGCTGGATCTTAGGGATAGGCTAATCGAGATTGCTAAGACACTGCGCAGATTCCCATGGATGGTGGGGGTGGTGAGGCAGAGGCCTATGAGCATCCTCCACCCGTACATGGTGGAGGTGTATGTGGCTAGGGACGGCTCTGAAACATGTATTTCGCTCACCTCGTCAAAGGCATACTGCGCCCAAAATGGAGCGGCGAAGGAGGTCAAGCTGGAGCTGGAGTTCAGCCGGTATGAGGTGTATGAGGACAAGATAAGAGAGGTGTACAGACCAAAGGGGCTATTGGCGTTCGCCACGGCGGCCAGAGAATACGTAAGACTAATCTAATCGCTTTTTCCTCCACCTTTATAAAGACTTATGACGAGGAACCGCCTCACCTTGTAGGCATGCGCATTCTCAACTGTCTCTTCAACGTCTTAGACATCTTCTTGAGGTTCTCGTAGACGGTCAGCATCTCCTTCACGTCTTTAGGAGTTACGCCGGCCCCCAGGGCGATTCTGCGTATCCTCGAGGCGTTGAGTATCTCGGGGTTTTTCAGCTCCTCCGTAGTCATGGAGCTGAGTATGGCCTTCCACTTCTTTAGGTTCTTTTGGGATAGTTCGATCTGCTCCTCTGAGATCTTCGCCGCCATCCCGCCCGGTAGTAGCTGGAAAACCTTGCTGAGGGGGCCGAGTTTCAGGAGGCCGTCGATCTGCTTCTTGAAGGTGAGGAGGTCAAGCTTCCCTGACTCTATCTCCTGTAGGACCTCCTCTTCCTCAAACACCGCCTTGATCCTCTCCACCAGCGCGTCTAGGTCGCCCATGCCGAGAACCCTCGCGACGAACTTCTTGGGGTTAAACAGCTCGAGCTCGTCGACGTCTTCGCCGACTCCTATGAGCTTTACCCTGGCGCCCGTCTTAGCAACGGCGGCAAGGGCCCCTCCGCCCCTCGCCGTGCTGTCCATCTTGGTTATTACGACGGAGTGTATCGGCAGATATTTCATGAAGGCCTCTGCTTGCGCCGCGGCTAGCTTGCCCACTGTGGCGTCTATCACAAGCATGACCTCGTCTGGCTTAACGGCGTCGTGTATGGCCTTTACCTCCTGGAGTAGCGCCTCCTCGTTTCTGTGGCGCCCGGCCGTGTCGACGATGACTACGTCTAGGTTTTTGAAGTTCTGGACGCCCCTCTTTGCGATCTCCACCGCTTCTCTGCCGTCTCTTTCGCCGTAAAACGGCACGCCTATTTTCTCGGCGAGTTGCCTCAGCTGGTCGAAGGCGGCGGGTCTTATGGTGTCTGTCTCGACGAGGCCCACCTTGTAGCCGCGCTTTATCAGATACTTCGCCAGCTTTGCGGCCGTGGTGGTTTTGCCGCTACCCTCTACGCCGAGCAGGAGGATCACGTGAGGCTTCTTGGTGGGTTTGAATTCGGCGGGTTGCTCGCCGCCGAGGAGCTTCACCAGCTCGTCGTAGAGGATGTAGATGAGGTATTCCCTGGGCGGTATGCCGGCGGGGGGCTTCTCCTCCCGGATCCTCCTTACCGCGTTTTCGGTGAAGGTCTTTACCAAATCCAGCGGCACATCTGCCTTGAGCAGAGTCCTCTGGATTTCCCTGGAGAGCTCCTGCAACGTGGCGTCGTCTATGTACTCCACCCCTCTTATCTTCTCTATGAGCTTGCTGAATACCTCGGTGAGGGCCTTCACGTATGGATAGGGGTGCCGGTTTTAATAGTTTATGTAGCAGGTGGGGCCTGCGGCTGCTGGCCCAGAGTGGCGTACCACACGTCTACTTGTTTCATGAAGTTCTCGAGCCTGTCTAGTATGTAGATGCCGTAGTGTGGGTATATCTCAAATACGAGCTTCTGGGGGCGCACCGCGGTCCACCTCATCTTGCGGAGGAACATCACCCTGAAGACGAAGCCTCTGTACTCCATGAGCTCCAGCTTAATCACGCCGCTGGCTAGGTACTCCTCGACGCCGAAGCGGCTGATCTTGTTCTCCCCGGTGGGGATCTCCGACGTCATGAGCGTAGTTATGTCTTTTATCTTCCGCACTTGGAACACCAGCTCTCTCATGTACTCCCTAACCCACAACACGTCGGTGTGGGAGGTGATGATGAGGGGGGCTATTGGGTCTATCACCAGCCTCTTCACCCCAAACTTCTTGACGTATTCTAGTATTATCTTCGCGATGTCCCTGGGATCAGCAGACACTTTCTCCTCCTTCGCGTAGGTCCTGAAGTGGGTCCTCAAGTCGACAAATATCAGCTTGTTCTGGGTCTCTAGGGCTTCTAGGTCCCACCCCAGCGACTCCCTCACGCCACGCTTCACGTCCTCCGACGGCTCGTCGATTGTGATGTAGAGCCCCGGCTCGTCGTATAGCTCAGCCCCCGTCTTCAGAAACTGGAGGCTGAATATGGTCTTGCCCTGCCCAGCCTCCCCGGCCACTAGGTATATCTCCCCCTTGCGGAAACCCCCCTGAAGAAGCTGGTCCAGGTACCAGATCCCGGTGGAGGCTCTGTTGTCGTAGATCTGGTAATAGCCCTGGTAGTCGTAGCTGTACTGCTCCTGATAAGACATACGGCACCCGTGGGGTGGATTAATATATTTGTTTTGTTCACGTATCTATACAGTAGGCGGGCAGTATACTTATCTCAGTTACGGTGCTCAAAAATACGCCACTCGCCCCTAAGCTCAAACACCGCCCTCCTCGCCACGTCGCGCCAAGTCTCATACGCCCTTTCGTAGAGCTCAGGCTCTACAGAAGAGAGAAACAACACGGTGTCGAAGGACCTCTCCCTAAAAGGCGGGCGCCAGAAGTCGGCGACCACCAACTCGCCGAGTTCGCCGCGTTTCGCCTTCGCCTGCGCGAGCATATCCAGCGAGATGTCCAGACAGACCACGTAGGCGCTGACTACCTCAAAGACTAGGCCAACGCCGCAACCTGCATCGGCAACCCTCTCCCCCACCTGCGACGAGATGACCCAGTACTTCCTCCGTTGCTCCTCGCCGTAGATCTCCTCGTAGATGGGGGCCAACCTCTTGTAGAGCTCTAAGATCTTATCTGTCTCCATATGATCACAAGCGATGCGAGGGCAGAGGCGGCGGCGGACATCACGATTAGGTCATAGGCGTGGAGGTCTGTGAGGTATCCGTAAAGCACTCCGCCTAAAAGGGTGCCAAATCCCCACATGGCGTTTACAAACCCCAGGGAGGCAGCACCGCCGAGCTTAGCCGCGTGGGCCTTGGCGATGACGTCTGTGTAGGATGTGACGATTGAGTAAAACACGGCGCCTAAAAACAACAAAGCCGGGTGGACAGCCCCGGCGAAGTATATAAACGCCAATAGCATGGAGAAAAAAGGCGCCGTGAGGACTGACCTCTTGCTTTTATCGGCGAGGTAGCCGAGGGCTGGTGAAGCGAGCACCTCGGTTATCATGGCCACTAGGTACAGGAGGGACCCCATCCAAGCAACCTCCGCGAATCTGTACATAGAAAGCGATATGTGAACTGTTGACAGACCTAGGAAGAACTGTGCAAGGCCAAACAGAAACACGTCCTTTGTAAGTGCAATGGTTGTGGCTCTTCTCCTCTCCAGCCTTACGCCGGCTACTCTGTAGGCTATGTAGAGCGTCAATAGGGCGGCGAGGCCCGGAATCAGCGAGGCCTGGAAGACGGCTTGGGGCTCGTAGCTACTGTACAGCATTGCGGTGGCCATCACGACGCCCGTCACCGCCCCGAGCTGGTCTAACGCGGCGTGTATGCCAAATGCCCTTCCCTTAGCCCCCTCGCCCCCCGCCGAAGAGATGATCACGTCGCGAGCGGGCGTGCGGAGGGCTTTGCCGAATCTTTCGAGAAATATCAAAGCGGCGACTTGCCACAGATCACGCGTAAGTAGAAGGCCGGCTATTGCGGCGAGCTGGAGGCCGTAGCCTAGGAAGGTCTCTAGCCAGTAGCCGCCTCTTCTGTCGGCCAGCGGCCCCGTCACGAACCTGGCCGCGTACCCCAAGGCGTCTCCCAGGCCGAAAACAAAACCGACAAAAGCCGCAGTGGCGCCTAAATGTTGCAGGTATTGCGGCGCCACCGCGCGCATGCTCTCGTAGAGCCAATCGGCGAAAAAAGAGACGAGTCCCAAAAGCAGAATAAGCCTAAGATTCATGTCAGGCTACTTATTATGTGTTATATCTCTTCCCAACACCTCCCTAGCTATGAGGATCGGCGCCAGCACCGAAATAAACATGGCGGTGGCTATGTCAATGTTAATCACATAGGCGTCTCTGGAGGGGACCGAGAAATATACGGGGCCGTTGGGCGTGTTGAAGTACACATATGTGCTGTAATTTGTGAGGATCGTGCCGGCGACCGTGGGGGCTATCGCAGAGCCGAGGTTTCGAAAGACTGTGTTGAGCCCCGTGGCCGCGCCGAGGCGTTGTCTGGATACCGAGAATGTGAGTAGGTTTATCAGCGAGACGTTTAGTAAAGTCAAGCCCACGAAGCCTAGAGTCAGGTACGGAATCAGAGTCCAGATTCCGCTGTAGAGATACGCGGCGGCCAGCTGGTAGCCGACTACGGCAAAGGCGACCCCGGCTACGGCTATCTTCTTCGCGCCTAGGCGCCACATGGCTCTTCCCGCCAGCGGCGCCACGATTATCTGCACCGCCGCAGGTGGAAGCATGTAAAGCCCAGTCTGTAGCACCGTGACGCCGTAGCCGTAGGGCGGCGGCATCTGCAGGAGGTAGGATAGGTTTTGTGAATTCATCTGGAAGGCATATGCAACTATCAATATGGCGAAGGTGGCGGCGGCGACATTTCGGTTAAATATG
>Ga0080005_131070_pt1 | contig 11633 bp, 15 predicted proteins | sample JossMetagenome_2_FD_69208 | JGI IMG/M metagenome (GOLD analysis project Ga0080005, IMG submission 69208) | Hot spring sediment microbial communities from Joseph's Coat, Yellowstone National Park, USA - JC3_ASED (SPADES assembly) (version 2) | ecosystem: Environmental > Aquatic > Thermal springs >... | reverse complement strand
TCCCGCTCCAAACTTTCCTGTTTTTCTTCATCCTTGCCACTTATCCGGCAAATCCCTTTGAAAGGCTTCCCATAAGCGCCCCAGATGGCAAAGGTTTAAATCCCTTACTACAAAACATCTGGATGGCGATACATCCACCCCTACTCTACCTTGGATATGTCGGCACAACCTTTCCTGTGGCCTTCCTCTTGGATTCAAAGGATATTAACACCGTTAGGTTTTGGACGGTTATATCCTGGGCGTTTTTAACCTTGGGGATCCTTTTGGGCGGAAGGTGGGCGTACTTGGAGCTGGGATGGGGGGGATATTGGGCTTGGGACCCCGTTGAAAACGCCTCATTCTTTCCCTGGATAACCCTAAACTCTACAATTCATACCTTTTACCTTTACAGGATGGGATCCCACAGGATTTGGCTTTTCAATTTATTATCATTGAGCTTCATCCTCTCCATAGTTGGAACATTTCTAACGAGGAGCGGTATAGTGGAGTCCGTCCACGCCTTTGCCTTCTCCGATATCGGACATTACTTTATGTTTTATATTTCCATCCTTCTTCTCCTTTGGGTTTTGGCAAATATTTACCTTTTCAGGTCAAGGCAAAGGAGGGATTACCAACCCTTTACCAGGGGCTTTTACCTCGCGATCTCAAACTACGTTTGGATTTTGATCCTACTTATAGTTCTCTTGGGGACGTTTTATCCCGTGATAACCGAGGTTTTCACCGGGGTACAGTTGAGCTTGGGTAAAGATTTTTACACCTACGCAACCTCACCATTTTTCGCATTAGTCCTCGTTCTCTCCCTACTTTCCCTTGAAGCCAAATGGGACAAACCCAAAATACTTCCCAATTTTAAGATCCTAATCCTATCCCTACTCCTTTCCCTTCCCTCCATCCTTGCAAAAAATCCCTTCCTTTTCCTGGGACTTTTTGTTAGCCTTTATTACCTATTCGGCCTTATTCCCCTGATAAAGGAAAGGGGCTGGACGCCACCAAACCTCGGACATTTTGGTTTAGCATTAACCGCTTTGGGCATAGTTTTATCTTGGAACTTGGGGAAGAAGCACGAAATCCCGTTCAAGCCCATGGAAACCAAAAGGTTCTTTATCTTTGACTTGAAACACTTAGGCTGGCAGGAGTATAAAGGAAAGAACTACGAGGGGGTTTATGCTGTCTTAAACGTTAAAGTTTTTGGCTTTGAACTTGGTGATATAAGGGCGGAAAGGAGGAAGTACTTTCCATCCGAAGAGGTGACGTCCGAGGCTGGGATCTTACCCCTTCCACCCCTTGGGGATCTTTACGCGGTAATACAAGGAGCTGAGGATGACGGGACATTTTACTACGAGATCTATTTCAACCCGGGGATCCAGCTGGTTTGGATCGGACCGATCATTATTGCTCTCGGCGGCTTACTGGGGGCTTTTCGCCTTTACAATTCTAAATATGTCGGGAAGTGAAGTTTGGGTCATAATTTTTCTGATGATTGGGGCGGTTTTGATATTCTTGGAGTTTATCACTCCTACGAACTTTGTACTCTTCGCCTTCGGTTTGGGATTTTTCACATTGGCGGGTTTAACGTACGTAGGCTTAAGCTTGTGGGTTCAAATTTTGGCTTTTATCTTTGTCGTTTCCTTGACGATATTTCTATCTTACAAATTTGCCAGGAAGACAACGGAGGGAGCCAAGGACTTTTCGCCCATATCCGTGGTGGGTAAGGAGGGGAGGGTGGTTTTGGTTGAGGGGGACAAGGTGGTGGTGAGGGTTGAGGGGGAGGATTGGCTTGCGGAAGGCGAAGGGGAATTTAAGGGGGGGGACAAAGGGGGGGTTTTTGGGGTTTTGGTGGGGGGGTGTGGGGTGAGGGTGGGGAATGGAAAGGTTGAGATAATAACGAGTGTCACGAGTGAGTTTAAGAAACGTGGCGAGGAGATGTATAGGAAGTATGCGGATGAAATCAGCAAGGTTATAATGAATGGTGGGGATGGTGTTTACCTGGTGGTTTATCCCAACTACAACATGATGATATCGATAGCTAATTACTTGATGAACCTGCCAGTGAGACAAGTAAGAGAGGGTGAGGTTAAGCATTTACCGAAGTTGCTAGAGTTGGCTTTAACGAATAAGAAACTAGTGATTCATGCCGTAAGTGGAGGGCGCTTTACCGAAGGTGTTGAATTGGTTAAGGATGGTAAATCCTTAATCAAGTACATCATTATTGCTGGGGTATTGTATCCCAATATCTCTGACGATTATGTGAGGGATAGAATCAAGGCGAGTGGACTCAAAGATTACACATGGATGAAAATACAAGCAGAGATGCAGGTGAAACAAGCAATAGGTCGAGGCATCAGAGGACCTGAGGATTCGGTTAATGTAATTTTGATGGATTATCGATATTCATATCTAGCTAAGTCATGGGGTCTCACATCATACTAATGGTGGTGGTTATGGCGAAGTTAGACCCATCAGAGTTATTCGTTGAATTGACGAGGAGACCATTGACATTCAGGATTATAGTGTTGCTGAGCAAACACAGCGAGCTTTTGACAAGTGAGTTGGTAATAATGTTGGACCATAGGTATAGTGAGGAGGCGATAAAGCGTGCCTTAACGTATTTGTTGAAACACGATTTAATCAGGAAGATACGACGTGGACACAGCCGTATTATAATGCTGAACACGGAAAATGAATTCGCGAAGAAGCTCGTAGGATTTGTAAATCTGCTACACGAGAAGAACCTATGGGACGTGTTTGAGGTGTTTTTGGGAACTAGGTCTAGGATTAAGGCGGTTATGGCATTAATGAAAGGACCCATGGTTAAGACAGAATTGGCTAAGGAGTGTAAGACCATAAATGGCGCACCCACCGACCTTATGCTTAAGCCATTGATAAGCCACGGTTTGGTGATTGAGCACAGGGGTAGGAGGCGTGTCGAGTATGAATTGAACAAAAACCACCCACTCAATCAAGTCCTTACGAAATTCCTTAAGGAAATTGGCAATGGTAGTAACAATAACAATCACAATAATAGGAATAAGGACATGTATTATGCATTGGCTAACGAGGTTGTTAATTACGTAATCAGACATTGGAATGACTACGTGGTTAATCCATACAGAAAAGACGTAATTAAATTGACGGGTCCTGTAATTAGAACCATTGCAACAGAGATTGCGGAAAGGAGGGGATGGAAAATCCATTATATTGGTTGGTTGGTGGATTTCATTATCGAGAGACTTAGGAAACGTGGTTTTTGTGTTGCGGTTAAGAAGAATGGTAGGAAACCTAGTATAACGAAAGTCAGGGTTTACGTGAGCAAAACATGCAATGAGGAGGTGGTAAGCAATGATGGCTAAGCCGTGCAAAAAATTCAGGCTAATAAGGCGAATCTACAGTGGTGATGGGTATAGGGACTACTATGTGTTTAAGTTGGATGGTTTGCCAGTGGTGGGTAAGATTTATCGACATGACGTGAGGTTTTTCAAGGTTTGGGACCTAGATATATGCATGAGTTATTACTTATTGCGCATAAAGCGAGCTAAGAGGAAGTTTGATTCTAGGTTTTTTGCATCGTTATTCCTCATTCACGAGAGGAAGATAAAAAGGGCGTGGATCAAGGAGTACCAATGCATGAATGACATTGACACGATGGAGAGGACAATACGAAAAATTATCAGGGACACAGTGGATTATATCGTTAGGGAAAGGTATCGTGAAAGCCACGCAAATTGGTAAGGATAATATCGTCCCTAACGCGCTCGAGTAATTTTTCTTCTATTCCCTCTAGGGAGTGTGTTTCGCCACTGATATGTGGTATTGGAGTGTGATTGTGCGTCTTCTACTCCCTTTAGGGAGATAAGCACAGACCTCAGCTAAATCTCAATCACGAATTCTTCTACTCCCTTTAGGGAGCATAGGTTGTTCTTAAGCCACCTTATAAACCTTATTTTCAAGAAAGAAAATATTAAGGTATTGATTTTAAGCACATGGTTTTCGTTTTCACGGAACCCTAGCCTCAATGAACATGATGAGACCTTGCTTCTCAAGGTTAAACATTGTATCGGCATTCAATTCGGTGCCTGGTGGCAGACGCCCAGTGTCAGGCATTATTATTATCGCCGAATCACCATGACCAAGCGTTATACTCCTACGATTCACCTTTAGGTTTAACCCAAACCTTTTGTTCACATAATCAACAACACCTTGATGCCCCAACGCATCCACGAAGCCCAGCTTCAACCTAACCTCAACCTCTTCAGGCTTTAGCAACTTGAAATATACTGGCGTTTCTGTGTCATACCTCAACAGTCCTTTCAGCATTGATGGACTCCATGCATTAACCAAGTACTGCATACTATCTTACGCTCTAAAACACGGGTTTATAAACATTTCGCCCCACTAAGCGATGATTGCCCTCATCACAAACAAATCAGCCGTGGGATTCTCAGCACAAAAAGCATTTAGAGTGATGGGGATTTTAAGCCTATTTTAGGTTATAGTTTGATTACGACTTCTGTGAGTCTCTTGTAGATTATGTAGGCTATGGCTACTACGGCTAATACCAGTAGTGCTATTACAACTGGGTTCGTCCTCACCGTGGTTAGTGCATCGGCTAGGGATGCCGATAGTTTAGTGAGTATTGTTGATGCCGTGGTGGTGCTAGATGACGCACTACTGGAGCTAGTGCTGGATGAGCTTGAGGAGGAGGAACTACCTGTATTGGGTGGTGGGGGTGGTGGAGTATTGCTCGTTGAGTTGGTGCCAGGGCTCGGCGGTGAGGTGCTGTTAGTGGTGTTCACGCTGGGTGGACCCTCGACGATTAGTTCAATCGGTGTTGATAAGCCGAAGACCGTGACGTTACCAATGTAAGTACCTGGCTCGTTGGGTGCATTGAACTTGATTGGAAACTTGACCAGCGAGGTTGTGCCATTGGCTCCAGGTGGCATGATGATGTTGAATGTGTAGTAGGGCGTGTTGTTTAGGTAGACAACGCCTGGAAACGCCGTTGGAACTGACGGTGGGACGCTAACGCTGAACGTCACGAGTAGGTGGATTAATGAGCTAACGTTGGTTGTGATGATGCTTTGGTTCAAGGACACGAAGCCAGGGGGTAGGTTGCACATTGGGAATGAGATGGTGGCAACGGGTGGCGAGGTAGACATCGTGCTTGGTGGCTTCTTCATCGAGATTGTTGCGGTGTAGATATTACCGTAACCAAAGGCGTGGACGAACACAGGAACAAGGATTGTTTGTGTAGCAACACCAGCGTAGTAGATGTACTTAAGGAGTAGTGGGTAGTCGAGTGGGAAGTTGTTCATGGACGCCTTAGTCCCAACGACGACCTGGTATGTCACCGCCGTGGAGTTCTCACTAACGGTGTTGAGACCATAGACCCTCAACAAACGGCAGAAACTAATTGGTTGGCTAGGCACGGGAACCCACTGGCTAAACGGAACCCAACCCACCTGCCCAGTTGGGGTTATTGTAATCAATGAAGCGTTGAAAATACCAAGCTGGTTCAAGATGACTGGGTTGGCGTAATACGGCTTAATGTAGAAGTGACTAACCCCATCATAAACATAATACGTCGTGTTGGTCAGGAGGTAGGCAACAACCAGGTTGTTGCTAAACAAAGTGTTGGGGAAACCAGCCTGATAGAGTTGTTGCACTTGTGTGCTGTTCAGGATTGTGTTGTAGATAGCAACGTAGGCGATTGTGCCGTTGAAGAAGAACCAGCCGTAGCCTGGGTACCAACTTGTTGATATGTAATTATATAATTGATTGCCAGCACCAAACAATGAGCTGGCTCCCGATGATGTCCCTATCAATTGCCCATCAAGGTAAAGGGCATCATAATAGGAACCCCCGCTATACCAGTTCTCAAGTACGACCATGTGCCATCCAGGGTTTATTGCCGAAGACGTGGCGATATTTAACCCATGCAAAACACCACTCGTATCTATCCAAATATCTCGTTGGTAATAATTTGCTCTGGATGTGTATGGTTGGTTGTTTGTGCCAATGAGTATACCAGACCCACCGTTTGGCTCGTAAAACCAAACGACAATGCTCAAGGCACCGTACTCAACAGACACACATTGTAGCAATCCATAAGTACCTGTTGCCCCACTGATGTATGGGTTGCTTGTTATTTGGCACAGTGGGAATTGGAGTGGGTAGCCAGCAGTATTAAATCCTGCATTGAATTGTGTAATCACTGGTGCATTGTTGGTCGGTTGGAGCGAGAACAGAGTGAAGTTTGTCTGCAATGGGAAACTCACCTGTCTTGTACTTATTGTATAAGTACCAACAGGCATGTAGAGGTACACCGTGGTTGAGACAGTGAAATAGTCAGGCAGTGAGTATGTGTTACCAGCCGAGTCAGTGTAGGAGAACGTAACCATGTAACCAACTGGTGGACTGTACGACACTGGGCTTGAGGAGTACTTCCCATAGTCGGTCGGATAGATGGCGATACCACTAGTCGGTGAGGAAATACCACTACAACTGAGTATCTTCGTTACTGAAGAACTCACTGACGCAGACATCATATACACACCACTTGGGCAACCAGTCGCTGTTATAACTGCGCTTGGGAAGTAACCAGTGTCGTTATCATAGGCATATATAATGTAATTAACACTAGTCGCACCTTGATAATTGCCATAAAACGGAACAGCAATCGAGTAAGCACTCTCAGAATCATAAGACCAACTTGTGCTGGAGGTTATGTAGAAGTCACCACCTACATTGGAACCACCTGTATTCACAACGGTTTCTACAAAAAAAAGAAAGTGCGGGTTTGCATATGATGTCCACGGAACAACAACTACACTGCCTGCACTTGGTGGTTGGTTAGTTGAATACTGAGTTCCAGGCACGTATGAAGTGCCCTCGCTAGTTGTGCCAATCGAGACCTGGGCAGTGCCTACCGTGTACTCAGTAGTGTTTACAGCAACCAAAGCTATGTAGTAATAACCCACGCTATTAACAGAGAGACAAGTGTTTGGTCCTGGAACGGCTGGGTTGAACCACGAGTTAGAGGATGCAGTATCACTGAAAAAGGTTACATATGACCATGTGAGGTTTGCCAATATGTACACTCCATAGAACATTGCCGTAGAGGTCGAATTGTTATAAACATCTGCGTGAAAGTACAATTGCCCACACACCTCAGAGGATGGCACGATATACGCCAGAACCATGAAATACTGGTAACCACTGCTAAATGTATAATTGCCACCAATCGCTACATTAGAGTAGGCACCAACAACACCTTGATAAACATAATTATTCAAAGTATATGCATTACTCAATGCAACCCACGTTGCATAACCCGAAGAACTAAATGGATTCCAATAAACATTCCCTGGAGTATGTATGTAAAACAAATCATTGAAGAACGGCACTTGCCAGTAAAAGTTTTGATTTGAATAAAAAATAACAGCGCCATTCCAGTAGTTCCCCCACGTAGCACTTGTTCCATTACTTGGTGAGTTAGCGTTTGGCGCTCCGACCCAGAAGACCCATGTGGTTGCGTGAGCAATTGTGGCAAGCACTAAAGCAACCACTATCCCCAATACGAAGTACCTAATCCTTGCCACCATATTGAGTAATCCTAGTGCTTAAGGAATAAATAAGGATTCACCGAGCCTTTTCATTGTGTAGAATCGTGGGCGTTAGGGCTATAAAGACGTTAGTGACTCTAGTGCCGTGCCTAGTAGGGTTGCCTTTCTGGTTGTGGCGTCAATGGTCCTAACCACGATTGCCTTAGCAATAACGGCTACCTTCACGAGCAACAAGTGGTTGTTAATAACCACGGGAGCATTGGCAACAGCCACGGCACTAACCACAATAACAACAGCCATACTACTAAGCGATGACTTCGCTCAGCACCAAAAACTCAGAGGTATGGACACTCAGCACCACATAAATACCTAGTGATAGGGTTATAACCCTATGCCTTAAATCATAACACAGTATGGATGATTATGAGGAAATAATGAGGAAATGCGACCCTGAAGGCAACATCATGGAGAGCATCAGTATTTCAGGAGTGGTTTATAATGTGGTGCTGTTGATTCTCGTTATTGCGTTGTGGCTGACTGGGTATGCATCTAAATTGCCCCTAGCATTTTGGTTCACATTCGTCATAATATACGTGCTTAGCTCATTGGTGATAGTAATATTCGGGATACTACACGGCTTCATTGAATATTCAGAGTGCAGGGATGCGTTGATGTTTAGAAGAATCAAGGAATTAGAGAGACATTGCATGTGTAAGAGTGAGGGATAGGCATGAGACGTGTCTCTCCAACACAAATTTTATTAATCCTTACAACTAAGGAAAGAATTGGAGGGGTAGTGGCTCCAAGGATAGTTGTGAATCCCTGACCCCCTCTGGGTTCCCCTCCACCAGCGTTATGTTTATAAAACCATGCTTTAGAAGATAAGATGTATAGAGGACCTCAGAAAAATCGAGGATGTTGTGTATGACATGAACAAAACAGCAGAAGCCCTAAAGTACAAAATCTGGGCACTGAAGGAACTAAGGGATGTTGTTGATGAAAAGGAACTAACGGAACTGCTAAAGCGGGTCCTTGACATATACATAAAGGAGCTAACGGAGCTGAGGAAAAGACTAGGGTAAGTATGAAGCGTGTCTTAGTCTTTATCGAGGGCTGGGGATGTCGTGAGAAGCATAAAAAGCATCATTGTAGGGTTATTGCTAAGGATAGGTCGGGTAGGGACGTTGTTATTAGGTTTTGGCGTAATTACAACCGAGGCAACAAGATACTGCCGATTGATGATGACAGGGCGAATGCTATCGGTGTCTTGGTCGAGTACCTAAGAGGTGGTTATACGCATGGTATTGCGATTGTGAGGGATACGAGGGTTTGGGCATTGTTTAGGAAGTACATCAAAGCATTACATAATGGTGAAGACATCTGTTGGTTCATTTGGGATGAGGAAACGAGGAGGAAGTGCTACAATGAAATGAAAACATCGGATGAGTACCGAAGAACGAAGATGAAGAACTTCAAGGTAATACTAACAGAGCGTTTTTGGGCGAAGCGTGAGGAAATAATCGAGATACTGAGGGGCGCCTTAGCATTCATGGTCGGTGTTGAGCTATCAAGCGAAGAGTTAAAGTTATTAATCAGACAGGCTCACTCATGAACGGAGGGGTGAGGTAGCCTGGTCTATCCGTACGCTCCTCAATATCCATCTGTGTTGAATGTACCCCTCCACCATGGCATTAGTCTTAAAAACCCTCATGTACAGAAATCCTTCGGAGGGGGAGAAGTGGGCTAAGGGTTCTTTTCGGTCCCGAGAGGTCTCTGAGTTCCCAACGACCCCGGATGGTTGAGATGTACCCCTCCGCCAACGTTATGTTTATAAACCTATGCCTTAGATGGTAAGATTGTATGTCTGAGTGGGAGAAGTTATTATTGCCATGCCCCATAGGTCCAATACCGAAGATAACACTACAATTCAAACCAGAGGGAGACCCAAGGCAGGCAATAACCTCAGTGCTGACGAGACATGGCATACCGTGGGGTTATTTCCTAAGCCATAACAGGATTTTATCATGCAGGATGACATTCACAATCTTTGAGGACGGCACCCTATTGTTTGCGCTAGACCCTAGGGAAGACAAAGGCTTAGAGACCATTGAGTTTGCGATTAAGTTATTGAGAGAAATGGGTTTCGTGACTGATGAAAATGAGACTAAAATTAGGGAAAAGATGATGCGTGACTGGGATAGGTGGGTTAATGTATTTGGACCCGCATTACCCATGTTCCTAAGTAGTTTGATGCGTGATTGCGATTAAACCAACGCTATTAAAAACATCGTTAAATTCAGCACGTGTACTCATACTGTGGCGATACTGAGACTGTGGACGCCACATATCGCAAAGTCCCCAATGCCTTTCTCTCAATCTTTGCCTTAGATGTTAAGACCCTCATTGCTGATTCACTACTTGACGCCATCACCCACCCTATGCAATCACTACCTATATAAACCTAAGGTCTTAGGACCTTCGAGCCTAGGGTGTAGAACCGTTGAGAGTAATGTTTATAAACCCGTGAGTTAGAAGATAAGACTGTATGGAGAGACAATCACAACTTGGGAGCCAAGCCTTGTGCAATGTCACTGGGAGTTACAGGGGGACTAGCAATATAAAAAGACTAGAGCTAGTCTTCTCGTTGAAGAGGAGGAAGTTTGTGAAGCCAGTGGGTAGGGAGGGAGATAGGGTGCAGGGCACGTATAAATACGCATTGCTACCTGGTAAGTACGTAGTCATTGGGTGTAGGTATTGGTCTAAGGAGGACCCATCCTTCACGATATACGCATATCTCCTGGAAATCACAAACAGATGTGAAACAAGGTATGGGAAATCACTGGAGATAAGGTTCAGTAGTGACACGTGGTTAGCATCACAACAGATACCGCAGATGCTAAGGGACATCTACACATGGCTACCAGGCTACCACTCTTTGCCAAACCCTGATTTCAACAAAACCTACAACGAGGAGGACGTAAACATGATATTAAAGATGATTGAGCACGAAACAAAGTTGATTGAAGGAGAATACGAGTAACGACCCCATCAAAATACAACCTACCCGGGTTTTTCAAAAGTTTGGGATTCCAGAGGGCTTAACTCACCTTTAAGGTGCACCCAACACTTTTGTTAAACCTACTGCCCCTTTTCCAGAACCGCAACCTCTCACGACCCCTACTTACCCAACAAACTTATTAAACCTACTTTACGATAGGTTTACGGTATGCCTAGGAGGTCTGAGTTTGAGAAAAGACCGAGAAAAAAGATGCTAGTACTTATGTTCATAGCCAATAGACCCATGCAGATGGCACGTTGGAGAGACCTTAAGCAATACTTTGTCGATGAGAAGAAACTAATGAGTGAAAATGAATTAGCTGTGTACCTATCACGCCTAGCTCATGAGGGTCTTATAAAGAGGGCATGGCTAGGGAGTGGTAAGGGAAAAGAGCGAATCTATAGAATCAATGAGTACTTTTTTGAGGAGTTAAGGAAAACGCAGGTGAGTGGGTGATGGATGAGAGGATTACCGAGACAATAATAAGGGCTATGTTGAGGAGGATGAGTTATGTGATTCGCTATGGCGATATTGAAGATGAGCTACGCAAGTTAGTGACTAGTAAGGATGAGTTCGAGAAGTTAAGGCATGAATTAGATAACAACATAAATCCCATAACTGCAAGAGGGAAGTATGATACATGCTATATTTATCGCATTTACGAAGATGAAGAGTCACGCATGAATGATGTAATTGTGGTTGTGCCGTTCTGCTTGAGTGATGAGTTTGAGAAGCCAACACTGGAAGAGTTAGGCAGGTTGTATAGAGACAAGGGACTCCGCAAAGCCTTGGACAGCATAATCAATGAGTTAATTAAGGCATGGGCACGTGATGTGGATGCGCCAGTGGACGTGATTGATGCCGTATCCCTATTAAGGAAAAAACTATCATCAGCACTGTGCCGATAGAGTAATGTTTATAAAACCATTACTTAAATCATGTGTTTGTTAGATTCATCAAGTGATGCCTATGAGAACTAGGGAGTTGGTCGAGAAGTTGAGGGCTAGGTTTGA
>Ga0080005_125293_pt1 | contig 11647 bp, 12 predicted proteins | sample JossMetagenome_2_FD_69208 | JGI IMG/M metagenome (GOLD analysis project Ga0080005, IMG submission 69208) | Hot spring sediment microbial communities from Joseph's Coat, Yellowstone National Park, USA - JC3_ASED (SPADES assembly) (version 2) | ecosystem: Environmental > Aquatic > Thermal springs >... | reverse complement strand
CACCAATGGCGACGACCCTAGAAGCATTAACGGGCACCTCTACCGTCCTATTAGAAAAGTCAACCACAGTTATGACACGGGGCGCTTGAGGCTTCGTCTCCTGCGACCCAGGAGCCCGGAAAACCATTACCGCAGCAACACCTAGCAACACTACCGTTACAACGAGAACAATGACCAATGCAATGGTCCTCCTCTCCACCCTAGCTCACCTCCCTAAAGGGAACCTTCACGTTGGAAATACCCCGCGCGCATTGTTATCAAACGCAATTAATACAATAAAATATTTAAGTGTTACGATATTAGACAAGGCTCATAGATGCGAAATATACCACATGCAGACCCTCCTCGTGTATAAACTTCTCTCGCATGCCATTGAGAGGTTCTAAGAAAAAGCTTCCGTTTGCTATTAGCCGAATACGTATTTATGATGTCGACAGCAAGTATAGCCGAAACGTTGTCGCCCGGAAGTAGAATTCATGCCACCCAGTAGACACAACGTCCATGAACCCGTTTGCATAAAAGAAGGTATTCGCCTTGATAGTTACCTTGAAGTATAGGACCCTAACGGCGTTCATCCACACTTGGCTCTTCATTACATAATAAAGTTTGGAGCTATAGCCCGTTAAGCCCCACTTCCACGTAGCCCGCTTTACAATATTCTCGCCGTAAAAGGGATTATAACAAAAATCGGCAACCGTATCCCAGGCCACCCTTGGGTAACCCCAATAGTCAACACGAAGCGGTTACCGGGCGACCCTAAAGGTTCCCAATTCTTAATCCTCTGGTCACCATACCTATCCGTAAGCGCATACACTACAACACTATTCGGCTCAACAGCCCAGAGACCAAGCAGATTCTTTACAGGCGGGCTATAACCATTTAGGCCTTCCATCCCGTGATAGTGTACATCGATCTCCCACGTATACGTCCCACGACTATTGTCAGTCAAAAACTGTCCCCAGCCAGCCACAACTTCAAAGTCCGTTGCTCCGGCATCTCCAAAAACACCAGAAAAAACAAACACCGGACTAGTGTACTTTCCTATGTATAGCCATGCCAGCGACTCATCGAACAAGAACCCGGACGTGCCCGCCCCACTTTCCAGCCTTGTCTGTTACGACCGCTGCTTCATCAACGACTCTTTAACCAGTAGCGACGCTACCCTTGGAAGCTCGCTTTTCGTCCTTAGCGGCGCCGCAGAATACTCCACGGCCAGCTTTCCCACCCTCAATGGTACAGCCCTCATAAGAACCATGTTGTGGCCGCAGCCTGGGTATAGGTAGCCGTTTTCCTCGACCATTGGTAGGAAGGCGAAGGGGTCGCTTGGCTCATCCTTTTCGCCGAGCCTTACTGGCTTGACGATGCCAGAGAAGAGCACCCTGAGGGCGTCAACGCCCGGCTCGGCCACGGCCAGAAGCCTGGAGCCATTGACTAGTGCTACGACGAGCCCCGGATCCCTGGACAGCTCGCCCAAAGCGTCCCAGCCGACAACTACTAGGTCTCTTCCAACAGCCTCCCAGGCACGGGACACAGGAACAACCCTAAAGTCCCTCGCTACAAAAGCAGACCTAACACCCTCCACAAAGCCAAAATCACTACTAATAACAGCAACCCTCAAGTCGACACTAAGAGGACCCGTCCTCTCAAGTGCATTAGACGCACCACTACTACCATTACCACTTGCACTGAAGAGAACGCTTGATACAAGAGACAAAGACAAAAATAATAGGACAAAGGCTACAAGTGGCTTCGCCAAGCTCTTCATCTCTACCTATGTATTATTCGAAAAAGACAATATATACAGTTATCGCTCTGATCCCAAGCTCTATATCCAAAGCATGCAACTATATAACCATAAAACTGCCACCAAAAGGCAACAAGACCGCCTCATAAGGCGCAACGGAACCCCTATACAACGCTAAACCGGGACCCCTCCTATGGATAAGCCGCCTCCCGCCTAACCGACTGGACCCTATAACGCGTGTTCGGCTTCGACCCCCTCTTAACAAGCCTCCCCTCGCCGACGAGGCGGGAAACATACGTAGACACAGCTGTAATCTTCAAGTCCGGCATCTCCCGGGAAGCAACATTATACAGGTCCCGAATACTAAACCACGTGCCATCACCAAAATTCTCCACAATAACCCTCCAAATCCTCTCCTTCATACTCTCCCCCTCCTCAACCACGCCCCCGCCAGAAGACTTGAGAAGCCGAAGCATTTGCAAAACCTGCACTACCCTCTCTTCGCTGATCTCCGACCCCTCAATAGTCAACGTGATCTTCTCCCCAGACCCCGTCGTATCCTCAATTTTGATCTTAGGCGCCATCAACAACTCTAACAATTATACAATTGTGGGGTAATATAACCCCAACTCTTAATTTAACGCGTCCAGCCTGGAAACAATCAATAAACAGAAATAGTTCGATCGCAACAATTTGACTTCCTAGATCGCATTTACGTCTGGCACGCCTATTTCACTCTGACCAAATATCAAGCTATTGGAAAAGCCAACACCTAACTAGATGATCTTTTCCGATACTTATAAGCTCTGGCTCGCTACTTTTGCATTTTTCCTGCACATATGGACATCTAGGACTTAATCTGCATCCCTTCGGCGGGTCTACTGGGCTAGGCGGTTCGCCAGGTAACACTATCCTGTTTTTCAGCTTTCTAGTTGCTGGATCCGGCTCCGGAACTGAAGAGAGAAGCGCTTTAGTATAGGGATGTGCTGGATAATTAAACAGTTCTTCTACAGAACCATACTCTATTATTTTACCCAGATATATCACTGCTACGTAATCACTCATATATCTAACTACAGATAGATCATGAGATATTAGCAGATAGGATAGTCTCAACTCCTTCTTTAGATCCATGAGAAGGTTTAATATTTGAGCTTGAACCGAGGCATCCAACGCTGATGTTGGCTCATCTAATACCAGCAATCTAGGCTTTGAAGCTATGGCTCTTGCTATGGCAACTCTCTGGGCCTGGCCTCCGCTTAGTTCATGAGGATACTTACTACCGATCTCGCGCGAGAGGCCTACCAGTTCAAGCAACTTATATACCTCCTCTTTTGCCTCGTCGCTTTTCATACCTAAGTGGATTTTCAGGGGCTCAGCTACAATGGACTCGACCTTCATTCTTGGATTTAGGGATAAAAATGGGTTTTGGAACACCGCCTGTACACTTCTTCTATACCATTTAAGGCTTTTTCCCCTCAATGAAGTTATATCCTTTCCTTCAAAAACAATTCTGCCCGAGGTAGGTTCTAAGAGCTTAAGCACACACTTAGCAATGGTTGATTTTCCTGAGCCAGACTCGCCTACTAAAGAGAATACGCTATTCTCTTTTATGGAAAATGAAACACCATCTACCGCTCTGACATATCCGATAGTCTTTCCAAATAGTCCATATTTTATCGGGAAATACTTAACCAGCTCCTCAACTTCTAAGAGCGGCACATTCTCACCTCTTATACTTAAAACAGGCAACCCTGCGACCCGGAACTACTTCTATTAACTCTGGCTTTGTCTTCCTGCATACATCACTGGCTTCATTACATCTATCAGCGAAAGGACAACCATTTATTGGTCTCGAAAGATCCGGTGGGAAACCCGGGATACTTTTCAGCCTTTTTTCTTTAACGTGAATTCTGGGGACACAATCCAGTAATCCGACTGTATAGGGATGAAGAGGTTTCGATAAAACGTCATCGACGGGACCGTCTTCCACTATGGTTCCCGCATACATAACTATTATCCTGTCAGCTATCTTCGACGCAACCCCAAGATTATGAGTAATAAATAGCAAAGCAAGATCCAGATCTCTCTTCAGCTCCTCAAAAAGTTCCAATATCTGTGCCTGCGAAATTACATCAAGCATCGTTGTCGGCTCGTCCGCGACCAAGATTTTTGGTTTCGTGGATGTAGCTATAGCTATGTTTACTCTTTGAAGCATTCCGCCAGATAGCTCGTGTGGAAAAGACCTCAATATTCTCTCAGGGTCGGTTAGGCCAACTTTCTTCAAAAATTCTTTTGCCCTTTTAAACGCTTCTTCCTTTGACAAGCCAAGATTGCTCATTAGAACATCAGTCATCTGCTCCCCTATAGTAAAAAGCGGATTTAACGTGGCAAGGGGGTCCTGAAACACAGCTGATATCTCGCGTCCTGAGTATCTTCTTCTCTCATCCTCTTCAAGCCTTAGAAGATCAACGTCTCCATATAAGATGCTACCATTTACAATCCTTGCATTGGGAGGAAGAGCCATAGCTATAGCTAGACCTACAGTTGACTTTCCAGAGCCAGACTCACCCACCAAACTAATCGACTCACCTCTCTTAACATCAAATGTAACTCCTGCAGTTGCATGAGTCATTCCAAAGGGGGTGTCGTAGACAATGCTCAGATCCCTTACCTGAAGAATCGTATTCTTCATTTAAACCACCTCTTCGCCATCATCGTAATTCTAAGCCTAGGATCCATGAACTCCCTAGCAAATTCAGCTAGAAGATTAAAGCCTAGAACCGTAGTTACTATAGCTAGCCCTGGGAAGAAAGATATCCACCAAGCCACATTTATAGATTGCCACCCTTCGCTCACAAGTAGACCCCACTCAGGCGTCGGAGGCTGAACACCTATCCCAAGAAAACTCAACCCAGCTGCCTCAAGCACTGCAGAACCCATGTCCAATGAGGCTTGTATCACGACAGGGGTTAAAGCATTGGGCAATACGTGTCTAAACATTATTGTGAAGCTGTCAAGCCCAAGCACTCTAGCTGCATCGACGTAAGGCATGTTCTTTACAGTGTTCACCTGAACATAAACAAGCCTCGCATACCAAGGCCACCACGAGAGGGCGAGGGCTATAATCGCGTTTGCCAGACCCCTCCCCAGCGTTGCTGCCAAAGCTATAGCTAAAAGAAGAGGGGGAAATGCTAGAAACATGTCCGTTAACCTCATGAGTATTGTTCCCAGTCTACCTCCACTATAACCTGCTATCAGACCAATAGGAACCCCTAGAACCAATGCAAGTCCCACCACGCCAACCGCTATAATGAGAGAAAATCTAGCTCCCAGTATCACCCTGTTGAACATATCCCTCCCGAACTCGTCCGTGCCAAATGGATGCTCCCAGGAAGGTGGAAGATACCTTGCAGACACATTGAAAGTAGATCCCCAAGCATCTTCGGGCCTTGTGAGAATATATGGAGATATTATTCCTATAACAAAGAAGGCAACTACTAGGATAAAACCAACCATAGCAACAATATTTTTCCTCATCAATGTAAATAATGCCTTAACTTCAGACATCATAGTCTTAGCCTCGGATCTATCCATGCATGGATCAGATCAACAATGAGATTTATAACGGAGTAAAATAACGCGACAATAATCACTGCACCCATTATCGCGGGATAGTCAAAGCTGAGAAGAGACATTGCAAGGTAAAGCCCAATTCCGGGCCATACAAATATGAGCTCCACCATAAAAGCTCCAATAATTGTGTATCCAAAGGACAACCCTAATGAAGCTATAACAGGTGCCACCGCATTCTTCAAGGCATATTTGTATACAACTAGCTTTTTGGGAATGCCCCATGTCAGAGCGCTCCTTATGAATGGCTCATGTAGCACATCTACCATCATAGCTCTGGTCATCCTGGCACTCAGGCCCATGGGATAAAGCGACAAGACCAATGCTGGGAGAATCATGTGCCTGAGCACATCAATGAACACAGGAAAATTCCCTTGCATCAACGAATCAATCAAATAGAAGCCCGTGATGGGATGAAAACCCGTGCTTATCACAAGCGTTTCATCCACTCTATTCGACGATGGTAGCCAGCCAAGCGTGTTACTAAATACATACAACATGATCAAGGCAAGCCAAAACACAGGCATCGAGGCCCCCAAAACGCTAAATATTTGTATAACACTATCTACCATTGTATTTCTTCTAAGAGCTGCAACAATCCCCAATAAGACGCCTAAAACAGTAGCAATAGAAAACGCAAAAATAATCAATTCTAATGTGGCTGGAAGCGCGCTTAGAAGCCCATTTAGAACGGGGGTCTTCGTTCTCCAAGAGACACCCCAATTTCCTCTAATGAAGCCCCACAAATAGTAGCCAAGCTGAACGTAGATCGGCTCATCAAGATGAAGTTCTTTCCTAGCTCTTTCAATCTGCTCTATTGTCGCATGGGGCCCCGCCCATAGGAGCTCAGGTCTAGCTGGTAAAACTCTAGTGATAATGAAGGTTATTATTAGCACTCCAAAAACAACAAAAATAAGATGGAAGAGTCGTTTCAACAAATACTCTCGTCCAAGAGGCATAGCTAACACCTAGAAAAACAAATCACGTTCAACTCAACTCTACTCTAACCTTCAACGCTTAGAGCCTGAGGAAAGACCACAGTTGCATATGCAGGATTAATAGCTTTATCCAGGCCACCTATATTTGCTCTAGCCACTTTTACATCAATTGAATCCCAAAGGGCAATGGCGGGAACATCGTTATACAATATCTTCTGTGCCTTATAGTACAACTCAAGTGACCTAGCTCTGTCTATTCCCTCTAACTGGTGTGCACTGTCAATTATCTTCTCGAACTCCGAATTATTATAATAGCATAAATCAAAGGATTTACTGCTACTATCGAACATGTTGAATAAGAAGTCATAAGGCGTTACATATGTCGGCCACCAATACATTATGAAAAGATCCTGTGCTGCCTGAGAATTATTCCATCCGCTTTGCGCCAGTGCCCATTGCTCCTGCCAGCTCATTGGTCTTATCTCGACATTTATCCCGATCCGGCCAAGACTGGACTTAATGAGCTCTGCCGTTCTCTTCTCATAGACGTCTCCAGCTGTATATGTAAGGACAAGGGTCCTATTGATTCCATTCGGATAGCCTGCTTCGGTAAGCAACTTCTTGGCAAGGTCTAGGTCATAAGTATACGTGAAGTTATCAAAGTGACCCCACATACCATGCGGTATCGGTCCAGAGGCTACCTTCGCTAGCCCATTCACAGCAATCTTCACTATATCCTCATATGGTATTGCATGAGCAATTGCTCTTCTCACCAGAACATTGTCCAACGGAGGTTTTCTAGTGTTGAAAAAGAGCAAAAGATTCTGGAAGCTTGGCTTCATTACCACTCGTAGATTTGGATCATTCTTTAGGTTCTCAATATCCTCTAGTGGCACCGTCTGAGCTATCTGGATGTCTCCGGACCTGACTAACCTCTCCTGCGTCACAGAGTCCTTTACTATCTTAATTATAAATACATCTGGAGCCTTATCGGACTTAAGTGGATATTTGGGGTCCTTCCATCCCCACCAGTCTGTGAACTTCTCTAGAACAACTTCGTTCTGGGGATCCCATTTAACAAGTCTGTAGGGACCTGAGCCTGCATCGTTACCTGCATTAAACCAGTCAGTTATCTTTGGATCAGTACTGTTTGAAGCCTTTGCATATTTAACTACGTTCGGACTAAATATGTATGCACCGTAACCCGATGACGCAATAGCGTCCAATGGTGCCTGGTATTTCAGATGAAACACAACAGTATAATTATCTGGCGTTTCAATACTCTCTACAGGGTCCCATATAAAGGCGGCTCCTTGCCCCAACGAAATAGTCCTCTCGATGGAGAACTTCACGGCCTCGGCCGTTACAGGGGTACCATCATGAAAAACCGCATTTTTCCTAAGATGAAACGTCCAAACAAGACCACTCGGATCATGTTCATAGCTCTCGGCCAAAGCTGGAATAAAGACGTTGTTGAGAGGATCATAATATAGCAGGGGTTCATAAACAACAGCCATCCACATAATAGAATTTGAAAACTCCGTGCTGGGCTCGGCACTCGTCATCTCTGATAAGGAGGCATAGATAACGACAGTCTTCCTGGCCGGTTTCTTTACCGCTGTACCAGCAAAGTATAAATAAGCGCCTAGGGAGAGGGCAACCACAAGAACTATTATTAAGGCTGTTAGAGCCTTTGAGATTGCGCGCCTCAATATCTCACCCCAATTCTAAACTTTCTTGAAGACTCTTCCAAAGCGATTTCACTTGTACTCAACATCGGGTTCTTCCACGCTCTCATGGACTCGAAAAATAAGATTTTTGCTACGCAAAAAACTCAGTCCGAAGAAATTTTGAAAGAAGTAAATAAATCTACTTGACAACAAATAAAAAAACGATGAACATGATATAGTAGGCTGGCCTTGCAAGGCGACCAGATATCAATTAAAGCTAAAGAAATACTTCATAAGACAATTAAGCTCCGCGTCATCTTTATTAAAAATATTTTAGAATTTTGCTTCTATTCTCAAAAAAATAAAATTTTAATCCAACGCAATATTCATAAATATACCAGGAAAACATAATTTAAACATCCTAACCTTTTGGAACAAAAAACTTAAAAAACAGGCTGGAAAATGCTGAGACCCTAGCATGATTGAGATAAACAACATAGAACAGGCAAAAGCCCTCGTTCTCGGAGCAACAATCCTTGGAACGGGCGGAGGCGGAAGTCCTTCTTCAGGCCTCACGATGCTCAACAATGTCCTCAAAAAAGGCAAGACAATAAAAATAGCAGAAATAGATGAAATTTCCAAGGATGGATTCATTGTTGTTCCCTACCACGTTGGATCAATTGCCCCGGGCACCAAGACCAAGAAGCCTATAAAGATAGAAGACCCCATCAGGCAGGCCTTCAAAGAAATGGAGCAACTTCTCGGAGGAAAAATCGTAGCAATAGTTGCCAGCGAGATAGGCGGGGCAAATACGCCTGTCGCATTAAGCATAGCGGCTGAGCTTGGAATACCTGCCATCGACGGCGATCTCCTCGGAAGAGCCGCACCAGAGCTACATCAGTGCACCGTAAACATATTCGGGATACCAATGTATCCCTCAGTCATAGTAGGCGAGAGCGGAAACATAGTTGTTGTAAGAGAGTACTCTGACATAGACGACTACGAAGCCATAGCAAGATACTTATCAGTTCTAAGCGGAAATTATGTCTCAGTAGTCGACACGCCGATGAGCTACGATACCGCAAGAAAGGCCATAATCAGGAATACTATATCCACATCTCTCAGGCTAGGAGAAGAAGTCTTCAAAGCACGCAACGAGAAGCGGGACCCCATAGATACAGTCGTGAAAGTTCTTAAGGGATGGAAAATATTTGAGGGAATAGTGGAAAAATACAACTGGAGAGACGAGGGAGGATTCCTCAAAGGAGAGGCAATAATAAGGGGTACTGGGAAATTCAGCGGGAAAACTCTGCGTTCCTGGATAAAAAACGAACATATAATGGTATGGATCGACGACAAGCCGGCCGTAATGCCACCAGACCTCTTCGCCCTGTTAAGGGACGACGGCGAACCAATTACGAACACCGATCTAAAAGAAGGAATGAAGGTAAATGGAGTTGCAGTAAAAGCCCCAGATGTATGGAGGACCCCCGAGGGACTTCGGTACTTCGGCCCAAGGCATTTTGGATTCGACTATGACTACATCCCAGTGGAGGAGCTCGTCGAGGGGGTCTAGACGAAGATTCTCGTCATAAATCCTGTTGGCCACAGCACATGGGACAAACAAGACGAGCAGATCTATAAGAGCTTCGCATCACCTGAAACTGAGGTAAAAGTGATCTCTCTACCCCGGGGACCAGCCAGCGTCGAAACACCCGAGGCCCACGCAGAGGTGATACCCCTCGTTCTAGACGTAGCAAAAAGGCATCACGAGGGCTACGACGCTGTAATAGTTAACTGTTTCCTAGACCCAGGCGTTGACCTCCTCAAAGGCGTCCTAAACAAACCAGTCATAGGACCTTGCGAGGCGTCCCTTTCTCTGGCCTACATCGCTGGAACAAGAATATCCATAATAACCGTCGGATCCTCAGATGGTGATTGGATGATCGAGGAAAGAGTCAAACAGCTTGGCCTAAACGACAAGGTTACATCCGTAAGGGGCATACCAATAGGGGTCCTAGACATAGACAAAGACAGAGCCACTGTAGTCAAATACCTTGTAAACGAAGCCGAAAAAGCCAGAAAAGAAGAAAATGTAGACGTCGTTATACTAGGCTGCACCGGCCTGGCTGGACTTGCAGGAGAAGTTCAAGAAAAAACAAATATCTATACCATAGACCCCGCAGGAGCAGCCATCAAGGTAGCCGAAGCACTGGTAAAGCTCGGAATCACTGGCCATCCCTACAGGAGATGAACATGAGCCCAATGGGCCTAGACCTAGAGCTAGCAACAGCTGCCCTAAAGCTTGTAAGAGACGTCCTGAAGGTCAAGGAGGGGGAAGAAGTAGTAATTACAGCCGACACGGGCAGCGATTGGAGGGTCGTAGAAGAAACAGCCAAAACGGTCGCCCTGCTCAACGCGAAGCCCATGGTCGTATGGTACAAGTCTCCCCCAGGCGTAGGAAAGGCGGCTGACCCACACATACCACTTAGGACCCTCACAGCCGTGCTGAGCGAGGCAGACGTATGGATAGAGTTCAACAAATCATGGCTTCTCTACTCGACGCCCTACGAGACTGCCATCAAAGCTGGAAAAGTCCGATATATTTGCCTTGTAGGGATGGACGCCGACATGTATACCAGGACTATAGGAAAAGTAAACATCCCCCTTATCTACGAGTTCCAGAAAAAACTAGCCGAAATCACTGCAAGACAGAGACACATGAAAATAACTACGCCCGCCGGAACCGACCTAGAATTTGAGAACGACAAAAACAGGCCCATATTCACCGAGGGAGAAGTAAACGGCCCTGGAGTCTACATGCTCTTCGGGCAAGTCGATTGGGCCCCAATAGAGGACAGCATCAACGGGGTCCTAGTATTCGACGGCTCCATATGGCCCCCACAAGAGCTCGGGCTACTAAGAAACCCTATTAAACTCCACATCAAAGAAGGACAAATAGTTAAAATAGAGGGGGGACCTGAGGCCAAGATCCTCAAAGCCTGGCTAGAATCATTCAACCACCCAAACATGTACAAGCTAGCCCACATATCCTATGGATGCAACCCCGGAGCCAAACTCACAGGAAACATACTCGAAGACGAAAGAGTATGGGGAGCAATAGAATGGGGCATCGGCTACCAATCCCCAGACTTCAAAGGCAAAGTAGGCAACGCACCCTCACACACTGACGGAATATGCCTCTCGCCAACAGTAACCGGAGACGAAGAAAAAATAATAGAAAACGGCGAGTATGTACACCCCGAGCTAGTAGAACTAGCCAAAAAGCTGAGACTTAACATTTAAGGCCACCTAGCAACCCAAAGGCCTTAAGCACCAATACACGCAGGCATCCAGATGATGCGCATATTTCAAGCTCTTTTATCTTTGCAAAATTTCGGCGCGAGGAGAGCGCCATCTGGAAGGCTGAAAAGTATATAAGATACTTGAGAGAATGTATTGAGTGAAGGGGATGCAGTCGATTACTGCCGAGGATGTTGTCAGGCTTTTTGAGGCCGACGCTAGGGCTAGGAAGAGGCTGGCAGAGCTCCTCGTAGGCGAGCCGGACGTCAGGCTGGCAATGATAAACGCCGTCCTGAGGGACGTGGCCACGAAGAGCGACATAGAGGCCCTAGAAAGGGCGACAAGGCAAGATATCGAAG
>Ga0080005_128715_pt1 | contig 11659 bp, 9 predicted proteins | sample JossMetagenome_2_FD_69208 | JGI IMG/M metagenome (GOLD analysis project Ga0080005, IMG submission 69208) | Hot spring sediment microbial communities from Joseph's Coat, Yellowstone National Park, USA - JC3_ASED (SPADES assembly) (version 2) | ecosystem: Environmental > Aquatic > Thermal springs >... | reverse complement strand
ATCTTCAATGGAGTATACTTCTACGACCTCCCGAGACGCATAGACCCAACAGTCCTAACACAACTACCCCACCTCGCGAAATACCCCCTCCCATCGCTGATAAGAGGACCAAGAGGACTCCTTGCACTCTACGGCGATCTGCGTTACGCGAACCAGATAAGAAAAGTACTACAAACGACAAAACCAGACATCCTGCACGCACACTTCGCATACGCCGAGGGATGGGCCGCTTACCTAGCGAAAACCTCATCTTCACACAAACCACCCCTAGTGGTCACGCTACACGGCTACGACATACTTACGGAACCCACCTGCAATTACGGCATAAGACTCTACCGGCAATACGACGCCCTAGTTAAAAAAGTCCTGGACAACGCAGACGCCATAATTGCGCCAAGCACCGCCATATACATTGAAGCTCAAAAAATTGCCAAGAACCCCGACAGAGTCCACCTAATCCACAACGGAGTAGACACCGCCAAGTTCCACCCAAGTCTCGACGGCAGAAAAATCAGAGACCAATACGACCTACACGGCAAATTCGTCGTCTTCACAGCACGACACCACAGATGCGTCTACGGCCTAGAGTATCTAATAAGGTCAGCCCCCATAGTCCTCAAAAAACGGAGCGACGTCGTCTATATCATAGGAGGAGACGGCCCGCTACGACCACACCTCACAAACCTAGCAAGGACCCTAGGAGTCGAAAGGCACATCATCTTCACAGGCTACATATCCAGAGACCAACTACCCCACTACTACGCAGCAAGCGACGTCGTAGTAGCGCCCTCACTCCAAGAGGGATGGGGCCTAGTGGTAACCGAGGCAATGGCAACCGGAAAACCTGTAATTGGTACAAAAGTCGGCGGTATCCCAGACCAAATAATAGACGGATACAACGGCTTCCTAGTCCCACCAAGAGACCCCGAAGCCATAGCACAAAAAATCCTCCACCTCTCAGAAAACCCAGAAAAAACAAAAGAAATGGGGAAAAAAGCCCGTCAACTCGCTGAAGAGAAATTTGATATAGAAATAAGAGTGAAAAAAATAGTTACGCTATACAAAGAATTATTACATTAACCTCGTCATAGAAGTGTGAATAATAGATATTAAATATGTCACTACAAGGGGCGCGCTAGTCCACGGCAGATACAATCCGGTTTGTAATGAGACTATTATCAAGGCTAATATAAGAAATGGATACTGAGCATTTTATAATAGTTCCAGTCATAGACGCTTGTACCAGAACTTCTATAGCCCACAGTAGATCTCTCCAAGTGTCGTTACCAAACGTCGGAGTATACGGCAAAAAAGAGATAAAAAGATGCAAAAACAGTCGTAGCTACCATGGCTATCTTTTCTACAGGTCTCTTCCGCACAAATACCATCAGAGTAAGAGCCACTGCTAATGTTGAGACATAGACAAAGCCAGTATTACCGTGAAACGCAATATCAAATTGACTAATCACATACGTAACTGGAAATAACCACAATGGAACCGGAAAATTAAACATCAATGCTTCCTTGTAATGGCCAAACGGCAAGCTCAACGCTGTAACCAAAAGGAGATACGTTGGTACAACGATAAATAACGAATAAATAGAACAGCGATCAGTTAGAAAGGATACTATATTTAAGTAATATAATTATTAAGTATATGATCAATTTCTCTACAAATCTTGTGCTATTCACGCCTATTATGCGTTCACATCTTTATATATATTAGCCAGATGGAAATGTAGATAATCGACATTTATCTCCTTTCGTTAGTTTTCTCTAATCTTCAACAAAATACGTATATCTATCACTAAAATTTACATAATTTTCCGAATAATTAAAATCAGTATTATGTATTTATTTTTGCCATGTTCTGAACATGTTCTGTACTAAAAAGTCATAATAGAATATTTTTACTAATGCGCTTCCGTTTTTGATAAGCTCTTTCCTCAGCGTCTCATTAGTAAGTACCATCAATATTTTCTCAGCAATGTCTGCAACATCTGGTTCGCAGAAAACCATATGTTTGCGGTCCGCCAAACCAAGCACATCAAAAATCTCATGCTTCGTAATAACCACAGGCACACCAAGCGCCCAAGCTTCAAGAAGCTTAATGGGGATATTAGAGCTAGTAGTTGATATTCTTACGCTAGGCACGACAAGCACATCAAGGACAGAAAGCAACGCAAGAGCAACTTCATGTCTTGCAGATCCGGTAAGCACACAGCGAACGCCTAACGCCCGACACAGCTCCTCCACTCTTGCTCTCTCTGGACCATCACCTACAATAAGTAGCGTCACCGGCTGATTAACTTGCCTGGACACTACAGCAACCGCCTTAACTAGGCGATCCACCCCCTGCGTCCAAGAAAGCGAACCCACAAATCCAACCACATATCCGCGCTTGGCAATATTTATCCTAAGCCGCTTGATTAAATCTATCTTATTCCCATCGACACCAGCAGGCAGAATTAGCACCTTGCCCCTCGGCACTACTCTACGTTTCACCGACACCCGCCTAAGAAGCAATGGAGAGGGAAACGATAAACAACAAGCCCTAGAAATGACAAACCTATCCACAACTTGCGTAAGAAACGAAGATATAAAAACTTTATTTCTCGCTTCATCTTCGTAAATTGCCGGAATCTTTATACACGACTTCCTAGAAATATTACTACTCAGGAGTGCGACTGACGCCAACAAAGATGGACGCATATACACAACATCAAAGCGAACTAACCTGTCCAAAATCCACAGTACGGGTCCTAGAAAGAACGAAAACATAATCAACACATTAGGTATGGGCGTCACCGGCAACGGAATCACCACATCATACTTTCCATGTTTAGCTCGAAATTCACCAATGAGACGTCTCAGTTCTTTCAATAATGCAAGTGGAATCAAAGTAATAATAAAACACTTATTACTCCTGCACAACTCCCTTAAAAACTGCCTCTCATTAACCGCAGATCCATCACTACCAAAAATCGACGGCACAACCGCCAGTATCCTAAGCCCCGCCGGCTTCACGCCAAACATATTTAAACAGCTTATAAAGCTAAGGACCTGACTGTTCCGACTCCGCCTCCGCATACGCTTTCACATCCCCGGAAGAAGCCCTACCCACGGCCTCCCTCCTCCAAGACGCTCTCAACTACATGGAACGACACATCTCTGTCAAAACCTCTTCGAGCAACGCAACTTTATCAAGGTTCAACTCCTTCGCCTTTAATACCGCATCTCCAACTCCATGAACATCAGGATAGGGCACTCCTTATCCATTTGTGCCTTTTATGACGAACTCGGTCGACCAGGGCAGGTCAAATGCCACGGTTGGTATGCCGAGTGCCTGTGTCTCCATAACGGCTAATGGCGCACCTTCATGTAGACTGGGATGTAATAAAATATCTACATACTTAGCTAAAAGTAGCCTAGACCTTTCCACAAAACCCAAAGTATCTAATTGGAATAGCCTTGCTCTGCTTAATTAGCCACTTTTGTAGAGGGCCTGTGCCAAATACCCAAAACTCGATGTGCCTTTCACCTATTTCAACAAGGCTCCTTATGGTCTCCACCACATACGTGATACCTTTTATAAAAAAGAGACACTCTACAAGCGCTACCACGGTCGTCTTTTCTGTACGATAATTGTGTCCTTTCAGACGGGTTAGTATTTCGTTTGAAAGTTTCTTTTTTCTCCTCTGTGGTGAGCGCTAGGGGGTTTTGTAGTTTCGGCGCTGCTGAGGCGAGTTTGAAGAGGGATGCGGCGAATTCGGCGTAGAGGTCTGGGGGCAGTCTGTTGCGCATTTCGGCGAGTTTCTCAACTTTCCCACTACCCTTAGGAGCTATTAAGGCTACCGAGCCCATACGGTTACATCGTTGTTAGAGTAAAAGATCGAGTTGTTTAGATTCTTAGCTACTACAAACACGTCGGGACTATACACCTCCGACATGTTGGAAGATTCTTGACGTAGTATGATCAGTCCACTAAAGTGTTGAAGATATGCTAAGTCAACATAAAGGCCGTAGCTACCTCCAAATATAAACTCAATACCTTTATATCTGAACCCTCGGTATTGAGGCTGTATATCAAGATATGTGCTAGCTATGAAGAGACCGCTCCGCCAGTCTGTCAAATAGGTGCCCGGAGCTAGCAATTGTGAAATTGTGCGTATTTGCAGTGCGTCTCCGTAAGAAACCAAACCTGATAGCGATAGCTCATAGGGGTTGGTATATGGATTCTTCGGTGCAAATACGCCAGAATAGGCGAAAGAAAATATGGCGACGGCTACAAGTAGCAGAGAGTAGAGAGAGCCGTACCGCCTCCTTCGAAGTAGCTCGAAAGCGTAGGGAGCGAATACAGCCAACATAGCCGCCGACGGCAAGCCGAGATATCGGGAAAGATCCGCCGCTGGAAATGCCGAAGCGCCGATATAAGCGATGACGAGAAACGTCCCGGAGAGAAAGGCAAGGGTCCTGGCAGACCCTCTGCCATATAGAATGACGAGAAGCCCCGACACGGATAGGACGGAGAGAGCCAAGTTGCCCAGCGATGTAGTAGGCGGAGCCACCAAGACGGGAGCTGCCGCGACGAGAATTTTCTCCCCACGGAGGAAGGCTAGAACAGCCTCCATCACACCATTGTAAGCGTTAGACAATGCATAGAGCAATGAGGTGTAAATGACATATGCGGCGAAGATTATAATGAGGTTGAGCAACATGGCGGCGGTCTCCCTCCCCCTCTTAGAGATCCAGAGAGCCGCAGTAGTCAGCACCATCCAGGTGGCGACTCCCCCGTGCCCAAACACGCCGGCCACAAGTAGCGGTATCCGCAACAGCGCCGAGCCCGCCAGAAACGCCGTGAGGAACAACGTAAGCGAATAGACCTGTGGTATGTACCAGGCGGACCATTTCACTACAAGCGGCACCATGAGGAGAACGAAGGCTCCCTTGAAGTCGTCGAACCCGCCAAACCTCCGGGAGAGCAGAAAGACGAGCAACGGTAGCTGTAGCAGATACAGGAGGCCCGTAACTACGCTGGCCCACGCCGGATCTAGCCCGCTCACTAGCGACATCAAGGCATACTCCAGCGGGACCATAGGGAAGGGATACGCGATATGACTAATGCCAGTCTTTGTAACGTGTCCCACTTTCAATGTTCGAAGAGCCCAGATAATGTCTCTCCACGTATCATTGCCAAACGAAGGGACATAGAGCGAATAGAGCGGAATAAGTGAAACACCAATAATAGACATAGTCATAGCTACTTTTTTTGCAGGTTTTTCTTCTGCTAATACAGTAAGTATAAGCGCTAGGGCAAGTGTTAGAAGGTAACAGAGACCAGTATGTCGAAATAGTAAAATTTCAACCTCGCTAACTAAATAAACGGCAACGGGAAGAACCCATAAGGGAAATGAGATAGGCAGAGAGAGTGATTTTATATCACTACCAGGTGGCAATAATAAGGCCACTAAAGCAAGTGATAAAGTAATTTCACCAATTAATAGTTGATTAATAGAAATACGGTTAGTGTAATTAAGCCAGAATAAGCCTAAAGAAACAATAATGATAATGAATATAAATATTTTATCTATTTTGTTATAGTTTTTAGGAATTATTGGCAAGAGCATATCAAAATATGAGAAAATATACAAAAATAAAATTAATATATGATATCATACTTAGTATTAATTATATGCAAAAGATTTGTTTCCATCTAACTATAGTAGCATTAAATGTGTAAAATTTTTCAATAGTAGCTTGGGCATTTCTACTGATATTTTCTAATTCATAATAAGATAGACTTAGAACACGTAGAGTTAAACTAACGAGATTTAATACACTTATACCACTATAAAGTAAAAATCCATTAATTCCGTTATTTATAATATCAGGTATGCCACCAACAGGTGTTGCTATAATAATATTACCAGATGCCATAGATTCTAAGAGAGTATTTGGTAAACCGTCTGATAATGATGGGAAAAAAAATATCTTAATTTTATTTAGATAAATAGGCATCTCGCTATGTGATATATACTTCCTTACTTCTATCCTAGATTTTAAAAGAGAATCGTTATTAACTATTGAAACAATTGTATCGTATAACGTACCTGATCCTACTAAAATAAATTTAATATTTGGAAGAATACGTGCAAGAATTTTAAATACATAAACGAGTTCTACTGTCAATCTATATGGTTCAAGGGATCCTATGTAACCTATTGAATCTCGCGAAGCGACAGGCACTGCTATCTTGAATAGATTAGTATCAACATATAACGCGCCATAGTCAATGACTTTTTTATTAATAAAATATTTAAAAATTAAGAAAAATGGAATGTATTTCCTCATATTTTTTGATTCAAGAATGACATATGATGAAATAAATATAACAATAAACTCAATGATTTTAGTCAAATAGCTTTTTAAATAAATAAAAATTTTATGAAATAAACTTGACGTATTAAACATTCGTAAATTGGCTAAATAGGCAAATCCACCTGCAAATATGTATACTCTGTTATTTAGTAAAAGTCCAAATAACAGTGCAGGTAAATTTAAAGTACCCATTAGTAAAAATATACTGTTTCGATTAACTATTTTCATAGATATCAATCTAAGTAACTGTATTACATAAAGAATCCATTCATTTAATAAAAAATACCTTTTAGTTGACATCTTGCTCCAATCCAGTACCAAAATAGTGTGCTTGGAATTGAGATCTATATTTTTGCGAATATCAGCATATGCTTCAGGAGTTATTCTCGATATTACTATAACAATGTGTTTAAATAAATTTGATAAAATTTTATAAATTTTAATTATGTGTGCTGCACGATTCCTATCTATTGTTCCATCGAAAAATACAACTATTTTTTCCTTATTGCAATATTTCATAAAGGAGTGAATATTGCCGAACAATATTATCCCACGAGAAATGCTGAGTAGCCATACTGTAACTATTTTCTGCCATTTTTTTCCTTAGCACATCATTTTCCATGAGCATTAATACAGCGCTAGCAAGTAGCTTATAGTTTACCTTCGGTACTAACAGAGAATTATATGAGTTTATGAGATAATACTTATAGAATGGTAAATCAAATGCAATAATAGATAGTTTAGAGGCCATGGCTTCAAGCACCGCTAATGGGGCTGCTACCTCAACTATGCTAGGATGTATATATAAATCACTTGAAGCAAGAACTTGAGCTATTTCTCTTCTAGTAGGTAGATCTAGAAAGATTACATAATGCTCAAGTTTATGTTTCTTAATAAAATCGATAAGTATTCTATAATACATATTTTCTCCACTTTTTTTGAAAGTGCCACTACGTGGGCCAATTAATAGTAACTTGAAATTTTTTATATGATAATTATATACAAGATCTTTTATCGCCTTTACTAATGTCAGCTGGTTTTTTTCTGGGTGAATTCTTCCGACGCTTACAAGAAGCAATTCCTTATCTCCCAGCAATTTCTCTCTTAATTCCTCTGATCGTTTAGTTGGAGAGAACAGGAGTGTATCAACACCATTAGGCATGAAGACAACATTACGCAAACCTACAGTCAAAAGATAATTTTTTATATGCCAACTAGGTACTGTTATTATTGTCCCTCTGGATGTTAAATATTTTAACAAAGCTAAAAACAGTTTTTTCCGTATTTCTGATTTAGCTATATTAGGCGGATAATGTAGCGTGATGATATGTCGCCACTTCAGCTTTCGTTGCGTCAACATAATGGATGCAAATAAATTATGTGAATGAATAATGCACGTTGAGAGCTTATGCATTAAAAGAACCATAGTTTTCAATGTCATGCTAAGTATATTTCTCTCTATTGGATTAAATATAAATACTGAGTAATTAGTCTTTAGACGTTTAGCAGTTTGCCATATGATTTCTTCTACCGCACCTTTCTCACTAGGTATAGGAAGTTGCATTGGTCCTACGAATAAAAGACAAGGCTTCTTATTCATATTTGCTTTGATTTAAACATCGCAGACGTTCATTATACACATAGAACCTTCTATCTCGCCTAGGAGCATTGCCAGATCTATAAAATATTTGAGCAGGAAAATATCGAGAGAAGGTTTAAGTGATTTAGTGAGCAAGTATGTTCTTATAAAAAGTGAAAAAGAGAAGATTGGAAAGACTACATTAATATACGTTATTTTCCTTACGATGATATACTTTTTCAATAAGCTTTTACCTAGAGGAACAATATCGTGTACGATGCCCTTTCCATAACGAAAATGTTTGTTCCAATAGGCTTGATAGCTGGGTTCATCAATCTTTATCACTTTTATCTTTAGAGTATACTTATAACGAAATCCAAGACGTACTGCTAATGTTGTCGTAATTCTATCCTCCCCAAAAAATCTAGAAATAGGTGGGTATCCTTTTATTTTCTCCAGAACTTTGCGCTTAAAAACCCGTGCTGTTGGAAGAAGTGAAGGGTCTGTAAATCTAGTTTGCTGAGCACTTGAGAGAAAGTTTAATATGTATTGAAATGCATCAAATTTTTTTGTGGCCTTGTCTAGCGGTAAAACTATAGTCGATAGAGCGAGCAAATCGCTGTCTTTTAGTTCCTCCTCTAAGCGTATAATACTAGGCGTTAACATTATATCCCCATCAAGTAGAGTCAAAACATCACCTTTTGATTTTTTAACTCCCAAATGTCTTGCATAAGAAAGAGATAGACCAGGATCTTGTAAAACTTCTGCCGCCGTGTACAAGTTACCGTATCGTGCTAGAAAAGTTTTAATCACGTCAAGAGTACCATCGCGCGATTTGCCATCAACAATTATAAGTTCTGTATCAAACTGTCGAGCAAGCAAGAGAGTGGAAAAAAGCACTGGCCCTATGGTAATCTTATTATTTTTAGTGGCAACGATTATGCTGTACCTAGGTGCCATGTCCCCCCTAGGCAGTTTAAGGAGGGGTAGCTTTCACTGAGTCAGCAATGTGATATAGCTTTTGACTTGCTTGCTGTTGGATAATCTCCAGTTCGGGGAAGTTCTTTCTGTGTTTATGAGGTCACAGATTATGTCGTATCTGAGTCTGAACCCTACCACGTTTGCGTATCTCAGCGACAGGTTTAAAGCGGTAGGACTTGGCGTAGACATGTACCATGTGTTCGCAAGCAATTCTCTTTACAGCCTTGTCCAGGTCCCTGACGACGGACGGTAAAGGCTGAGGTATTTCGGGATTACTGCTACCCAAGTGGAGATCATAGCACGCGTAACTAGGACAAGGCCGTACCTAAATGGCGTTTGCTCTGCAACAAGGTTTTTGGCAACTTCAGGCGTGGTTATGGTAGGGACCCCCATGGCGAGGGCCTCGGCGGCGAATATGCTGTAGGCCTCATACCTGCTGGGGTTGACGGCGTATCTGGCGCCTGCAAGTAGGCGCAGGTAGTCGGGGCGGGGCTGGGGGTCTAGGAATGCGACGGCGGCTCCGCGGCGCCTGGCGTACCTCCTCAGCTTCTCCCGGTGGGCCCCCCTCCCCACCACCAACAGCCTCAGCCCCAGCTCCCTCGCCAGATCCACCGCCACCTCTAGCCGCTTGTACTTCTCGACCCTCCCGGCGTACATAATGTAGTCACTGTCTGCGCCCCGCCACCTGTGGCTAAAGACATCCTCCTCTACGCCGTTTGGGATGACCGTGATCTTGCCGCTGGCTTGCGGGTAGTGGCTTTCGATCAGCCCGGCCTCCCGGGGGCTTACTGCGTGTATCGCGTCGGCCACCTCGACCGCACGCGCCACATACCTCCTCCAGGGGATCCAGAGGAGTCTCCTCAAGACGCTGTGTCCCGTGCCGTGGTAATGCGGCGTAAAGATTATCCGCACGTCTGGGTTTATCCTCCGCGCCGCCGCGGCGGCCCACACCGTGAGGACCGCATGTGCGCTGTGGATGTGCACTATGTCTATGTCGTTGAGGAGCTTCTCGAGGAGGCTCCCCAGCTGGCCTCCCTCCTTGGGTATGTGGTAGGCGCCGCTGGGTGCCCAGGTGGGCCACCGGATTATGTGTATGTCGTTGGCATATTCCTCTAGTCTTTTCTTGCTGTTAGGCTCGCCTACTAGTACAGTTATTTCGTGGCCAAGTTTTGCTAGACTCTCGGCTATTGATTTGACTACGTATTCTACTCCGCCTACATGTGGGTAGTAGCGGGGCGCAACCGTTAATATTTTCATTGAATTTTTTTGGCAAATAAATAATTTATCTTTATATTATTGCGAAACATTGTTACTAAAGTTTTCCATAATGCTAATATTAGCCAAGGTGGATTTGGATTTATATAATATAACCACTTCTGTAGGGCCTGTCTTGTGTCTATTTCTTTTGAAATGTAGTCAACAACGAAGCTATTTCTACTTAGAATAGAAATTATTTTTTTAATTCCTTTGTATCCATAGGTTGCTGGGTGTAGTTCCATTATTACAGCCTTGACGTGTTTAAGCCAGTCGGCACCCTCTCTTAGTATTTCTATTTCGGCGCCTTCTATGTCGAGTTTTACCACATCTATCTCTTTGTATTGCATAGAATTTGCTAAATGAAGTAAATGAGACATTGTGATCGTTTTTACCTGTTCTCTAACACCAATCCAGCTTAGAGTCGCTGTGCCTTCTGTAGGCGCTACGGCCGCCTTAATGGGTATGATACCATGTAGCTTATTTATAGAAATGTTTGTCAGTAATGGAATATAATTAATAGACATTGGTTCTACGGCTAATATCAATCCTTTCTTATGTGTAGTCTCAATATATTTTCCGGTCATTACAGTAAAAACTCCTATATGAGCACCGATATCTATCACAGTTTTTGGTTTCAACTCAAAAACCTTTGCGTATTCTCCTAACAAAAGCAACTCATCTATAACTTGTAACCCCTCATAATGTGTATAGAGTTTTATTTTCTCTTGTATTGCATCTGTCTTTACCTCAATAAGCATATAGCTACGACCATATAACGCCTTAATTATGTCATATACAACGGACCTCAAGATAAGACCCACTTTCTCAAATGTATCCATTTATTTGTCCAATTTTTTCCAAATTAATTCCTTGTCTCGTAGATTCTTAATAGTAGCAACAATCAAGTACAGCTGGGCGGCGGCCCACGTCCGGTACGGCCTGAAGGCCAGCGCGGCCGCTCCGGCGGCCAGCAGGGCGAGGGCGGGGGGCGTGGCGGCCGCGGCGAGGGCGGCGACGGCGGCTGGGAGCAGCCAGGGGTTGGCGAGGTGGATGTACTTCTCGGCCAGGAGGACGGGCCGCATGGGGGGCGGGGCCTCCGCCGCGGGCGTCTTCAGGAGGTGCTGCAGCAGGTGCTGGGCGCGCCTTATGCGCCACCTGTGGTAGCCGCTGCGGGGCACGGCCTCGACGCACCAGAGGTCCTCCGCCGCGACGGCTCGGTACCCCATGAGCGCGATTCGGGCCGCCGTGTGGCTGTCGTCGGCGCCTATGTCGAGGGGGAACCCGCCGATTTTCCTCAACAGCTCCGTCTTATAGGCGGCGAGCTCTCCGTGGAAGATGGGGGTCGCCCACCTCTTGCTTTCGGCGAGCCTGAGGACGTTGTAGCGGTCGCGGTAGCCGGCCTCGACGCCTGCGGGCCCGTCGGCGGCGGGCCTCTTGAGGCAGGTGACGGCGCCTACTGGGGGT
>Ga0080005_131116_pt1 | contig 11670 bp, 13 predicted proteins | sample JossMetagenome_2_FD_69208 | JGI IMG/M metagenome (GOLD analysis project Ga0080005, IMG submission 69208) | Hot spring sediment microbial communities from Joseph's Coat, Yellowstone National Park, USA - JC3_ASED (SPADES assembly) (version 2) | ecosystem: Environmental > Aquatic > Thermal springs >... | reverse complement strand
TCTTCTCAATATCTGGTATCTTAGCCTCAAACTTCTTCACTCTCTCACGTCTCTCTGAGAAAACTCCTCCGTAGAGACGTTCGAGATAAATGTCTTCTAGAAGAGAGAGAAGAGTTTTCACATGAGCCTCTCTAGAACAGATCATCTCGCCAGAAGATGTTTTCATCAGATAAACAGCTCCTCTCTTAAGAGCTCTTTCAATAACGCCGTAGATAGGCTTCTCGCTACTATACTCAAGTTTATCCTTACATTTCCCAAAAATTTGCTTTCGATTCATACATCCATTCATACCATGCTCAACTAAACACTCCTCCAGCTTTTTAATAGCTGTGCCAGGCCGAGGTTTCTTTTTAGAAGCTTCAGGTCTTTCTTTAGGCGTTCCCGAGATGTTCATCCCTTTAAAAAAGTGAGACCCTACCTTATATACTTGATACCGATCCTACAGCGATCTTCACGCTCAACGATATGAGAGTTAATTGAACAATCTGTGAAATGAGGGCTGGATAATGCTTCCTCTTGTCTCTGCAATATATGCAGGTAGGCACGAAATAAGAAGTAGTGGTGGCAGGCTTTATATTCACCTGCCTATTAAGACGGTCGCAGGGCTGATCTCTAAGAGAGTTAGAGTTGTGGCTATAATTAATGCAGAGAACTGCGAGGACAAAACTCTTAATGGATCTATGATCATGTTCAACGCTAATTTAGTTCGCGTGGGGGGAACCTTCCGAGTTAACATTCCATCTTACTACGCGTCTCAGATGAGCCTCATATCTGATTGCGGAAAGCTCGACGTATGGCTGACACCAATATAGTTTCACCGGGGCGACATTCTATGTATAAAAGCTGTAAAGGGGATATTAAAAAGTTTCATTCGCACGTAGATCTCAACCTCACCAACGTTACCTCAAGTCTAAGACTTGGAGACGTGGAACATAGAGTTTTGAGCTTCATCATAAGCAACATTCTGCCGAGCAGAAGACTGTTCAGAAACGAAGAAGTGTGGAAGCCTCTGGGGCTGAGGAAAGATACTGCCTCTCACGTCCTGAGGCAACTGTCTGAAAAAGGCTTTCTGAGAAAAATCGCCACAGGTCTCTACGAGACGACTGGGAAGCTCATAGACTTTATAAACGGAGCATTCAAGCTGTACAAAATATCTGAAAGGAAGAAGAATAAAAACAACAGATCAAGCCAGAGAGAAGTAGATCTCAACTTCTCTCTGACTAGTGGGTCTGATGGTGGTTTTGTTTCTGGGTCTGATCGTGAATCTAATGATGTTTTTGAGATTTCTGAGAAGGTGAGTCTAGGCGTTTCTCCGGTTGGTGAGTTGGCTGAGTTGTCTCAAGAGAGGTCAGGCTCTGTTCTCTCTCGTGTTGGTTTTGTTTCTGTTGGGTTTAGTCGTCAGTCTAAATCTGACGACTTTTTTGTTTTTCTTGACAATGTTAGAGGCATTTCTGTCTCTGGCAGTTATGTCTATGGTGATCGCGGTCGCAAGCTGTCTTTTGTTGATGTTGTTTTGAATATGGAGAGAGTTGATTATGCTGAGTTCGGTGTTGGGAGGAGGGTCTCCAGCGCGTCCGATGCTCTGCTTCCTGGCTTGTTTGTCTTCTATTCTGATCCTGTCGCGCGCGAGATTTATTTTGAGTTCAGACCTTACAGCGGTGTGATTCCTGAGGATGAGCATGGCTCTCTGGATTTGGGCTCTGGGCTGCGATTGATGTGGTCGTTTTTCTTCAGAGTGTTTATAGAGCTTCTCAAACTGCTGAGGTCTGAGAGAGCACCGGGCTGGGTGAGAAACCTGGTCGACAGGTTGCTTACAAAGATGTGCAGGCACGCTACAGAACTCTAGCATGGGGTAGTCAGCTACTTCATTTTGAAGTAAGCGTTTACCCTATTATAGGGTAAGAGAGGGCTTCGGCTACTCCAAATCGGAGTAAAAAGATTACTCTAAAACAGAGCAGGTGAAAGCTTCAGCAACCTCAATACAGAGTAGTAGCTTCACACGTGAATGGTATTAATGGTATTATCTTTGTCCAAGAGAAGGTTATGCTACCAGCGGAAGTTTTATAGTGCCGGTTCTTCCGGGGAGAACATACATATCCATAGGAAATCCGTCATGGTTCCTTGGTGTCACAGTCACACTAACCATTGAATATGTTTATTAAAAAAGATCATTTTTGTCAAAACAAACATTCAAATTTTTCATCCTCAGATCTTTATCAAGTACGGTACCTGAAAGCATTCTGATCTTTTTTAAGATAAGAGACAAGTTATAGACAAAAATTTGTCTATCGCCTGTCTATAGATGAGATCTTTTTGTCTATAATTTTGTTTATAGACAAATGATAGACAAAAAATTCTGGTCTCTCAGGATTTTCATTTGAGAATCATCTGTAGCTACTAGCCAGATGATTCTTAGGCGAAAATCTGGCGACACGTCAAATTCTCACCTGAGAATCTTTTTGTCTATTATTTATCCAAGTAGTGTCTATGATATCTATATCATAGACACTATGATAGACACTCAAGACAGCTAAGGACCTAAGTTGCTAAGATCCTAGAGGTGAGTTTTCTCTCTTTGGTGTCTATCGAGTGTCTATGATGGTGTCTATAGACACTTTATAGACACCATGATAGACACCAGAGTGTCTATGTCTTCGAGAAAGCTTCTACTTGCAATAGTTTCTATCGCAACTTCACGCGTGAATTAGAACTCTCATTTTTTACAGATGATCCTTTAAGATCTTATTGATGAAAAGATTCTGTTAGCGATCGATGTAGTAACAGAAAATTCAGAGAAAGAATCATCTGATAAGCTTCATAAATGTCATTGAGACTGAAGTCTCTAGCATCTTGATTCTTAGATGAAAATTCTGGACATACAAAATTTTCGCCTGAGAATCTTTTTGTCAATCACTTGTTAATTGACAAAAAGATCTTTTTGTATTCATTTGTCAATCCATAATTTGTCAATAAACTTTGTCTATAGACAAGATCTTGTCTAAAAGCTGTCTATCTCTTGTCTATGATATGTCTGCAGACAAAGAATCTTTGTCTATCACCTGTCTATAGACAAGTTGACAAAAATTTGTCTATAGACAAGAGAAGGCTTGTAGTTGCAATAGTTTCTATCGCAACTTCACAGTCAAAGATTTTGTTTTCAACAGATCAAGACTCGCATATATTAGCTTTTCAGACCTCTCTTAATATTGGTGTTAACATCAGGCTGATATTGAGCCAATATTGGTGTGAATATGGTGAGGTCGAGACGTAAGAAAGAGACTTATAGAGATAGATGGCTGAGAGAGCATCCAAGAGTATCACTATATCTCGATAGAGATAAATATGAGATGATAAAATCTTTGGCAGAATCTAAAAATATGAGCGTCAAAGAGTTTATTCTCAGCTTGATTGATGGCTTCGAAAAATATTATGAAGATGTTGAAAAAAGAGTTTATGACAGAGCTTTTAATCAAGGCTATTTGTTTGCTCTGATAGATTTTACTGAAGATCCTAAGGCTTTCTACGAGAAATTTAAAAAGATTTATCCAGATGAAGAGCCTCTCTTCTATACATATCCATGTTCAGTATGTAGACAACCCGTGGTCGCTAATCACAGAAGCAGCTCTGCAAAGACTGTTAGAGAAGTTGTTATAAAGACTTTGACAGAAGGTGGCTGGGGACATGCATGTTGTTTTGAAGTTAAAAAGGGCAGGAGAACATCCTGTCCACATCTGCCTAAAGGACTGAAATAAAATGCTTCCACTTAAATCATTATATTATCATGTTCTCCTAATATAATATCAACAGATCATGATAATCAAAAGATCTTTCTCAGGTACCGTACCTTAAAAACATTATTTACAATTAAATTTGCTTTTCTCTGCGATCTCAAAATATTATGATCAGAGTAGCCTCATTACAGCAGACAACTAAAATAGAAACAGATCAGAGTTCACGCGTAAACCGAGTTAGCACATGTATTGATCAAATCACACGGATCAGTTTACACGTGAACTTCGCATGTGAACTGATTCAACACATAATAGATCTATTCGCATAGATCAGTTCACATGTGCACTAATCCAGGCTATAACTTGATTCATTTTCTCGAAGTTCACATGTGAACGATTCATGTGAACTATGTGTGAACTGTGAACAGATCAAAATTCACACTTCGAGAGAATCAATTCACATGTGAACTGCACATATGAACGATTCATGTGAACTCTGATCTGTTCACACTTTTTGTGACACACATAATTCACATTATAAACAATCAATTTTCAGCAACAACCTGCATGATTTTTAGAAGCAATATGTTGCAACATTGTTTATGTATTAACATGTTCATCTGATTGATCTTGTGAAAAATAAATTCTCAAAAAATTCTCAGGATCTTTTTAGAGACTAAGCTCTTTTAGATAGCCTAGATATTTAGAGTAATGATCATCAGCCTCACCGAGAAGATCCTCATATCTAGCCTCAGAAATCTTAAGTTCTCCAAATCTGCTCAGTACAAATCTGGCCACCTCTCTAGACATGATCTTGATCATCAGCCTCCAAGATATTTTTCTAACATATTTAGGCAACAATAGATTGCGTCTTTTAACATATTTTGTCAAAGCTCTTCTGCTAACTTTGATCCCTGCATATTCCTCAAGCAGCCTCAGAGTATCTATAGAGAAGTAAGCCCATTCACAAGGCTTGACACTCTCTCTTAAGCCAACATAATATCTACAGAAGCCTTTATCATTAAAACACACAAGTCTAGACGTCTTAACATCTAAACCGTTTATCTCAACAATTTCGCTGGGATTAAAGCCTTTTAATGACCTATGGAGCACGAACTTGAATAACTAGTATGTGAAGAGTGGCACGACGTTTCGTTTCTTTTACGAACGCCGGCGTGCTTTAATGAGTGATCTACGCTTCGTTACATTAACTTCTCGTTGATATGCTCAAAGACAGTTTTATAAACTCTGAGGTGCATAGATATATAGGTAGTGAGTATATGAACAATATAGATCTTAAAGAATGGAGACTTAAAAGAGCTAAAGGAGCCATTGAAGAATATCTGAGGGGCGTTAAGAAGAGAGCTGCTGACATTGAGTGGGTCATGGGCGTTCTAAAAGGAAGTTTTGGCGTTTCAAAGAAAGAGGCGCTTGAATTAATTGAGCAAATAAAAAACGACGTGACATTCTTAATGACACCCGAAAGATTTGAAAGGCTTAATAAACTTATAAAAAGAATAGAGGCAGAAGAATGGTAGCGTTTAATACCCCCTTTCACGTGTGTTTACGTTTTCTTGAGGAAGCAAAGTTAGCTACTACGCTCAGAGGCGGGATTTAGTATGAGAAGCGTAAACCCCTATGAAGACAAGGAGATATCCGAAAAACTCGACAAGTTAAGGGAGGAGGTGTTAAAGTTAGAACGTGAGCTCGGTAAGTATGGCTATGATCCGAGAAGAGGTATTGAGAGCTATAGCATTTCGGAGCTTAAGGACATGATTAAAAAAGCGGGAAGCGAACATGCCAAGGTTCGGGATTTGCTTGCTAAACTTGTGGAGACGCAGAAAAAGCTTTATAGAGAGCTCTACAACGCAGCCGGTCTTAGGGAACTGAATGTGGACACAGAAACCCCGGAGAAGAATTTATTAAAAATAGAAGAATGGTTGCTAATGAGCAGAGAAAATCTTGTGAACCATGACATAACTAAATTTGAAAAGATCCTAGGAGAGATTGCAAAGATCCTCGGAAATTGTCAAGAAAATTGCGAAACCGAAATACTGGGCGTCCTGAAGAAAGTTTATAAGCGTGACTATGACCGATACCGCGTAATAAAATATGTGATAGAAACGTGTGGTAGACTAGGGATCTACGAAGAAAAAGAGATCGAGACACTATCCCTCAAAGACGCCGTAAATCTAATAGTTAGATGTGCAAAGAAGGTTGGACCTACCAAGCTGGCCATATATATAATAAGTCAGCATAGGTAAGATCATGGACTCCAGCATCCTTGTCGCGGATCTCTTTAGTGGTGCAGGCGGCCTGAGCCTTGGTTTTAAGATGGCTGGATATAAGTTAGCGTTTGCTCTCGATGTAGACCGAGATGCTATGTATACCTATGCGACAAATAATCCTGAGGTGCCATGGTTATGTAAAGATGTTAGAAAGGTTTTAGTGAAGGAGATTGAGGATATTTCGGGGCTCAGAAGAGGCGACTTCGATATAATAGTGGCAGGTATACCTTGCGAAGGATATTCACAGCTAAACAGAAGATATGATCCGTCAGATCCGAGAAATTATCTTTTCCTAGAATTCCTGCGAATAATTAAAGAGCTTAAGCCTAAATCTATTTTAATAGAGAATGTCCCCGGCATGTTTAGAAGAAGCGGAGGACTCTTTAAGCAAGCAATTGAAGAGGCTCTTCGCAAAATTGGTTACACGGTTTTTACAATGAAGCTTAATGCGGTACATTACGGAGTCCCGCAGAAAAGGGAGAGAGTTTTCTTTGTAGGTTTCCTGCGTTTATTTAAAGACTTCTCCCCCCCACCTCCTACTCATATCTGTCTCTCAGAAAAAAACCTCCTCTCCTATACAGAAAGAAAAGGCGCCGGGGTAGCGCATACAAAATGTGTGACGGTGTGGGATGCTATATCGGACCTGCCACCTCTAAAGCCGGGCGAAACAAAGGAAACCTACGAGAGCCCGCCCAAGACTGAGTATCAAAAAATGATGAGAGAAGGGGCCACCAGGCTATATAATCATACAGCCCCCAGACATCCCGAGTGGACTATCAAACGCATAGCAACCACGTTGCCTGGCGAATCCATATATGACACCTTTAAGCAGAGAATAAGACTAAGATGGGACGAGCCGTCCCCTACAATTCCTGCGGGAGGTGTGAGGCCTCAATGGTTCTATGCGCATCCGGAGCAGCCTAGGGGATTAACCGTGAGAGAAGTCGCCAGGTTGCAATCTTTCCCCGATACCTATGTGTTCTATGGAAGCATGATCAAGCAACGAATACTTGTCGGCGACGCAGTACCTCCTCTCTTAGCAAAGGCGATCGCTGAACATCTTAAAAAGTATCTAAGAGAGGTATAGATTGATGTTCAACGATAAGAGGGCAGCCAGAAATTTGAAGTTGGATATGATAGGCGATGAGACCTTGAAATATTACGAGGAGATCGCCAGGAGATTAGAAACCTGGTGCGCAAAAAATTGTCGAAGATACCCGTGGAGAGAAACAAACAACCCTTATATAATCTTAATAACAGAGTTTCTTCTACAGAGAACTAAGGCTGACACGGTAGTAAAGGTCTTCGATTATATGTTCTCGAAATATAAAACTGTTCAGGAGCTGGCATTGGCTAAAGAGGAGGATCTACGCAGTTTTTTTGATAGGCTTGGCTTAGTATATCGTTCCGAGCGGGTTTTAGAAACGGCCAAAGAAATAGTTGAAAAATACGGGGGTAAGATTCCGTGCGACATGGAGAAACTTTTGTCGTTGAAAGGCGTGGGAGTATATATGGCTTCGGCTGTTTTGAATTTCGGCTGTAATCAGCCTACGCCTGTCGTTGATAAAAATGTTATGAGAGTCATGAACAGAGTTTTTAATGTGATAAGCGAAAGAGAGGCCAGAAGAGTAATATCAATTCTTTATAGATACGGCGATCACAGGCTCATAGCATACGCATTAATAGACTTAGGAGCGCTTTTATGTAAAGAGACGCCTCAATGTAATATATGTCCGTTAAAAGATATCTGCCCCAAACACCCTTTGAGGAAAAATATGTGGAGAATGTTACGAAAAGTTTCACGTAGGGGAAAAGTTAATTTAGAGGAACAACCTGTGAAGTAAACACAAAAACCGCCTCAAACCGTTTAATAGAGAAAAGCTAAAATCCTTGAGGTTCTAAGTATCTCTCGGTAACCCATTTTCTCTCAACGCCTGTGGTCGTAAATGTGGGCGGAGGCGGATTGAATGGACGTGTATTTAATTGCGCCCTCGTTAGTCTGGGGTTTTCAACATAGCATATTTGTATTCCTCGGTACTTATCGTTTACTACTTTCTTGCAATCTTGGATGCTATATAATAATATTATAGGAGGATTAACGATTATTCTCCTATTTCTTATAATTTTATCCACCCTCGGAATAATGGAGTAATAGAGATTTAACGTATATTGATCTGGCACATATTTTAACTTAAGATCATTTTCTCTCCCTACAAGTACCGGTTGCACTTCGATCTGATCAACGTATGTTACAGTACTTGTAAGAATCTGAGCAACCCAGGGTACATATAGTATAATTTCAGCCAACGCTTCTCTATCAATGACATCTCTTTTGAACTCAAATAAATATATAAAGTACCTGCCCATATTATCATCCCACAGCGTTAAAGTAAAGTCTGCTGTGTCTCCAGTATAGCCCCACGGGAATTCCGTGGTCCACCAGTCAACTTTGTGAAGGGGTATGTGTAGTAATTGCTGGATATTGCTGGAGGGATTATCAATATTTAGTGCAAAATATAGGTTTAGTTGAAGCTCGTGTTCAAGCCTCCAACTTTCGCCCTCTCGTACAGCTCTAAGTAGCGTTGAGGGCTGTCCATTGTAATCAGTAATATCATTAACTGGTGTCCCAGGATATCTTTGCAACATTATCTTATCGATCGCCTGGCTATCTTCTGTAGCCAACATGTACGCTATTTTTGCGGCTTCCTCGGGTAAAAGTGTCCTGATGGTAGAGCCTTTGCCAGGTCCCATCGCGTTATCTGTTCTGCTGATCCATATCAGAGGCGAGATCGAAAGATCGCTATAAACTCTGTTATCCCCGGCAGTTTTTTTAAAGACAAACAGAGGTTTAATTAAGAAACGCGCCGAGAGAACAACCTTTGAGTATTTTTTACCGCCCAAGATAACTGCGCCATATTCCTTCCCGCAATTTAAACACCTCAGGGTTCCATTTACTAATCCGTCCTTGCCAAAGTCGAACGGCGAACCGCAATGAGGGCACGCTCCTAATATTTCATAGCCTGTTTGCGGGTGCCTTACGGATGTGGTATCTCTAAAAGGATGTGAAGCAACTATCCATATACCTCTAAATCCCCTCCTGTTCCAAATATCTTGAGGATATTGGGGGTCGGCTTGGAAGAAAAATATAAGATCGCACGGCCTCACACTATACAAATATGCAAGCATAGAATACCTTCTTTTGCTACGCTGTACAAAGCTCTGGGAACTGTATCTTCCTCCTACGATTTCTGCCGGATCGGGTACAGCTGCGAACCCGTAGTCTCTCTGGATAGGATATGTGAGACCATTAATCGTGAAAAGATGTGCACGCGGTGCAGGTTTTGTCTGAGAAGGCTTCAGATATCTCCATATATATATACTAAATTCGTGAGGATCCCTCAGAGGATCTAATTCCACCAGCTTATCCAGCGAGCACGAAACTTCCACGTACTGAACCCCCATTTAAACAACTTTTTTCGTAATGAGCATGTAACAATATCGCTTGGTAAAATTAAAATTTTTTACTTTTTATGACATAGAAGCATAAGTAGCTAATAAAAACGAAGTTTACCTGGGTTCATAGAAAGATTCAGAGTTCTTAAAGAGATGTTAAGAACAGAAAGTTTTAAGGGAAAGAGCTGTAAGGCGCATTATGCGGATAGGTTGAATTTAGTGTTAGTGATCTTCTTAGAATGACTGAAGAAGTTAATTATTAAGATATAGGTGCCGGCTTTAACAGCCGAAGAGTTGAGATGCAGGTATAAACTTTTAACAAATACGAAAACTTAATCTCGCGCTTTATTTTTATTAAGATCCTAGAAAGAAACGTTCAATGTTGCTGGGTTATTTGTATATAGCTTAAGAACTTAGGGTAATTCTTGTCTGCTTCGCAATGAAGATCCTCATATCTAGCCTCAGAAACTTTTAAGCTCACCAAATCTGCTCTGAATAAATCTCGCTATCTCTCTAGATCATTACAAGAACTAGGGCATGTCAGGGCATAGAGCGTTACATAATTAGGGATAGGACAATACGCTATGGAAGGCCTATAATGGTTGCTGGTATGTATAGTTATTTGTTATACTTAATGTATACATTACAACCTATAAAGCAATTGTTTAGCAATTTATGAAAAAATAGAGTGAATGAATCAGTTTGAAAAATCTTTAACTATTGTAAGATGCTTTGATTTAGCTCAGCTTTATGACTATAACCGTCTTTGGTTCGAATGGGCTTGGCCAGTACTCAATTACTAGCTTTGCTGGTTTCTCTGTTTGTGGTATAAGATACATTATGTCTCCCTCTATATAGCTTTCTGGAGCAAGCTTTATGAATACATCCAACTCATTATACTCAACAGCCTTCTCTTCAATATCGCTAGTGACTCTAAGAATACTTTTCAGCTGGTATCTATACGCTTTATCGTAACTTTTATTCACGTCCGTGACTAGAATTGGTATACTCAATTCTGCAGGTCCAAAGGGAGACTTGGCTTCATTAGCTGTATTCTCTATTCTGAGCTTAGCAATAACTATCTTCATACCTTCTGGTGCCTGGTAGTAATTCCATGTGCCGAAGGAAAGCGTCTTTATGTATGTAACCTCTTTAACATCTAGAACAGCTAGTTTCCAAGGACCTACCTGAACAACTTGCCTAATAACTGCTTCAACAACTTTTTGTGTCGGCGTTGGCTTTACAGTTATCGTCATCGTTATTGGTTGGAGTAATGTGGCGGTAGCTGTTACTGCTCTTGTCACAGTGCTAAATGTATATATACTCACAGTCTCTCTAACAGTTGCTGTTGTTGTCGTTATTAATGGCGTGTAGAATGTTAGTGTAGTAGGGCTTGTAACAGTTGTTGTCTTAGTACCTGCAGCTCCATACCCAATACCAGCACCTATAATAAGCGTCACGATAGCGATCACAGTTATTATTACAGCTTGCTTAGAGACCATAAACTACACCCTAACATCAATAAGATATATTCGGTATCTCCTTAAATACTTTATATGCTAATAATATTGTGTGTAGATGTGTCGCCCTAGGCTGTGTTTTTCTCTCATTGCTTTGATTCTTCTCAGCATCTTTTGGCCTCATTATTTTGCTTGTCTTTATCCCGAAGAATATCATCTTTTCCACATTCTTATCATCTGTACCCTTTGGATGCTATGTAGTCTACCGGTGAGCCTATGCACCTAAGATCCTTGGGCTCTATGCCATAGTTAGCGAACATATTATATAGCTACAAAATATTCCTCTCTAGAACTTGTTGAAATATACTCTGTGGTGCAACTTTTATTAATATATTTTTATAAAATTATTATCAGGTGACGTTGTTATTATGCTTATGTTAAGTATTACTAGAGCTAGTAGGTATTGCATAGCTACAGTATCTGAAGAGGTTTGGAGGTTATCAGAAGTTGACATGTCTAATGAGTATGAGAGGTCTCTGAAACTAGCAGGATTATTGCGAGAAGGAGATGATAAGAATGGTTAAACATGCTATCTTATTAGCTAGTGAGAAGTGGTGTGAAGAGGCTTCTAAGGGTAGAATAAAGATTTATCATTTCATAAAACCTAGAAGGAGGAGTATTCGTGCTCTAGAACCTGGCTCTGTATGTATAGTTTTAACTAAAAAAACAAGAGAGAAG
>Ga0080005_106685_pt1 | contig 11673 bp, 14 predicted proteins | sample JossMetagenome_2_FD_69208 | JGI IMG/M metagenome (GOLD analysis project Ga0080005, IMG submission 69208) | Hot spring sediment microbial communities from Joseph's Coat, Yellowstone National Park, USA - JC3_ASED (SPADES assembly) (version 2) | ecosystem: Environmental > Aquatic > Thermal springs >... | reverse complement strand
CTTCGGACCAAACGGCCTCCATACAGCCGGTAACTCATCACAAATATCCGATGGAGCAGCCGCACTATTACTAACCACTGAAGAGAAGGCCAAGGAACTTGGCTTAAAACCCGTGGCTAAGGTCGTTGGTTATTCGTGGCACATGCTCGAACCCTGGAGATTCCCCGAAGCACCAATTTATGCGATCAGGAAACTATTGGATAAGGTCGGTTGGTCAATAAACGATGTAGACGTCTTCGAGGTTAACGAGGCCTTTGCAGTTGTTAATGTATTAGTTCATAAGGAGTTGGGTGTACCATACGAGAAAATGAACATATTCGGTGGCGCAATAGCACTTAGGCACCCACTCGGCGCCAGCGGCGCCAGGATAGTGACAACATTGATATCAGCCCTAATGCACACGGGAGGCAGGAGGGGGATAGCCGCACTATGCCATGGAACAGGTGGAGCAACGGCAGTGGCTGTCGAAATGCTGTAGAACAACACACCCTTTTCACATGAAATTATACATCGCGTTAACATCCGACCTTCTCCTCATCTTTTAGGGATGGTTCATCAGTTTCCTCCTCCCATTAACCTCTTTAACAGTGTTCATGGGTTGCCCTGGACTAGCACAGTGGTTTTCTCGTTGATTATATAAGGATTTAAATAAATAATCCGTCTTAAAGGGCAGGGTTTTCCGCGCACTTCGCTATGAATGTGATGTATTACATTTAGTCATAACAAGTATTACGTAATTACTTCTCACAAATGTGAGAATAATTCTTTAAAAAAGCAGAGTGGCATGATATACGATGAAGGGTGAAGTATCAAGGAGGGCTTGGGTTATAATGGGCTCGACATACGCTGCAATACTAATCGCCACGGGGCTTACCTGGCTTTGGTTCTATGACCTTGTTCAGCTAACGCGTAACATTGCCCTAACTGGTAAGGCTGTTTCGGCCTTGGCTGATGTGGCCCATATCCATGGTGCCGTCACATTAGCCATACTCGGCATTCTAGCCTACCTATTTGGGCTCAGGCACGGCCTCGATGCAGACCACCTGGCGGCTATAGACAATTCAACCAGGAAATTGGTTCAGGAGAGAAAGAGGTCTCTATTCACGGGGACCTTCTTCAGTCTCGGGCACTCCACGGTGGTTGTATTGATGGTTATAGCATTGATGGTTGCCACTAGGTACATAGTGAAGAACCTAGCCTTATTTTGAGAATTACGGCTCAATAATCGGTACGCTAGTCAGCGGTGGTTTCCTATACATAATAGGGCTCCTAAACTTCCTAGTGCTGCTGGAGATTTACGGCATATATAGGGAATTCAGGAGGGGGAGACTTGATGAGGCTAGGCTTGAGGATGCGTTGATGAGGAGGGGATTCATGAATAAGTTCTTCAGGAATCTGTTTAAAATAGTCAATAAGGATTACTACATGTACCCAATAGGCTTCCTATTCGGCCTTGGTTTCGACACCGCGACTGAGATTGCCACATTGGCAATATCCGCAGCGGTGGCGGGAGTCTTCGTAAACATCCCACTCTGGTACCTACTGGTGTTTCCCATACTCTTCACCGTCGGGATGGTGCTCACGGACACCACGGATGGCTTCTTCATGAACTACGCCTACAACTGGGCGTTTAGGGACGCCCTCAGGAAGCTTTGGTACAACCTAACAATGACCCTAATATCGATAATGGTGGCTTGGGTAGTGGGAACCCTTGAATTACTAGGATTGGTACAATCGGAGTTCAACCTAGCTGGGCCATTCTGGGATTGGATAGCCGCGGTAAATGGTGAGACCCTATGGTCATTTATAGGGGTCATAATCGTATTCATATTTACAGCGACATGGGCAATCTCATACACAATATATAGGTTGAGGATTTATAACTATGCAAGACCTTCGTGACCCATAACCGTTTAATTTGAAATTACTTCATTATTGCTTCTATAATTAATTTATTGTTGCCCTCGGCCGAGAGGTTCTTCACCTCAACATTGAGTAGTGAAGCGATCATGGTTTTCGTGAATGCGAATATCGCATTCCTAAACTCATCACTGAAGCTAAGATCTATTGGCAGGTTCTCCACAACGATCTCCACCGCCTGGTCCTTAACCCTGTACTTCATTACGCCGTAACCGCCAAGCCTCACCGCATCCTTTAAATACTCAAGCACATCCTTAACATTACTGAATCTCTCAAGACCAATCCTCCTCCTTAATACCCTACCCGTGGCCTCGTCAAGGCTTTCGAAGAGCACGGCAGTTGCTGAGCCGAAGTAGTTATAGTAAATGCCCCATAACTCCCTAACCAACTCCGCATCAATAAGTACAAACCTAGCACCCCTAAATGCTATTTCTCCCGAGTCAATCTTAATCGATACATCGCCCTTCAACAAATCCTTAGTTAATCGAATCAAATCTATTATAGACGACACATGCATTATTTTCAATCCTATACATAAATACATTTCTCAACAAATTGAAAATAATTATGTAATAATATTTACATAGTAAATTATTACAATAATGATAATAAAGTTTATAAATACAGAACCAGCGTAGCAACGATGCATATCCCAGATGGATACCTCGACCCCATTTGGTGCGCGGGTACTTACGCGGTAACTATAGCTTACTTAATCTACGCCTATAGGCGTGTCAGGGCAAACTACGATGTTTCCAGGGCAATACCATTAATGACGGTTTTCGCTGCCGGCATATTCGTTGCCCAAATGCTCAATTGGCCCATTCCAGGGGGTACAAGTCTGCATTTCGTTGGTGGTGCGTTGTCGGCTATTGTTTTAGGGCCCTACTTAGCGTCCTACGTAATGTTCCTAGTGCTGTTGGTTCAAGCCCTGGTGTTTCATGATGGTGGTATAACGATGTTAGGCGCTAATGTTTTGAACATGGGCATAATAGACGTCTGGGTTGGCTATCTAATCTATAGGTTAGTGACGAGGTATGTAGGAGGTAGCAGGGGTATTTTCCTAGGGGCCTTCCTCGGTGGTTGGGCTGGTATAACCATTGCGGGTGCCGCGGCGGGTACTGAAATAGGTCTTAGCCCGTGGTTTCCATACGGTATATACATAAGCCTACCTGTCATGGCTTCGTGGCATGCATTACTGGGTATTGTTGAGGGGGCGATAACGGCCTTTGTAGCCCAATACCTACTCACCAAGCACCCTGAGCTGACGCAGGTGGTGAAGGTTGGGGTGAAGGCGTCATGATTAGTAAAAAGCAGTTAATCCCTATAATAGTGTTGATAGCGCTGTCCCCATTGTTTGGCGTTTACTTGGCAAACCTGGTTGGGTATCATGAGCCCCTGGATGTTGCTGGTGACCTCTTACACCTTAAGGACATAAGGTATCAAATTAATTGGACCCCATTCATAGACTACACAGTACCCGGCTTACCCGACATGGTTGGGTACGCCATTGCCGGGGTCATGGGCTTCTTAATAATACTGGGCATTGGTTACTTAATTAACTGGGTGCATAATAAACGTAGCAGGAGGTAGAAAGTAAGGGAGGTGAAGCTCTTGTTTAAAAATTATCGAAGCTCTCTTCTTCAATTATTCATCGATGAACTATCGAGGATCTACGAGGACCTAATGCTCGGCAGTGATGTACGTACGAACCCAGCCCTGACGCTCGTTGCAGGGTTAGCATTAACTGTGGCGGCTTCGTCAACGAATAACTTATTGCTTTTATTATTAATGGCCATATCATCAATATCCTTTTTACTAGCCCTTGGTGTTGAGTTATTAAGGTTAATCAAGCCCTTCACGGTAGCCACATCCTTCGCGTTAATCGTGGCTCTACCTGCCATTGTTAATGATTTATATAAGCTGGGCCTGCCTGGTATTAAGTACTTGGTTATTTACCAAATAGTGGCGTTCGTTCTTAGGGTCTCCGTATCGACGCTCGCGCTTGTAGGTACTGTGTCGTATCTGGGGTGGATGAATATTGTGAGGGCATTCATTATTTTAAGAATGCCCAGTTTCTTAACTAGATCATTGATGTTCTTTCTGCTTTACATACCCATAATGGCCAGAGAGACCGTGAAGATGCTTGCCGCTAGGGAGGTTAGGCTCATTAAGAGTAGCCGCAGTGAGACTTGGCGCATCCTCTCTACCGTAGTTGGTGACTTAATATTGTGCTCAATTGAAAGATCACATAGACTGGGCATGGCTATTGAGGCGAGGAGTCCTGGTGCACGCTATAGTACTACCTATGCATTTACACTAAGCAGGCGTGATTACATAATACTAATGGTAATCCTCACACCATTCATAATCTATGTAACGTTGGTGGTGATCCCATGGGGACCAACACCGATGCTGTAGGATCGATGAGAAGCGTGGCCCTGGAACTCGTGGACGTCTGGTTCAGGTACCCAGGACTTAGCGATTACGTACTTAGGGGCGTTAACCTCAAAATTACTAACGGTCTCACGGTCATTGTTGGCGAGAATGGCAGTGGTAAAACAACGCTTTTAATGATAATGGCGGGGTTACTAAGGCCCGAGAGGGGCAAGGTCTTTTTTAATGGTATGGATATATTTAAAGAAATAAGGCATGTTAGGAGTATAATGGGTGTCGTATTTCAAGACCCGGACGACCAATTATTCAACTTCACCGTTTATGATGAGTTAGCATATACAATAAGGCAGATGGGGTTTAGTGAGGATTACATAAGGAGGCGAATCACCGAGGTCTCAGAATTGCTGGGGATAAAGCACCTACTGGATAGAAACCCCTTCCGGTTAAGTTATGGTGAGAAGAAGCTCGTTACAATAGCCTCAGCCCTGGTGCACGACCCAGAGGTTGTCCTGCTGGACGAACCGACGGCATTCCTCTCAAGGAGGCATGCGAGGAGAATAATATCAATAATAAAGCAATTATTAAGTAATTCGAAAACACTGATAATCGCCACCCATGATCCGTGCCTACTCTCGATTGCGAAGTCCGTGGTTGTTTTGCGGAATGGCGTAGCCGAGACCATGAGCGTGACTAAGGCGTACAATGACGAGTATGTAAGTGATTTATTGGGGTTAAATAGGGATTGCGCATGACGCTTAAGCCCATTATTCAAACCATAGCCGAGCGCGTGGTTAGTGAGATTCATGGTGAAGAACTTTCTATAGATGATTATTGCGCGTGCCTCAGGGCGGCTTACGTAGTCGTTAAGGATCGGTTTGGCAGGAAGGCGTTGGGTATGGCGCACATACCCCATGAGGAAGTGCATGGGGTTGGGATCGTTAAGGCGCCAAGCATCGATAGGCTTGTTGACATGGTTATTGATTTAAATACGCTTAATAGGGTCCTCGGGTTAGCCACCGTCAACGCAATTTCTCAATACTTAATGATTTATAGGGGTTTCGATAAGGAGCTTAATTTCGACAAGGGGATTCTGAATCTAATAACGGAGGGGCCCGTCTGTATTATTGGTAGGCTCGACCCATTAGTGCGTGAGTTACGTAAACGCGGTATTGAGTGCTACGTTTTTGAGAAGTCCCAATTAATGAGGGGCGATGCTTATTCAGAGGTTGAGGAGTTCCTACTCGTGCCTAGGTGCAGGGTTAATGTGATCACCGGCATGACGCTGCTCAATTTCACGTTAGATGCGTTATTACGAGTGTCCAGGGGCCTCAACATCGTTGCCGGGCCTAGCGTGAGCGTACTGCCTAAGGCGTTAAGGGGGATTGGTATACATGCTATAGCGTCAATATTGTTTACAGATGTGGACCGTGCAATTTCGCACCTCAAGCTCGGTAATTACGTGTCTTTGATCACCCATAGTTACTTAGGTAAACCCTACATAGCGATGATTGAGTAATTAAAGGCGTTATTTCCCAATGATTGCTCTCACAATCTGCTCCAGCTTACTCAATAGCTCTCCCCTATAGTTAATGATTGAGCCTATGTAGTTCTCTAGCGATGGATCTATGGGTAGCTCTATGATGCTTAAACCATATTTCTTCCCTAGTTCGTAAGCCATACCTACATCCCCGAAGGGTCTTATGATACTTGCGCCGTGTTGTATGTAGGACATGTTTACTATGAGGTACCTGGGTTGTTGCTTGGCATCGATTAAGTACCTTATTAAGTCCTCAACAACGTATAGTGATTGCTTTGATGGTGTCGTGACTATAATAGGCGTGAATCTGGTCACCCTGCCTAGGACCAGCAACTCATCGCTCATCCCGGGCGGCATATCGATTATCACGAACCTTGAATCGCCATAGTTTGTGAACGCCAGTAAAGCCTCCATAACATTGCCCTCGCGCTCCCCAGGCAGTACTACGTACTTAGACCCTACTATACCCCTTATGCTTATGACACCTAGGTTGTCGAGGACCTTTATTGGTTCAATCCCCTCCTTACTAACCTCATGCATCCTATCCTGAACGCCCATGGCCCTGGGTATGGACGTGCCATGTATGTCTAAATCAACGAGCGTGGTTTCGCCGTACCGCGCCGTCAATATTGCTATTAACGAGGCTATGGTTGATTTGCCTACGCCGCCCTTACCGCTCATTACGGCCACAACAACCTTACCGCTCAACCTCTTCCTCGCTAACTCCCTTAAAGGCTCCGTACTTATTGATTCTACCCTCATTTCGTAACCACCTCAACAACCCTTATCTGGGACTCCAGCATTTCAATATCGTGAGACCCGCACCTGGGGCATTTAAGGAGTGTTGGTGCTAGGTCGGGCATTAAGTGCAGCGGGTACTCCTCGCCGTACTCACCCATTAATTCCTTTAGTTGTTTATTTACATCGTTCTCGGAGAACACGTAACCGCAGGCTCTGCACCTAAACCTAGGACTTACCTGCCTAACCTCCAGCTCGGCATTTACAAGTCTCGATTCCTGCTTGAGCATGTTGAAGGCATCTCTAAGTACTTCGAGATCTATCATTGCTATGGTCGGGATCTCAACCACGACCTTAATTACTGAATCAACATTATTATCCCTGGCCCACCTATCCACGCTCTCTACTATGGCTGCCGCAAGCGACCACTCATGCACAGCCACTAAGCAGGGAAGCCTTATTTAAGTAGTGTACTCATTTCCGTGAAAAATACTCATTAAACCCTAGTGCCGTTTCAACGGTGATGAAGAAAGTACTCGAGAAGTTACTTAATGGTGGTAGGATTGTGCCGCCGACCATGAAGTACAAGGCCATAGGCTTTCCTGAGTATAAGAGAATACACAGCGACAGTATTAGGGATTTAGCGGGCTTTTGGGCCAAGGAGGCTAAGCAATTAATTTGGGAGAGACCCTGGGACAAGGTACTTGTTGGTCAGGGACCTGAGTCGAGGTGGTTCGTCGGTGGTAAATTAAGTGTGTATAGGAACATCATTGAGAAACATAGGAATACGTGGGTTTGGGACAAGGTTGCAATTATTTGGGAGGGTGAGGAGGAGATCGCCAGGGTGTTAACCTACGGCGAACTTCACGACCTAGTCATCTCGATGTCGAAGGTATTGCGCGGATTAGGGGTAAAAGATCATGATTGGGTCATGCTCTACGCACCGCCAATTCCCGAGGTAATAGCCGCGGCCCTAGCCTCCGTGAGACTTGGCGCACCCTTTGAATTTGTCTTCACGGGGTTCGGCGCCTATGAGCTTAGGGGGCGATTAATGAATAGGAGGCCCAGGGTATTGATTACTGTCGATGCGTTTCCAAGGAAGGGTAAGCCAATTATGGTTAAGGACACCGTTGATAAGGCGTTGAGTGATTTAGCTTTGGACGTAAAGGTTGTTGTAATACCGAGGCTTAATATTGATGTAAGGCTTGTTAAAGGACGTGATTATTACCTAGACGAGGTTCCGACGATGGATCCTGGCGAGGCCTACGTTCATGATGCTAACGATCCATTATTCGGCATTCACGCTGGGTATGATAACGGCAGTAGGCCGTTGACTCACGGAGTTGGTGGCTACTTAACGCAGACGTACTCAACGACGAGGTGGATGGGGCTTAGGCCACGTGACACCTACCTATGCACAGTAATGCCAGGTTGGATAACGGGTATAACCTACGTCCTATTTGGTCCGTTCATGGTTGGGTCAACCATGGTGATTTACGAGGGTGGGCCTGACTACCCACATTGGGATAGGTGGTGGTCGATACTTGAGAGGTATGCCGTAACCGTGTTCTTAACGACAGGTGGTGCCTTAAGGATACTCTCTAGGCAGGACGCTGGGTTATTGAGGGCACATAACCTTGACATGCTGAGGCTTGTGTTAACCACGGCTGAGCCTCTCGAGGTTAGTGTTTGGCGTTGGGCTTATGAGTACGTGGGCACGGGTACTGTACCCACGATAGACTCTATACCGAGTAAGTTAAGTGGTAGGGTTCCGATAATACACATGTTCATACAATCCGAGTTTGGCACATTCGTAACAGGTAGCCTACCTAATTACACCTTCGTCCCACTAGTTCCGGGTTCAGTAGGGCCACCGATGCCCGGCTTCGATTTTGATGTGGTTGATGGGCTAGGTAACAGCGTGAGGAGTACGGTTGGGTACTTAGTGACTAGGTCTCCATGGCCTGCAATGCCCATTGAGTACCCAATCGAATTCGTTAGGAGGTGGGTTAATGGGGTTTACTACGTTGGTGATTACGCACTCATGGATTACGACATGAACATCTACGCAGTGGGTAGGTCTGACGCTGTAATGAAGATAAATGGTTATAGGGTTAGCCCAGGTGATTTGGAGTCCGCGCTTAGGGAGGTCCCAGGCGTGCGGAAGGTCGTGGTTGCAGGCTCATTGGATGAGCAGAAGTTCGAGGTGCCGTTTGTCCTAATTGAGGGTGATGTTGATGAGACGACGGTTAGGAGGGTCATTAGGACTGAGGTGGGTCCCATAGCTGATCCAGGCAGGGTTGTAATAACGAGGGAGTTGCCAGACATACCAGTTGATGAGTTGAGGATGAGGCTTAAGCAGCATCTCTGGGGTATTGTTGAGGACCCAGTTATTAAGGGACTTATTGGGTCTTGAGTGGTATATTAATTACCCTCATGAACTTAATGCCCTTCTTAATTGCCGAGAGCCTACTCACGAGCCCCTGAACCTTACCGTACTCACCCATGGCATGTATGACCTCCACGCAATCCCTGTCACTAACGTGGACGTGCGTTGTGACCCTAATTAAATCCTTGAACTCGTGCTGTAGATCCGTCACGTTCTTCTCCACATCACCAAGCTCATGGTCATACATCAACATCACAAGCGAGAGTACGTAACCCCCAGTTGCCTCCTCCATAATGCCTGCCAGGGCGTTGGCAAGTAATGAGTTTATGAACCTAGACCTATTGATCTCGCCCTGCTTAACCATTAAACCGTCGATTGTCCTTAATAACTCCTCATCCAAAGCCAGCGACACCCTTCTAGCCCTACCCATAGATTATTGGGTCATCTTAGGAATATAAATGTTTAATTACAGCGGTATTACAGTAATATCACTTGTGTGTATGGTTGCACTATATCCCTGAACTTCACGAAAAACCCCCTATCCGTGAAGTGTATCGGTATTGAGATGGTGGGTCTAAGGAGCATTACGGCATCGGCAGCCTCCTCAGGCGTCATCACCGTACCGCCACCTATCGGTATGAAGAGTATGTTTATCGCCTTCTTCCTCAGCCCACTTATCTCCTCTACTAAGTCTGTATCACCCATGTGATAGATTATCCTGCCGTTTTATATTTACCACATAACCAACACCGAAACCCTTAGGGTGAGGTATTGAGCCATTCATGACCTTAGTAATGTTGTAGGCATCAACGACCTCAACCTTAACGCTGGGCATTGGCTCCACAACATCGCCTGGTTTCACAACCATACCGTGGAATGGAGAAACCACGCGCTTACCGCTAAGTAGGTTAGGGTTTGGTATGTGGTTTTCATGTCCATGGGTGTAGAGTAGTACGTCACAATTAAGATCCGTCACTGTATCAATACAGAGGCTTTGTCCATTGTAGGTAATTTTAACCCCTGCCAAGTCCCTACGCTCAATCGTGATACCACTATATACTAGCTTCATAACAGCACCTCAGCAGATTCTCGGCACTAAGTCACCTCTTGGCGGCTCGAGTATTCTAAAGCCACCTGTCACGGTCCTCATAATGACGTATCCGCTGTACTTCTCACTCCTCCTGACCTCACCAATGACTTTAGCATTGCTGAAGCCTAGTGAGTGCATGTACGTTATTACCTCATCAGCTAAGGATGGGTCGACGGATAAAACCGCCACGCCCTCGCTTGCCAAATACAGTGGGTCTATACCTAGCATGCCCGCAAACGATGCGACCTCGGGACGTAGAGGTATTGATGACTCGTCAATCACGATCACGGTGCTGCTCACCTTGGCCCAATCATTAAGTACCATCGATAGGCCACCCCTGGTTGGGTCCCTGGCCGCGTGTATGAGCAATACCGGCAAGCCTCGCACCATCACTATTCTACATACTTGGGAAGCTAGGCTTCAGGAGGCGCTGGATCATGATGGTGAATACAGACCCAGTCCTCGTGCCTCTCAGGGCAGGTGAGGTTGAGGATGTCTTGAGGAACATAGCCTACATACACGCAGTCCACCAATTCATAACAGCCAAGAGGCTCAAGAGGAGGTTTAGGCTGAGGTGGGGTGAGGTTGCAGCAACAACAACACACGCAATACTCATGAGGAGCGGCTACAACGCAGACAAAAACCTAATACAAAGACACCTAAAGCCAGAAGCAATAGAAAAACTACCAAAAGTAACACTAACATAAGGACCAACAAGAAAACACAACAACCACAAGAAAAACCAAGCCCAAATCCCTCGCACTGTCAGGGATGAACTACTTATCATTCAATTTCCTCAACCATGAATATCAACATGAACCACTATGCGTACCGCCAGCGCTATCCACCAACGGGCGCCTCATAATTAATTCCTAATTAACCTCCAATACGAGCGGTTGTATTGACCAGGCGTGACAATACTAATAAACGTTAAGATAATACCTCTCGGTATGAGGAGGATAACAAAATTCAGCGACAGGTACTACATCATCCTGTCAGCGGAGTTAAAACGAATTCTGGAAGTACCTCCACGAGAGTGGGATAACAATTAACGTCTTACTCGAGGTTAATGAGAAGGGAGTAGACGACAGACACTACTAAACCAACCTCCTAGTAATTACCCAAGCCCAAACCCTATTAATACTTTTGAACTACCTATAACAGGCCGTGGAGTAACCCAGGTATGCCACGCCCTAACCTAAACCCAAAGTCAGGAAAATCAAACTGGAGAAGGTAAACGGCTACATGGTTAGTGAATTATGTGGAGGCCATTATATAATCTTCGATGATTCATACAACCACCAGTAGCTTTTCAAAGTTAAACCAACAATATAAATACTAAGTATAATAATGGAATTCCTTGATAAAAAAGAATGATTTTAAATCTAATGGATTTATGCATTTACCAATTCCACAGATCCGCTAAAGACGCCGGATACTGACCGTTTACTATTGCCTTGGGCTTCTCTATCTTAACTACATTGACCATCGTATCGAAATACGATGCTTGGTAGCTGATCGGATCCACTAACGGCGCGCCGACGTTGTACTTGTCCGGCAACATCAGAGGATTTACGTTGAGGCCTCTCCTACGCCTCGGGT
>Ga0080005_136343_pt1 | contig 11692 bp, 12 predicted proteins | sample JossMetagenome_2_FD_69208 | JGI IMG/M metagenome (GOLD analysis project Ga0080005, IMG submission 69208) | Hot spring sediment microbial communities from Joseph's Coat, Yellowstone National Park, USA - JC3_ASED (SPADES assembly) (version 2) | ecosystem: Environmental > Aquatic > Thermal springs >... | reverse complement strand
GCTGGGAGAAAAACCGGGCCAGAAAAAAGGATATTTTATGGACAGGCGAGACATTTACCATTAAACTTTCACGCTTACAACAGCGTCAAGCACTGCCCGCGAAGCCTTCTCTACAGCCTCCCTGAGCTCCTCGGCGGTCGCCATCTTCTCGTATGCGTGGCCAATGACATCGCTCACCACGAAGCTTGCGCCAGTCTTTATCCGCCTGTGCCTCCCCACGAGGAACAACGTCGCAGCCTCCATGTCTACAGCAATCATGCCCCTCGCAATCCACCTGTTCAAGTACTCTAGACCAGAATAGAAATTATCACTGCTGATCACGGGGCCCAAGTGGAACGCCAAGCCCAGCCTGCTCGCACTGTCGACCAGCGCCTTTAGAACCTCGTAGTCCGGGACAGCCGCCATGCACTCACCAGGGCTATAAGTGTTCATCGTGCCGCCCCCGCTATAGGAAGCCCCAGTAGCAATGACATAGTCACCAACCCTCATCTCGGGCAGGAAACCCCCACAGGTTCCAAACCTCACAATGAGCTTGGCGCCGAGCATTATGAGCTCCTCGAATACAATCGCCGCAGAGGGCGCACCAATCATATGCGTAGCCACAGTGACGTCTACACCCTTATACTTCCCAGTGTATACGAGGAACCCCCTGTTCTCGTTTACGAGCCTGGCACCCTCGAGATACCCAGCAAGCTGTTTAACCCTAGCAGGGTCACCAGAAGCTATGACCCTCGGAGCAATGTCCTCCGGCTTTGCTAAAATATGTAGAGGCTTCGGCATCAAGAAAATCTCGGCAACCCCCTATATTACTTTATCCACGCCAATTATCCTCTCCAGCTCCGGGTCCTCGTCAAGGGCCCTACGCAAGAGAATCCTAGAAGCCGCCTCCGCCTGGTTAACAACTCGCTCCTCGTCCAGGAAGAGGTGCCTCTTCCCCCTCACCACCACTCTCCCATTAACAATTACCGTATCAACGTCTCCACTACTAGTCGCATACACCAGGTTCGCATACGGGTTCAGGAAAGGCCTAAGCCTCACACTCGACAAGTCGACAAGCACCAGGTCGGCCAGCGCCCCCCTCCCAATGTAGCCCCCATCCAGCCCAACAAACCTCGCACTCTGCCTAGTAACCATCTCGAGCAAGTCGTAGGCCCTCCACACACTGCTCCTCTCAAACTTCACCCGCTGGCCATAAACGAGTAGCCTCATCTCCTCGAAAAAGTCCGAGTTATCGTTGTAGCACGGTGCATCCGTCCCAACAGCAACGTTACCCCCAAGCTGCCAATAGTCATAAGCATGGAAAGGCGTCCCAGACAACATGTACGTCGAAGGGCACTGGACAACCAGGCTACCACTATGAGCCAGCAAAGCCTTCTCGTTCTCGTCAACATAGTTGGCATGCGCAACAATAGTCCTCCTGCCGAGAAGCCCAAGCCTCTCAACATACCTCACAGGCGTATACCCGGTCTCCTCCCTCACAACCCTAAACTCCCTAAGAGTCTGCGCCAGGTGCATGTGCAGGAAAAGATTCCTCTCACGGGCCAGCTCGCCCAGATACCTCAAATTCTCCCGCGTAACAGTGTCGGGCGCATGTGGAGCCAAAACTGGAACAACAAGCTCGTGCCCAGACCACCTATCAACAAACTCCAATCCAGCCCTAAGCTCCCTCTCCCCAGTAAACGGGCCGTCACGATCCATATACGTGTGCCCAAGCAGCCCCCTAACCCCAACCTCGCTCAGGGCCCTGGCAACATGGTCCATAAAGAAATAGTGGTCAGCAACAAGCACAACACCACTCTTAACTGCCTCAAGGCCACCCAAAAGAGCAAACCTGTAAACCGTGTCCCCGTCCAGGCTACGCTCAAGAGGCCAAAAAACACGATAAATCACGTCCCCCACATCGCTAGCAAGCCCCCTAAACCCAGCCATCGCAACATGCGTATGCATATCATAGAAACCAGGCAAAACCACCTTACCACGACCATCAACAACCTCGTCCGGGCTACCAAAACCGGACACAAGAGACCCATAATCACCAATAGCCACAATCCTATTATCCTGAATCAGTATCGACTGCCTCCTCAAAACAGTCCCAGCACTATCCATCGTCAAAACAGCCTCAGCATCACGGACAACAACCAGGCCCATACACATCCACACACAAAACAAAACTTTAAAACTAACGCGCCACAAACAAGCCCACAACACCCAAAAAACAAAGCCCAAAAACCATCAAACAGCCGTAAAAAGCTCACCAAATATACATAAACCAAGTCTTCGCATGAGGACGAGCCAAAGCCATCAAAACCACATAGCCATCACCGCGAAACTCCACAGAAGTATAATTCCTGCCGTCAATGCTCACATACTCGCCCTTCTCAAGATCCTCTTTGAAGAGCTTCTCAAGAAGCCCCTTCAACCGCTCAACCAGCTCCTCCCTAGAAGCAACAAAAAAGCTCTCGTACGGGTCCCAAGGCATACCGTACCGATAAACAACATAGTACCCAATATCACGGTTGCTCCTCACAACCTCCTCCCCGCTAGTCCGCCTAGCCTCGACAACCCAAAGCCTAACAATGAAAACCTTCGCGTGCACGCTGTTAATCATAACAGCCGTATACTTGTCAAGCAGAGAAACAGCAAAATCAAGCGCCTCCCCTAGGTTCCTTGTAATCTTGAAACGCTCAGACATTGTCTTTAAAGCCTCATCGCCCTCGATCATCTCTCTAATAAACTTATCAAGCCACTCCTCCGGAATAGTCTCCTTTTCCTCACCACTCACAACTACAGCATAACAAAAACACTATAAAATTTTTACTTTCCCAACAATATAATCAAAAAACATAAACAAAACAAAAAATCTTTTTAATTTCTCAAAGCCATAACGCCAAAAAGGAAAAAACTTCAAGACTTACCCTTCCACTTCTTCCCTACATCTACCACCGTCGAGTTCCCAGAGTATATAACAATCTGACCCGGCTCACCAGACCCACCCTGTGTCCCTGAACCCGGTTGCTCAACCACAGTATCAGGCGGAACCACCGTTGGCGTCGACTTCAAGTCAAGCAAGCGCGCTCATCTACCTTCTCCACGTATTCCCTCAAAGCGTTCATTAATGCCTCAGGATTCATCAAAAAAATTATTACATAATTAGCTACATATATGTTTAACTAATCCATGACACATAAGCATTAAAATCAAAAAAGCTCAAAGATCATTATAACAATCTTCTTTTAAAAATAACGTTTCCAAAAAACCTTACATGTTTAAATAAACGTATTGTTTAAAATAACGAAGCCTCCTTTTATCTTAAATGTTAGCCTTTTAAATAACAAAAGTAATTTTACAAATGGAGCAAACAAAACATAACCCTACAATGAATATCAAAACAACGTGAGAAAGTCAGTAACGGAGAACCCGTAACACAAAACTCATACGACAGATATCATAAATCGTATACTGTAATCCGTAATACGAATTCCAGAAGAATTATAACATAACACATAATTTAAAATAGCTAAATAAAGGAAGAAAATTTACCAACACATTGGAAAAGCTCCTAGACAAGGATAATTTTGCTCCAGTCCGTTGAGTTCTTCAACAAAGACCAAAAGTCGAAACAAATTTCTAAACCATTCTCTTGGGAACCTTCTCAATTGCGAGATAAGTTATCTACACTATATTTATTATCTATGCTCCCGCTAGCGCTCCATTTCCCATACCCACACTCCGGTTCATCTATTCGCAGGGGCAGTTGCATGGTTTAATCCATCTATATTGGTTCCTTGTGCCTTTAAGTGGTGCTTCTAGGTCTAGCCGTGTTGTGCATCAAACTATGTGACCTTCTTAATTGCTCCTTGTTCATTGCACATTTTACCCGCACGCGAAATAGATTTATTGCTCCACTTATCTGCCTCATGTATGCTTGAAGTATATGTTCACCCAAGGTGCTCCGAGTCATACCACGTGTACACAATCTTAAAGGCGGAGGGACTGCTGGGCCGGATAAATTTTCTAAATGTCGAGAAGGCTCCCTTCCATGCCCTAGAGAAGGGCGTATTCGGTGTGCCAGCTTTCTCCATAGACGGCAGGGTCGTGTTGCAGGGGTACTTTGAGGACGACGAGGTCAAGTCTCTCGTTGCAGAGGGCAGGATCTATGTGGAAAGCCTGGAGGAGGCCTACGCCCGGCTACTCAAGAGCATTTACCACTCTTTCACTGTGGCGTCTGCCGTGTACCTGGCTGGGGACCCGTCCATAATTTTGGGGTCTGAGGCATACCTTATGTCTGCCAGCGGTGCGTATTTTGTTCCGGAAGGCGGAAGCTTCCCGAAATACGTTGCTGAGAGGCTTGGGCCAAGCGTCTTCCCGGAGCTGGAGAGGGACCTGCTGAGGAACATTGCGGGCAACTTTGCCCGGGACCTCTACTGGCTGTTTGGAGAGGCTCCCTCGAGGACAATGGTTGAGGGGCTGGGTGAGGGGTTCTTTTCTGCGTGGCTCTTTTCGCGGGCGAGCATTGGGAGGGTGTTTGTGCCGCACTCCTTGGCGGGGCAGGACGTGAGGGAGAGGGTGTCTAGGGCTTGGAGCTATGTCCTTGGCGTAGTGGACAAGGCTGGCCAGCGCGTGGTGGACGAGCAGCGGGGGATTCCGGCCGGCTGGCTTGGCTAGAGCCGTCGATAATTGTTCTTGTCGGATAAAATGTGCTTGATAAGCTTGTCTATTTTCTCGCTGGCTATATTGTAGTTCAGTAGGAAGTCGATTTCCCTGGCTACTTGGTTGATTGTGTTTTCCATTGATTTCCATGCCCTGCCGTCGGTTATCCAGATGAAGTATATGTTCTTTTGCTGGATTTTCTTTTGTAGGTCTATGTATGAGTTTGCCGTTTCGATGGGTTTGCTTCCTGTTTCGCTGTAAAAACTGCATTCGATGATTACTTTGGGTTCTCCCTTATAGTATATGACAAAGTCAGCGTTCTTGCTCCTAGAAATTTTAACGCTTTTGTCGTTCTTTCTAATCCTGAGGTCTTTGATTCCTGCTAGTTTACTATTTAGTAACAACTCGACCAAGTTCTCGAATATCTTCCCGCTACGGTTTTTTCGCGCATTTGTGTCTAGTCCGACTTCTATTCCTAGTAGGTAGGCGTATAGGTCATTTATTTCCGCGAAAAGGTCTAAGATGCCTACGTTCTTGCAGAAGTGGACGAGCTCCTCGGCTTCTTTGGGGCTTAGCTTGCGTTCTCTAAAGTCAAATACTTTGTAGATGGCTTTTTCGCTTATCTCTAGGATGGGTATGCTGTTTTCTCGGACAGCGATAAGTAGGGGTATGACCTTGATTGTTTCGGGGTATCTTAGGAATATATCTTTGAGCTCGCTTTCTCTTTTCTCTTTTTCTATCTTTGTCAAAGCGTTTAGGAGGCAGATTTCCTTGACATAGCTCTTTACGTTGCTTCTGACCTTGTCCCAGTCCACGAAGTATTCGTATGTCCAGTTTGTCTCGAGGAGTGTGTCTAGGAAATGCTTTAGATACTCTTCCTCTGTATTGAAGCCTAGGAGCTGGTATCTTACCAGTTTCACCACCACTTCATGCTGTCTCTGTACTTTTCTATGTCCTCGCCTTCGGCTGGCTTTCTAAAAACGAATAGGTGTTCGTGCGCTATTAGGTAGAAGTCTGTCCAGTGTTTTTTGTTTTCTGGCTTGTCTATCCAGTTTTCTTCGCTTGTCTTCGCTAGCCGTGCCCACTTCTTTTCGGTTGTCTTTGTGTTCCACTGTATCTTGATGATGTCTTCCTTCAGTATGAAGCCAACCTCGAGGAACTGTTGCATGACTCTGAAGGCTATGGGTACGTAGTGCCTGTGCCTCCTGGTGTCGCCTATGAGTATTGCGCAGTACCTGCCGGGCTTGAGGACTCTGAAGCTCTCCTTGGCTACTTCCCTTATTCCCTGCAGGTACTCCTCCAGGCTGTAGACCTGTGATAGGTCTCCCTCAATTCTCTTGGCTTTAGAGTACGAGATTATGTTTGCATAGGGAGGATGAGTCGCTATAAGGTCTATGGATTCGTCTTCGATGAGGTTCAGGTTCCGGGCGTCGCCATGATAGACCCTTATCTCTGGCTCCCTGTAGTCTGGATCGAGGGGCCTATAGCTGAAGTTGAGACGGTCCATGGTGAGCATGACTGCCTCGTAGTTTATGTCTACGCCTATTGCGTTTCTCCCCAGGAGCTTGCTTTCGACTAGTGTTGTCCCGCTTCCACACATCTGGTCGAGGACTGTCTCCCCGGGCCTGCTGTATCTAAGTATGAGGTTTCTCGGTATCTGTGGGGCCCAGTTCCCCCTATAGTCGCCCCTGTGCGTTGCCCAGTCGCCCCTGTCCGGGAAGGACCACACGGTCGTGGTTTCTAGGGCGAAGTCGTCTGGCGCGTACTTCTCGATCCTGTGGGGTTTCCCAATGGGGATCTCCTCGTCCTCTATGCGTACGGTTCTATGTGTCTTGATGTATTCTAGGTACTCTTCCCTCGTTACCAGCCTCATCGGTATATATTTTTCCTGCCTGGCTCTAGCCTCCATGCCGATCCACTATCTCCCGATATATTGTAACGTGGCTAAATAAATATGCTCACGTATTTTTGTCCATGGTTCCGAATGGAGGGCGGTGTGGCTGTCCTCTGTCGTTGTAAAGACATTGGGCTGATCCATGTTTCGCTAGGCTTTTTGAGATGTTGTGTTGAAGATTTGCTTATTAAATGGTTTTTGCGGCCGGGGTTTTGGCCCGGGGGATTGTTGTTTTTGCCGGGTGTTTTTTGCCGGGGTTTTTCCCTGGGTTTTTGGCGCTACGCGTTGGGACTGTTTTGTAGATGCAAAACTGCAGCACTAGCCTTCTATTCTTGCCAACACTTTCCCAGCGTAACCCCCCTCCCCATACGGGAAGGCAACAGGTAGAAAAGGAAAAACAAGAAGGAGTAGGTAAGGATATTTCCAGAGCAATCTCCAGCCATTCCTTCTAGCATAGCAGAAATATAGATCACCTAGGTATAAATCCCAACAATTTTAAGTATACTTCTACAGCTAAGGGGCTTCCAGGGTGAAGCCTAGGAAAAAAGAAGAGCCGTTACCAAAAGAGTTAAAACGTACTTCTAGGCGCGGTTACTTACAGTAAACTCACCGTTAATTTAAAAAGTCTTCACGAGATGTTCAACATGTGTGGAAGCTTTATCTTGCGGATTGCTTTGAGTGGATGAAAGAGCAGGAGCCAAACCAGTTCGTCGCTATAGTGACTGATCCCCCTTACAGCCTTGAGGAGTTCAACAGAGAGAACCTGGAAAAGATGAAGCGGGGTAGCGGTGGCTTATGGCGTATACCCCCAAGGATAGGGGGGTATGAAAGATCCCCGTTGCCTCGCTTCACGGTGTTTTCGCCTGAGCACCGCAGGGTAATGTACAGTTACTTTTATGAGTGGGGCAGGCTGGCCTACAAGGTTCTCGTGCCAGGGGGACATCTAGTGATAGCTTCCACGCCGATATTCCTCCCAACAGTTGCCTCGGCCATTGTAGACGCGGGCTTCGAGCTCAGGGGGATAATAGTCAGGCTGGTTCAGACTCTGAGGGGAGGCTTCAGGCCTAAAAACGCAGAAGATGAGTACGAGGATCTCTGTACAATGCCGAGAGCACATTATGAGCCGTGGGCGCTCTTTAGGAAACCTCTCGAGAGGGGTTTAACTGTAGCTGAGAATTTAAGGAAGTGGAAAGCCGGAGCCCTTAGGAGGGATCCGGACGGCAGGCCGTTCCCCGACGTCATTCCTAGTGAAAGAACCCCTGAGAGGGAGAGGATTATCGCCCCGCACCCCACGTTAAAGCCTCAGAGCTTTATGAGGAGGATAGTGTGGGCTGTAGTCCCTATGGGGGAAGGAGTTGTGCTTGATCCATTTTCCGGCGCTGGGTCTACTCTTGCGGCAGCAGAGGCTTTAGGCTACGACAGCGTAGGGGTAGAGGTGAACCCTGAATACTACGAAATGGCTCTGCGTGCTGTTCCCGAGCTGGCGAAGCTAGAAGTTGACCCTTGGTTCTTTGAGAGAAAAGTGAAAAATTCGGGTAAGACATTAGCGCTAACCAGCTTCTTACTCAACGAGACCTAGTATTGAATTGCCCTGCAGAGAGATCGCTCTCAGCCCGTTCAAACAGTTTCTTCATCTTAAGCTCCCAAGACTTCTTCTTCACTGAGGCTGTCGGAGTCCTTTTACTAGTAGGTCTTCTCCCGCGCCACACAAAGTCCTCCTCTGTTAATTCCCCTATCCAGACCCTTCTGAAGCTCGGCGAGCCTGTCTCGCTTATATCGTACTCAAACACGAGAAACCAGCCACTTGTGACGTTGTGACCTACAGTTGTCCATGGTTGCTTGGATGTAGTAGCCTTTATCTCTATGCCAACGTTAGTTCTCGGGTTCTTGAGGTCAGGGTACTCCGTGTTCCTGGTTCTCTTGAAATCGCTGAGCTTGTCTAGTGCTCTCGTGATGAGGTCACTGACCATTCCGCTGTACTGGTTTACTCGTATAAGTCTACTAAGTGGAGGCATCCCACGCTTGGTCAAACCGTCATTTATTACGTCAAAAACGTCTGTTACGGTTTTCATGGCCTCTTCTAACTGTTCTATTGTTAATCCCTCCGGTAAAGTCACTTCATAAAAAATCCCGTTAAGCACAGTGGATACCTTCAATGCTTGCCACCCAGCTTAATCTTATTCTGAAGTTTTAATTTAAGGTGTCCTTCTACAACAAACACTTAGCGCGCGCTACAGGACCCGCCCAGGAGCTGGCTTTCAGTAGCTTTCAGGGGCGACTATGGGGAGGGGTGTGCCTAAAGATCTCGAGGATAGGCTTGACGCTTGCCGCCCACGGCTTGTCTCCGGGCTTTGTGCTCGCGCGCGAAAGACAGATTATTGATGCAGGTCATCGGTCGAGGAGGTACCTTGGCATAAACGACGAGGCTTTGAGGTTACTACGTGGGGTCTCTGGCTCGGTTCTGGTCCACAAGGAGGAGATAGTGGATGGAGCTATGGCTTCACTATTACAGGAAGAGGCCTGTGTATCAGTTGCCCAGAGGGCTGAGCTTCGTCTTTCCCCACTAAAGTCGAGCGTGTCCAGGACTAAAAACTGGCCGTGGAAGGCTCAGCTCTGTTGGTACGGGGGAGACAAGCTAAACCCTAGCATGTTACACAGCCATTTACCCTTGTAGAAATGTGTTTCATTTTCAAACTATTTAACCTATATATTTGACAAACCTTACTACAAAAAGTCCTTAGTTGAAACTTTGCTAGTCAAAGTAACACCTTCAGTGCTCCCTGCTCCAGACTTTTATCTCTAAAAATTGATTCCGAGAAGAAATCAAGGAAAAATCGAACTAAACTATTTATAAACTCATAATTTTCACTTGTTCAGGTGGAAAAAATTGGTTTGGAACGTTGAAGGGGCTCTAAGGGTTAATGCGAACGCGTACCACGTTTACATTGCCTGTATGCTTGCCAGGTTCAGGGAGATGGGCATGCTAAAGTTTGGCGTGATAAAGGACGCGACAGAGGCAACTGGCCGCTGCATGGCCCAGTACCTTTCCGCTCAGGGCGTGAGCTTCGACAGCGTGGAGGAGGCCCTGCTCTTCCTAAACGACATCATGGGCTTTACAGACGAAATCAAGGCCGTGCCCAGAGGCGACGCGCTAGAGGTCAGGCTCAACAAGGAGGCGTGCAGGATATGCCCGAGGAACGTTGGCGGCCTTGACCTGCCCGGGCCCGCGTGTCCAAACATTGGCTTCATTAAGGGCTACCTAGAGGGGCTAGGCCTCCTAAAACTAAAGGAGACGTACAACCTAGAGAAGGGAGAAATGCCGCTAAAGCAGGAAAACGGCCAATGCATAATGACGTACCAGATCCTCGAGAAAAGGGCAGAAATAGCTAAAAAGCAGGAAGCCGCGCCAAATATAAAGTAGCTGGATCCCTGTTATTCGTTACTGGTATCTCAATATTTTTCTTTATATCTTTAGGTTTGTTCTCTATGCTTTATTAATGACTTACGGCTATTCATTAAAATATCCTAAAAAAATAAATACCTGGTCTCTACGTTCCATTGACTTTAAGTAAGAGGGGTATGTCTAGGAACGTGGCACAGCTAAGAGAGGTTCTACTCCCGAACCCTAGCCAGGTAACAAGGTGCCTTGGCATGGGTGAGGCCGAGTTAAGGCTTCTCCGGGAGGCCTCGCAGGCAATGATGGCGAGGAGCGAAGAAATTGTCGGCGAGATAGTTGGGGGGCTCTTCCGCGACCCCGAGTCTGCGAGGATACTCCAGGAAGCCGGCCTAACGAGGGAGGCGGTGCTGGGAATGCTTAGGGGCTGGCTTCTAATGGCTTTCGAGGGAGACTATGGGGGAGGGGATGTGCCTAAAGATCTCGAGGATAGGCTTGACGCTTGCCGCCCACGGCTTGCCTCCGGGCTTTGTGCTAGCGAAGCTTGCCACAGTTACGGAGGTTATTTCGAGGCATGTTGCGGCCGGCTCTCTTTTCCCAGTCGTGTTGAAGGCTTTGAGGTGGAACCTTACTGTGGTTATGCTTGGCTACGAGGTCGTTAGGCAGAGGATATTCGAGAGGGCGACGGGGATAAACGAGAACGTGTATAACAGGCTGATAAGGATATATGCTAGGGAGCTCGCCCAGGAAATATCCCGAGAGCTTAAGTAACCGCTTTGGGATTTTTCTCGTGGAGACGCATATTATTTACATTTGCTGTTGTTAATTCTGATAAACCATGGGAACAAAATATTAGCTAGGATATCTCCTCTATGGCTGAACAGGGTCTTATAAGTACTAGCGGGAATAAAACACGTTTTTCTTGTCTAGGCGATGCAAATTATGCCAGCTAGCTCTGCGTTCTGACATAAATATTTATAATATGTTGTTCATAAAAGTCTATTATATGTCAAATCAACCTACAGTCGAAGATATAATAAGACAGATTATTGATGCTGGTCATCGGTCGAGGAGGTACCTTGGTATAAACGATGAGACTTTGAGGTTGCTACGTGAGGTCTCTGGCTCGGTTCTGGCTCAAAAGAACGAGATAGTGGATGGGGCTATGGCTTCACTAATGCAGGAAGAAACCTGTTTATCTGTTGCCCAGAAGGCCGCGCTTAGCGCTGAGAGGGCCCGTGCACTTTTCCTGTACTGGCTAGAGCTGGTCTTTACGGGTGGCTATGACGATAAGCACTCCCTTCAGGTAACAAAGATTGGTCTTGCACATGTCAAGGCGGGTGTCCCGCAAATTTTTATGGTTAACCATATGGGTGCATTTGCAAGGGAAATCCTTAAGAGGTGTAGCTGTGACCCCCAACATTTACAGGCAGTGATGCAGGCCCTGTACTGGAACCTGGCCGTGATGATATATAGCTATGAGATAATTAGGGGGATGGTTTTTGGGAGAGCAACGGGGATCTCTAGTGAAGTATACGAAAGGCTTGTCAATCTATATTCAAAGGACGTATATTCACAGCTAGCCAAAGAGCTAGGCGTAAGGTAGGGGTGGTAGGGATGAGTGTTGAGGAGGTTAGGCGTGTTGTTGAGGGTGTTACTAGGGTTGGTGGTGTTGAGGGTTTTGTTGTTTCGAGTAGTGATGGTTTGCCTTTGTTTAGTAGTCTTGCTGACAAGGAGCTGGAGGAGAAGGTCGC
>Ga0080005_177672_pt1 | contig 11697 bp, 26 predicted proteins | sample JossMetagenome_2_FD_69208 | JGI IMG/M metagenome (GOLD analysis project Ga0080005, IMG submission 69208) | Hot spring sediment microbial communities from Joseph's Coat, Yellowstone National Park, USA - JC3_ASED (SPADES assembly) (version 2) | ecosystem: Environmental > Aquatic > Thermal springs >... | reverse complement strand
AGTTGATGATGATGATGATGAGAGGGACTGAATCAGAACTTTCTGGGAATGTTTTGACGGCTGCCGGTTTGGCGTTCGAACTTTGGTTCGGTTTCCGAAACAGCCGGTTAAATTGCCTAAGAAGGCCGAAAGTGATAGCAGGGTGGGGTACGGTTATGACGGCGGTAAAGGCGCGCATTAGTGGGGGGGTCGCCTGCGCCGTTAGGAAAGAAAAAAAGGCAGACGATTAAGATGCAGCCGGTCGGTTTTACTGTGGCGTGGCTGTTAACGTTATCGCTGTTTTCGCTTTGACCTTGTAGTTGAGAACCTCGGCGTAGCTCGCCTCGTAGTCGGCGTCTCCGGCGAACTCGGCCCTGAAATCGTACGTTTGGGGCACGGTTAGCGAGACGGTTACGGTGGCGTTGCCGTTGGCGTCCGTCGTACCTGTACCTGCGCTAGTCCACGTGGTTGTGCCCGAAACCCTGTAGTAGAAGCTGATCGTCTTTCCGCTGACCGGCGTGCCGTCTGACGTCAGAGTTGCCGTTAACTGGACATTCCTAGCGGGCATACATTAACCCACCTTCATTCTAGTATTTAAGTTTGGCGTCGCTCTTCGGTTAGCGCTACAACGCCGAGCAGCAGCAGCAGTATCAGTAGTATCAACCATATCGGTATACCTGCAGGGGCGGCAGCGCCGGTTGGCGGCGGTGCAGGCTGGCTGGGCAGTATGTACGTCGCCGTTGCAGACGATGGTTCGTAATCCGGGTCTCCCGGGAACACCGCCCTGTAGTACGTCGTCCTGTCGGTGACGTGTGTGATGGACGCTTGACCGCTGGCATCTGTAGTAGCGGAGCCTATGAACGTCCACGTTGAACCGTCGTACGAGTAGTAAAAGTTTATGGTCTTCCCGCTGAGGGGTGTGCCGTCTGTGGTCAGCGTGGCCGTGAGCTTCAGCGTCACGCTCACGCTATCACCCCTAGAGTGGGGTTACCGTTAGTGTCAGCTTGGTCGGTCTCAGGCCGGATCTCGGTATGAAGTGGTAACCGTACGGGTCTGGATCGACTATATTTGGATAATCAGTTACTTGGAATAAGACTAACGTTGGCACATTATTATACGTGATTATGCCACCGTAGACATAGAAGTTCCAGTCGCTCTCAAGCAGCACGAACTCACGCCAGCCCTCAAGATAGCCTGAGTACTCACTTGTTGATATCGGGAACTTGGCCTCGACCATATTCGTCGGGTTCTGTAGAACATCATTGACCTCCATAACCGATACACCTATTTCTGTAATGCTCGTCATACTGCGCCCAAAGACGCCGAGCAACAGCGTGTTGTTGGCTGTTACGCCGAGCACGTTCGGGTACCGGTTGCCCGACTCGAAAGTACCATAAGCGGCTCCTGCTGTTACCGTGAACTCGCTAACTATAGAGTTGTTGTCTACGTATATCGCGTTCCACTTAGACGTGTATGAAGTGTACGGGTAGCCGCCCGTGCCGCCAAACAATATCATCCTAACCCTGTCAGCTGTGTCCTTGTACATAGACCTCTGCAGCATACCACCGTTGCCGCTGTCGTACGCCGTACTGGCTGCTATCTGGCTCCAGTCTCTCGGGTTTATAGCATAAATGTAACTGTAAGATCCCGTTATCCAGTAGTGCTTACCTGCCAGCAAAGCGAGGTTGTTATTGGTTCTGTCCTTAACAATGCCGAACGGGTGCATAAAGTAGCCGGTTGGCGCGTACTCAGGCATAGTGTATATCGACCTAGTCCAGAAGTCGGCAACGATAAAGTTAGCTTTCTTGTTATGGCCGAACAGCAGCGTGTTCGGAGCGAGCTCTATGGGCGGCGGGCCTTGCAGTACGTTGAGGTCTATGACGTTATTGCTGAACTGTACTTCACTACCGTACCTGACGACAGTAAGGTCGGTCGGGTTTATGACGAACCTCCTAGCGTAGAGGTACCTGCTGCCCTGAGCTTCAGCGCTCTTAGTGTAAAGGACTGTTAAAGCTAGGTTGCCGCCCCTGACCACGGATGGCTGCACGTACGCTCCTGCGACACACCCACTCAGGATGTTAGCTATATCGTTACTATATTTAAACTCACCCGTCTTAAAGTTTATCTTGTATAATTTGAAGTCCCAAGTGCCTATTATGCTATCTTCACCAACGAACAGCGGTATGATGCCCGGTAGCACAAACGGCTGGTTCGGGTACGTCTTGACGTTTATCGTCGTCATACGCTACGCTATGGGTCGCACCGCAATAAAAGGGTTTCGCTTGCAGCTCTACGAAACAGAAGCCGTATCGGCGTACGTTATCACTAGCTGAGCCTCCATCGACCCTAATAGTAGAAAAAGGAGGCTATAAACCTAGCTTGCACTACGGCAGCTTGGCAAGCAGCGCATTAAGCGCCGCTATAACTATCGCCAAAGCAATTGAAAAATAAAGCATAATGTCCACTAGCGCATCGTCTATCAGTACGTACTCCCTACCGCCTTCGTCCCTGTACTTCATTTCAGCAGTATTGCGATCAACGTTGCGGCGACGGAGAGCGCGACCGCCAGAACCGCTATCGCCTTGATCTTGCCCAGCTCGTCGTCGATCTTCTCCACCACTTTGTTGAGCGTGGCAACGTTGGCCTCCGCCGCCTGAAGCTTGACCGCTACTTCGGCTAAGTCCTTTATCGCCATAGTAGCCGCCTTAACCCGCTTCTCTTCGGCGCTTTCTGCTTGGGGCTGAGGTGGGTAGATGATTTCCTTCGCCATCTCGAACAGCTCGCGTATTACCTGAACCTTCGAGCTCACTTGCTCTCACCAGTCTCTTCAAGTCTTGCGACCATATCCTTGAGCTGATCTAGCACGATTGCAGTCTTAGCGGTCGTGAACGCCTCGTTGATGAACATCTGGCTCATTCTAATGTGCTCTAACCGCTCGGCGTGGCCGAGCTGAGCCAGCTTTATCAGCGAATCGGTCAAGTACTGCGTATTAACGTTTATGCTTGTCGCAACGGATGTAAGAGTGGCGTGCACCGTGTCGCTGATGGTTTTCCTAAACACCAGCGAGCTGACGAACTCCAAGACGAGCCAGACTATTGCCGCAACTCCGACGATGACGACTAGGTAGAACACCATATCGCTCATAGCTTGAGCGATGCATACCTGAAACAGGGATTGAACGGGCTCCTGCGCCGCAGCAGCTGCGAACGCTAGCTTGGAGGCTGCTGCCAGCGCCACCGCGACCAACACTAGGGCTTTCCCGCCCATCACTCCTCCACCCGCTTGTCGATGTGCAGCAGGTTGTTTATAAGCGTTTCTAGCCTAGCTACCCGCCTTTCTAGGTCTATCACCAGCGCCAAAATCGCCATAACGAGCGCAGCCATCAGCTCGTCCGGCATAAGTTCGATCACCCAGCTCTGGCTTGCACCACTCGTTCTACAACCACCGGTGCTGTCATATGTCCCGCGACGAAGCCGCCGACGCCCGCTAGCACTAGCCACGTCGCCATCTCGCTCTTAGCCTTGTTGTAACCATCCCGGTACGCCTTCTCGACCATCTTCTCCAGCTCCCTCATAGCTCCTATCGCGGTATCCCTGATTTTATTGACGTAGTCCATTATCTTGTTGTAGTCGTCCTGCGTGATCCTACCTTGCGCCAGCAGCTGCTTCAGGTAATCGTCTAGGGAGCCCACGTACGCGTTTATCTCTCTTATCGCTTTATCGACGATTGACGCGGCCTGATCTTTGGCGGGTATCGGCGCGTTGTAGGACGTGTCGTAGAGAGATATGATGCCTGCGGCGATGAACGCGATGCCGCTAGCTATCATAACCCACGACACCGGAGCGCTGACGCCGCCCGACGCTATCAGCAGCAGCACGCCGCCGACGACGCTGCCTACGCCGGCCAGTATGTGTATTATGCGTTGCCAGTCTATCTGCGAGTACAGGTCAACCTGCATTCTAGCCGTCACTATGTAGCTGCCATCGGGGTTCCTCGTCACCGTCGTACCTACGTTAGTTATTCGCATCTCGGAGGCTACGCGGTTTACGAAAGCTACAGCGCCAAGCCACTCTGCAAGCTCTGGCGCCTTGTAAACAACGTCGAGGACGGCAGGATCATCTATCATATTAGCCATCAGCTTAGCTACATCGGCGGACACCTTGAACTGCAGCTCGAATATCGCGGCCTTGCCGCTGTATTCAGTCTTCAGAGTAGAGCCCTCATATATCGCAACGTAACCCGGCCTTCGTATGATCGTGAACATATAGTTCTGCTGGTCGATGTACGCCGACGTGACGTCCTTGAACCACTTTATCACTCCGGTCTTCGTTATGTATATCACGTCGCTCTGGGGGATTGTTATCGATTGGACGCCGGGAGCGTAGATGAAGAACGCCTTCCACGTTTCCACCTTGTTGCCGGCGCTGTCCTCGACATCTATGCACGCTGCGTATATCGTACGGTATCCGGACTGTCCGGCTGTGGGCCAGAACACCAATGCTTCATACGGATCCGACGTTATCTGAGTTCTACCACCTTCCAGAACCTGACCGCTGCTCATATCGATGCTATAAACGTGGTAGTAGTAGCCGTTCCTACCTATGAACTTGACTTGAGTGCCGGGGCACGCTTCCAGCGGCACTATAACCGGCGCACGCTTGACGATTATCATACGGTTCGGTAGGCTACCGTAGGCTTAAATTGTTGGCGGAAAGAAAAAGAAAAAAATATTTCTAAATTCTAGATTTCAACGTACGTTGTTTACACTACAGCGGGGCCGGCCCACGCTTTGCTTCCTTCAGTCCACACGACCAGCGTATGGAGGCCAGCGCTCATAGCGGTAGGTAGAGTGATCTTCGCGTAGCCGTTCGCGTCCGTCGCCGGCCTCGTTGTGAACGCGACCTCCGTCCCGTCGATCACCACGTGCACCGGCTTGCTGGCGTCGAAGCCCCAGATCTCGATGGTGCTGGCGTCTGTCGCGTAGACGAACGGCTCCTTCATAGCCTCGGCGTAAGCGTCTTTGATAGCGAGCATCAAACCTAACACCAGCATCCTTCTCAAGGTGTCCTGCCTGATGACGATGCCCACGACGCCAACTGCGATCGGCAGAACCGAATCGTCGAATCTCTTTGCGAACTTCGTGACGTTCTTGTACCAGAACCCCTGCTTCGGCAGCTCCTTCGCACCGATGAGCAAGGCACCGCCGAGTAGGGTCGTGGGAACATCGATTCGGGTTATCTCTCTAAACACTTGGGCCATTCTCTCACCGCTTCACCGTTGAAGGCATATTATATAAACGTTACGCTAGGCTCAGTACTGCGGAAATTATGTCGATGCTGGCGACCCACTTCTTCAGTTCGTCAGCCGGTAAGCCGAACGCCTGCGCTACAGCGTCTATAACCGGCTCCGGATCGCCGGTCTCCTCGTACTTCGCCTTAGCCTCCATTATGGCATCTATGTGCTCGTCCCTTATTCCGATTGTTTTCAGCAGCTTGCGCATATCGCTGTCATCCAGCTCTCCCTTGCTCAGTATCTCGTGAACCGCGTTCGCCTGCCTTATCGCCTTTGCCAACTTCAAAAGCTCCGGAGAGAGCTTGATACTCATTCGGCACACCCTTTACACTTTCCTAGCCTCGATTTTAGTTACGGTAACTCCTTCAGCCCCCACCGAATGCTCAACCTTGAGTTTGAACCTCCCGCTGATGATGGCTGTAACCGTTGATACGCCACCTATGTATGATATCAACGAGAACGGCTCCCTAACGTGGATGTCAACGGCAGTCACCTTCTTGTAAAACAGCGGCTCCTCAACCCCTTTGACAACACTCGATAGCAGCACGTTTATTTCCGTCTCTCCTCTAACCGCCCTCATCGCCGTTACCTGCAAGTACCAGTCCTTAGGTAGCGTCACCGTAGTCTCGCCGCCGCTCCTGAACACCTTCTGTACTGCAGCCTTCGCTATTTCGACCGCCCTCTCGGACATATTTTCCACCCTCCACAGTTCGCGCTAGCAGCTTATATAAGCTTTGCTCGTTAGATAAAAAAAGAAAAAAAATACTTATTTTAGTTCATACGCTTACAGGCTTATCGCTCCACCCCCTCCAGCGGCGGGCGCTGCAGCGGGCCCTATGCCTAGGAAGAAGGAGACAGCGTCCTCGATCTCCCTGAGTATGTCCGTCGAGACAGCGCCCTTGAGCGCCTTCTCCCTCCTCAAGGCAGCCACGTAGTCGGGTGGTATCCTCCCGTACTTCCTCCCGAACGCGTACAGCTGCCTAGCGTAGTTCCTGTAGGCGATCCTAGCGTTACCGAAGACGCCGTGCCTGTTCAGGATCTCCGTCAGGATCCTGTCCAGCGCCTCGAGGTCGGCGAACGCGGTGTCGATCAGCTCGTCAACGAGCTCGGGCGATATCTTCGACTTGTACTTGCTCTGGCTTACGCCGTCCTCCCTGACCTTCTTGTACGCGCTAGCCCTGCGAGTACTGGGCCTGGGCACCCTGATGTACCTAGCCCTCTGAACCGTCACCACTTCGGCCATTTTTCCACCGCTCTACGGTCCGCAGTAACAGTATATAAACGTTTCCCTGTTTGGAGGCGTAACGTCAGACAAACTCTATATGCTATTGTGAACTGTAATGTATACTGCCCCCCGTACCGATATCTGTACTGCCAGAAAAGAAAACGACGTTAGCGCACCACTATCTTGCGGCGCTTGCCTATGTTGATCACTTTGAAGCCGTACAGCTCTGGATTCACGTTTATCTCTTTGAACAACGCATACGGTAGAGCCCCGTATCTTTGCAACAATTTCCATATTGCATACTTTGTTGCATCGTACCATTCGTCTTTGTGAACGTTTGCTACGTGAGCCAACGCTCTATCTCTATCGCCGATGAACTCTTGGCACAGATTACAAACGAATTCGCCGTCAACTTTACGCAACACGTTCAGTTGCATAAGCGATAGCAACCTCACAGTTCTAAACCTACGCTCCAGTTCCTTTATCGTTCCCCTATTTCCCCTAACTTGAAAGTCCGCCTCAGCGCCCATCGCCCACCACCATCCACTTAACCGGCAGGTCGAACAACGGGCACTTCGCCCGCTTCCTGCAGAAGCTGCAGAAACCCTTCCTCAGTATCACCTTCCCCGTCTTATGCGCCAGCATTTTCGCCATCGCTAGGTCGTCCACGCGCTTCAGCGCATTCTGAATGGGGTAGAAGTCCTGTACCACGTAGCGCATATCCCTGTCGTATAGCACGAACTTGCCGCTCCATTTTCCACCGAACACCGCTTCCGCCATCTCGATGTATGCTGAAAGCTGTAAAGCGTAAACATCCCGCAGCGTTATCGGCTTGATCTCGTACACCGTTCTACCCGTCACGTCCAACAAGTCCGGATGCCCGATTAACACGTAGAAGCCTCTGTCGATCTTCAGCTCGTACTCTGCCCTCACATCGTGGTTCGATAACCTGTCTTTTAGCTCCGCCTCTATCGCCGCGTGGATTATGCTTCCTCTCGCCATCATCGTCTCGCCGTAGAAGTTCGGCTCGTAACCATCGCACGCCAACAATTTCGACAACCGAAGAACCGGCTTCTCCGTCATTACTCTCCACCCTCCTCCTCAAGCGCCTTCTCGACAAACCCTCTGTCCAACACGTGCTTCCGCCACCGCTCCACGTCCTTGAACGCCTTCTCCACCTGCTTCTCGTACACCAATCCCGCCCGCATCATATCCTGTATCAGCTCCCACGCCCTTTGCGATTGCGGGGAGTTCGACGTCGCCACGAACGCCAGCTTGTACAGCGTGGACATAACCTCTTTCGCCTCCTTCACCAAAGCCTTCGCCTCCTCCAGTATCTCGCTCACAGATAGCCCTTTACGCTCCTTCTCCGACAACCGGCTCATACTTCACCTCACCCGACGGGTAGATCACACAAACGCGCCTAATCTGGTTCAGGCGCAGCGTCACGTAACCCCTACGTAAAGTGGCTTCAACGTGCGCCAAGTCCACGATTTCTTGAAGCTCTGGGTGCCTAATCAACCTGTCCCTGAGTAGGGCGTAAAACATCCGCCAGCGGTCGTGCGGCAAGAACGCTTTACAGGCGAAGTGGTAGCCGTTCGGCGTCTCGTACACGTAGCCGTACTCGGCGAACTCCATACAGATTCCGCGGCAGAACTCGATGAACTCCTTCAGTTTGTCCTTCCTGTCGCAGTCGAGGAAGATGTAGTTGCGCGTCGATACGCCGATCGTAAACGGTCTGTTGAACCGCTGCTCCAACCACTTCCTCGTCCAGACGGCAATATACAGCGAGGCGGTGTTGATCCGCCTGTACTCGATGGGTATCTCGACCTCGTTCACAGCTCTTCACCCTTCTCCGGCACAACCGTGAACCAGATACGCTCCTGCCATATCTCTTGCTCGAAGTCGTAGTACAGCTCCGTGTAGTACGTCTTCTTCTCCTCCTCCGTCAGCTCGATGAGCTCTATCGCCGCCCGCTCCTTCGACAAAATGTACACAAAGCACTTCAGCTGGTCTTCGCTCACGCCTATCGTTATAACTGGGCTAACGCCCCTCGGCATCACTCACCACCCCCTGGTAGAAGCCCCATAGATTGTGCGTATTCGATAAAGGCCGAAACTAAAGCTGGGTACATCCACCGCAGGCAGCCTTCCACGTACGCCAACCTCGACCTGCGCCTCCGCTTACGCGGCTGGAAACGAGCCCACTCGTCCGCCATCTCTCTACAGATGTCCTCCGCCAAGCCGTACGCATCGCTGTACTTGCACAAATCGAGCTCGAGCTCCTTGATGCTGCCGTCCGGAAACGTCACGGTGATGCGTATCGTCATTGTCCTCTCCACCTCCTTTCAATATCCCTGTATTCCACCAGAGCGTAAATCAAAGCCCTGAGAATCTCGGAAACCGTCAGGTGCGCTTCGTCGCAGATGCGCAGCAACTCTTCCTTTGTCTTCGCATCAATGCGCGTCGAAACCTTCTCCGTCATACGCTCTCTCATCTGCCGTCGCGCTTTTCTCGCGTAGTGCTCAAGATCTCTCAGCACGCTCTTCATCCTCCTCCCTCACCTGCACGCTGTGCAGCTCGACGAAATCGTTCTCGCACTCAAGCGCCAGTAGCACTATGATCGCCTGCCCCAAGTCGCTATACCTACCTATTTCCAGCGGCTCACCTTTCCAATCCCTAACGCAGACAGAGTACATCCGCTTACCTCTCATCACCAGTCACCCGCGTCGAACTGCACCTCGGCTGTGACTTCTTTCAGCTTCTTCAGCCACACGCTCACCGTGTGGGCTAAGTCGCCCTCCTTGCTGTCCGGTTCGTACTCCAAGTTCTCTATCAAGTACTTCAGCAGTTTGACGACGCTTCTCGGCGGCAGCATCATCTTCATCGCCTTACCTTTCTCGATGTCGTGCATTAACAATGTTACCCACGTGCAGTCCTTCACCTTCGGCTGTTCGCGCTCGATACACTCGATCGTGACCGTCAGCTCCGTCCAGCCACCTACAGTAAGCGAGGGTTTCCTGTACTGCTTCCACATACTTCACCACCAGCAGTCCTCGTCCTTCTCCAGCACCATTCTCCCTGTAACCTCCTTCAGCTGCTTCACGTACTCCTCTGCTTTTCCTTTCGGTACATCACCAGCTAGTTCGATGCTGTCTACCAAGAACTTAATGAGGCGTAACGTGTCGCAAAGTGTGAGGTATATCCTCATTGCTTTGTTCTTCTCCGTGTCGAAAATGATGATATCGAAGGCGGTGCACACTTTCCGCATCAAGTTACCTTTCTCATCGTACTGTTCCGTGCAATTTGGTATTGCCATCAACCAAACGTACTGGCCAGCAATGAACGGTGCCTTGTAATACGCTCCACCCATTGCTTTCACCTCACGTTGATATCGTTCTCCTTCTCCTTTTTCACGAGCTCCATCATCTCGTCGGTTGCCTCTAACGCTATCTCCGTTAGCGCCGTCTCGAGCGCTAGGATGTCAACCAAATCAATGTTCGCCAGGCGCCAGTTGCTGAAAAAGTAGAGCTTAACCGCGCAGTACAGCAGCACGGCGAACCTGTGCGAGATGCGTCCTTCCTCTTCCTCCTTCTTTTCCTTCGCCGTTCGCACGAAAAAGCTGTGAAACTTCGTCATAATCTCTTTAAACTCGTTTATGTTACTGCCCAGTAACGCTTTCACCTCGCTTTTCACATTAGCAGTATGCCTGCCGAACATATACGCGAGCTCGACGTCCTCCATCATTACCACCTCACGTCAACGCTATGTAGTTCTTCACCTTCTTCGGCGTCGCACGTATCACGTAACCCTCCTTTAGCAACTGCTCTATTTGCTCAAGCTGTCGCGCCACTACTGAACTCGTCGTGCGCACAGTAACCTTTCTGCCGTCCTCCAATGTTGCCAGTATGTAGACGAACGATACCTCCTTACCCCTCAGCTGCCCTTTGTCGATCTTGAAGTCCTCGATTATAATCGACTGATTAAGAACTTCATCGATGCGCATTACTGTACCCGTTTTGAACGGATCCCTACCCCTTATTTCACTAAAGTCTATGACCTTCCTCCCAGTATTCACTTCACCCATATCTTTCACCTTTTTGTTTCCCGCCGCCATTGCTTCTCACCTCACGGGTCGTCCTCGTAATCATCTTCAAAGTACTCCTCGCTCACGACTTTCTCTAGTGCTATTTCTACGCGCGCTTCTCTCAGTATATCTAGTATCTCTCTTCTCTTCACCATAAACTTAAACGCTTTATCCGCTACCGTGCTTTCTACGTCGTCCACAAGCTTTTTCACGTCGTTTACGCTTAGATCCCATATTCTTTCCTCCATAGCACCATAGTCCGAGATACGCAACTGCTCACCGTTAACCTTTACCGTGGCTACCGCCTCGATCTCTATCCGCGTCACTTTATACTCGTCGTCGTCGTCACTAGTGAGATGGTATATCCTCGCAACGGTTTCCACGTCGATATCCGGTTCAGGGGGCGTCATCTGCCCCATATCCGCCACCGATTGCTGTGGCGTACCGGGGTGCGTCCCCGAGTACGCCGCATCCCCCCCATCACGCACGGCGGTGGCGACCGTGCGCTCGGGGTCGTTTATTACGTGGTTCCCCGCCCCCATAGGGGGCCTTAGGGGCCAACTCTCAGAGAACGCGGGCCAAGCGAAAACAAAAAAAGGTGTCATTTTACCGCCCCCCGCGCTCGCGCTCACACCTCTACCACTATGCCGCGCACTTTGGGTTGGCGCCCGTACTTGCTCAAAAACGTGAACACAGCGTGCTTTAGGTCGCTGTCGTTCTTGAACGCTTGCAGCAACTGCATTACGGCATCGATCACTTCCTCGTTAGCGAAAACAAACCTGTTCCTCAAGTTGGGCGACACAAGAACAAGCGCCGGCGTACCGTCGGGCGTGATCGACACCTGCAGCGTGTAGTTGTTCACGCTTATGAGTCGCACGCTTGCAAACTGCTTTGTCTGCGTGGCCTGCTCTCTTGCGCGCTCGAGCTTCGCCAAAACGGCCTTGAACCGGCTCTCAGCCTCGTTCTGGGGGGCTGCACCCGACTTCTTGCTCTCCGGCGCCATCGCCGGTCGCCCCCCCTAGGCGCCCGGGGGTTTAAAAACCCACCGCCGAAGGCCAAAACTTTCGGCCTTCTTAGGTAATTTAACCGGCTGTTTCGGAAACCGAACCAAAGTT